>SAMEA3663092__coassemble_56_pt1 | contig 46155 bp, 37 predicted proteins | sample SAMEA3663092__metabat2_low_PE_014 | metagenome-assembled genome bin SAMEA3663092 (sample SAMEA3663092) | pig gut metagenome | biome: pig gut; feature: pig-associated habitat; material: faeces | place: France | collected 2012
GATAGATGCCGCCACGCCGAGGTTGACGCAGTTGAGGAAATAATATTTCTGCCCGCCCTTGCCGCCGAGCGTGCAAACGCCCACATCGACCTTGCGCTCATGGCCGCGCAGCAAGGCGTCGACGGCTGCGCGGCTGTCGCCTGCATTGAGTTCCCAGAAGCGTGCAAAGTCGTTGCCGTAACCGGCGGGTATTACGCCCAAGGCCGGCAGCCGTCCCTCGCCGCCATTGACCGAAAAGATGCCACAGAGGGCATGGTTGAGCGCGGCATCGCCGCCCACAACGACAATCTTTTTGTAGCCGGCGCGGGTCATCATCGACGCCAGGCGTTCCACTGATCCCGGGCTTTCGCTCCACACGTAGTCGAACGCAGCACCGCGCTCCTGCAACAGGTGCAGGATTTTGCGCAGACGGCGGCGCGTGCCGCCTTGCCGGTTGCGCGGGCAGAAGATAACGCCCATGTCGGCAATTTCGCCCGTGAGCCGCTGCGTGGCGCTCTCGGCCGAAACGTTTTCGTCGGTCTGTATATTCGTAGGTTTCAATTCCATGGTAGGTGTCTAAAAGAGTTTTTCTGCCAATCCCGGATTAAGCCGCAGCGTTTCATCGAAATCCTCGCCGAGCCTTATCCAAAGTATGGGCGTGCCGCGGCGCTCCATGCCTCTGAACCACGTCATCTGCCTTTTGGCAAACTGATGGATGGCGATTTCGAGCTGCTGCGCCATTTCATCGAAAGTGATTTGCCCCGTGACGTAGAGCGTCACATATTTATACTCCAAACCGTAATAGATGAGGTCTTCCGGTTTGATGCCCTCTGCGAGCAGACGCTCCACCTCGCCGCACATGCCTTCGTTGAGGCGCTTGCGCAACCTTTGGCTGATGCGCTCGCGGCGCACCTCGCGGCTCACGTCCACACCGAGCGTCAGGCTCTCAATCTTCGGGAAGGGGCGACGGTCGAGCGGCGTTTGCCGATAATATTCCTCAATCTCGATGGCGCGTATGGCGCGCTGCGCCGTGTCCACGTCGGTCGTGTTGTGCAGCGACTTGTATGTGGCGAGCAGTGCCGTGAGTTCTTCCAGCGACTTGTCGGCCAACCTTTCGCGCAATTCGGGATTTTGCGGCACAGGACTTAGCCTGTATGCCCGCAGTACGCTCTCTATATACAGTCCCGTGCCGCCGCAGAGCACCGCCTTGCGGCCGCGCCGGTGGATGTCGTTGTAGGCTTCGAGAAAGTCGCGCTGGTATTCAAATACATTATACTTCGTGCCGGGTTCGACAATGTCTATCAAATGGTACGGCACGCAGCGGTCGCCGATGCGGTAGTCGTCCAAGTCCTTGCCCGTGCCGAGGTCCATGCGACGGTACACCTGCCGGCTGTCGCCGCTGATGATTTCAGCGCCGAGGCGGTCGGCCAACTGCACGGCAAAGCGCGTCTTGCCGGAGGCCGTGGGGCCTAAAACGGTAATCAGGTCGTAGGGCTTTTGATTCATTTATATAGTTACGAGTTGACTAGGAAATTTTCGTGCAAGCGAGAGCAGAGGGCAAGTTTACTTGGACTATGCCGAGCGCAGCCGAAAATCTCAAAGAAAACAAGTAGACGAGACGAGAATGTTGTGCAAATTATTTTTCAAGAGTAACTTGTCTCGTTTACTAGTTTACTCGTTTACTTGTTTACTCGTTTACTTGTTTACTAAAATAACTCCATTTATCGCAACATCATGTTATTCATACGCTCGTAGCCGATGGTCGTGCCCGGCCCGTGCCCGGGCAGCACTTTCACGTCTTCGGGCAGCGTGAGGATTTTTTCCGACAAAGCCGTCACGAGGCTGCAGGCATCGCCTCCGGGCAGGTCGCAGCGGCCGATGCTGCAACGGAACAGGCTGTCGCCCGTGAGCAGCAAGCCCTCCGCTTCGCAATAGAAGCACACGCCGCCCGGCGTATGGCCGGGCGTGGCTATGACACGCAATTCATGAGTGCCGAAACTAATCATATCTCCTTCGCCGAACGTCTTGCCAAGCGGCGGCAACTGCAGGGGAAACGCGCGGTGGAGGAACGCCTGCATTTGCGGAACGGCCTGATGATAGGTTTCCACTTCGTCAGCCGATATTTCGGGCGACACGCCCCACGTGTCGCTGCAAAACTGCGCGCCAAAAAGGTGGTCGAAATGGGCGTGGGTATTGAGCAGATGCTTTACTGTCAAATCGTTCTCGACCACAAACGCGCGTATCTGCTCACATTCTGCCGGCAAAAAAGCACCGCAGTCAACGATTACCGCCTCGCGGCTTTCGTCCCAAAGCAGATAGCAATTCTCTTCAATAAAGTTGACGGTAAATGTCTTGTAATTGAGCGTGCTCATCTCTTTATGGGAAAAAATATCTATCGGCACGGCACATAGACCGCGCTTTTCGTTTCAAAAAACTCCTCTTGGAAATATCCCGACAAGGGCCAAGTCACGGCCGTCTTGCAAAGCGGCCGCAGTTCTTCGGCGAGGTCGCCGCCTTTCAGGCAAATCAGTCCATTGGGCAGGGCGTTAGTGCCTCCGGGGCGCACATTCTTGCGCACGAGTTTGAACAAATCGTTTAGGTTCATCACGGCACGACTCACCACAAAGTCGAACTTTCCCTTTTCCTCTATCACATTGCGGTGCACCGCCGTCACATTTTTCAGTCCAAGTGCGTCCGCCACCGCTTGCGCCACGCGCACCTTCTTGCCGATGCTGTCAATCAGGTAAAACTTACATTCAGGAAACATGATGGCAAGCGGTATGCCGGGGAAACCGCCGCCCGTGCCGATGTCCATTATTTCGGTGTCGGGACGGAAGTTTATTACCTTGGCTATGCCCAAGGAATGAAGCACATGGTGGGGATAAAGGTTGTCGATATCCTTGCGCGAGATGACGTTAATCTTTGCGTTCCAGTCGCGGTAGAGCGCATCGAGCAGAGCAAAGCGTTCCGTCTGCTGCGGCGTAAGGTTGGGAAAATATTTCTGGATAAGTTGCATATAAATGAATGTCAGAAAGTGCGCGGCAAAGCAGATAAATAAACCATTAAGAATTATCCTTTGCAAAAGTAAGCAAAACTTATTACTTTGCTGGGGCAAAAGTGCCATTATCTGCGCAGAAAAGCGCAAAAAACAAGCACTGCCTTATAAGAAACTGCGATTAATTCAGCAAAAAAACGTATTTTTGCAACAAATTAGGATTTGTGTGCATTGCCTGCATAGGCGAAAACGCGGCAGTGCACCCCATAAAAACGACTTGTATGGGATTTTTTGATTTCTTTTCTAAGAAAAAAAACAAGGAAACGCTCGACGCTGGCCTTGAAAAAACGAAAGAAAGTTTTTTCGGTAAACTCGCACGCGCCGTGGCCGGCAAAAGCAAGGTAGACGACGAGGTACTCGACAACCTCGAGGAGATTCTGATTACTTCCGACGTGGGCGCAGACACTACCGTCGAGATTATCCAGCGCATCGAGGAGCGCGTGGCCCGCGACAAGTACGTGGGTACTTCGGAGTTGCAAAACATTCTGCGCGAAGAGATTTCCGCCCTCCTTACCACCTGCGGCAACGACGACGAAACGGGATTTGACCTGCCGAAAGACAAGAAGCCGTATGTTATCATGGTGGTCGGCGTGAATGGCGTGGGCAAAACCACTACGATCGGCAAACTGGCCTACCAGTTCAAGGAAGCCGGCAAAAAAGTGGTGCTCGGCGCGGCCGACACGTTCCGCGCAGCCGCCGTGGAGCAACTTTGCATTTGGGGCGAGCGCGTGGGTGTGCCTGTGGTGAAGCAACAGATGGGCAGCGACCCCGCCAGCGTGGCATACGACACGCTTTCATCGGCCAAGGCACAGGGGGCAGACGTGGTGATTATCGACACCGCCGGCCGTCTGCACAACAAAGTGGGTCTGATGAACGAACTGACGAAAATCAAAAACGTGATGCGCAAAGTCGTGCCCGATGCGCCCCACGAAATCCTCCTCGTGCTCGACGGCAGCACAGGTCAGAATGCCTACGAGCAGGCACGCCAGTTTGTAAAAGCCACCGAAGTGACGGCACTTGCCGTGACCAAACTCGACGGCACAGCAAAAGGCGGCGTGGTGATTGGCATCTCGCATTTGCTCAAAGTGCCCGTGAAGTACATCGGTCTCGGCGAAAAGATGACCGATTTGCAGCCCTTCAACCGCCGCGCCTTTGTAGACTCGCTGTTTGGCGACAAAGAGGCGTAAAATCTGTAAGGACTTTTTTTTCCATATATACATATAATAATATATATGCACAGCGTAGACATCATCACGATGGGCTGCTCCAAAAACCTTGTAGATTCGGAGCAGCTGATGCGGCAATTCAAGAAATTCGGCTATAAAATATATCACAACCCCGAGCGGACGCACGGCGACGTGGCCGTGGTGAACACTTGCGGCTTTATCGGCGACGCTAAAGAGGAGAGTGTGAACATGATACTCGAACTTTGCGACGCAAAAGAGCGCGGCGCACTCAAAAAAGTGTTTGTAATGGGTTGCCTTTCTGAAAGATACCTCAATGAGCTCGTTGCGGAAGTGCCGCAGGTGGATAAGTTTTACGGCAAGTTCAACTGGAAGGAATTGCTCACCGACCTTTGCGGCGATTACGACGAGACGCTGCGCAACCGCCGCGTGCTCACCACGCCCAAACACTACGCCTATTTGAAAATATCCGAGGGCTGTGACCGCAAATGCGCTTACTGCGCTATTCCCATCATCACAGGCAGCCACAAAAGCCGTCCCATGGAAGAAATCCTCGATGAAGTCAGGGAATTGGTGGCAGATGGGGTGAGCGAGTTCCAAGTCATCGCCCAGGAACTTACCTACTACGGCATCGACCTCTACAAGGAGCAACGCCTGCCTCAGCTGATAGAAGCCATGGCGCAGATTCCAGGCGTGCGTTGGATAAGGTTACATTATGCTTATCCCACGCATTTTCCAAAAGATTTGCTGCGCGTAATGCGCGAATACCCAAATATTTGCAACTATTTAGATATAGCGTTGCAACACATTGCTGATCCCGTGTTGCAGCGTATGCAGCGCCACATCACGAAAGCCGAGACCCTTGCCCTTTTACAGAAGATGCGGCGCGAGGTGCCCGGCATCTGTATCCGCACCACGCTGATGGTCGGATTTCCGGGCGAGACGGAGGAAGACTTCAACGAACTCCTCGAATTTGTTCGCGAGGTGCGTTTCGACCGCATGGGGGCTTTTGCTTACAGTGAGGAGGAGGGCACTTACGCCGCCTTGAATTATGAAGACGATGTTCCCGAAGAGGTGAAGCAGGCGCGGCTGGACAAACTGATGTCCGTGCAAGAGCGCATCTCCGCCGAACTCTGTGCCGCGAAAGTCGGTCAGCGCGTCACAGTGGTGATAGACCGCCAAGAAGGCGATTACTACATAGGGCGTACGGAGGCCGACTCACCGGAGGTAGATTGCGAGGTGCTCGTGCCCGTAAGCGAGCAGACGCTGCAAATCGGCGCATTCTATACGGCTGAAATCACGGGAGCCGATGAATTCGACCTTTATGCCACGATTGAGGACTGATACAATATTATATATATGAACAACAAAGATTTTCTCAACGCAGTTTCCCGCCGCATGGGCATTTCCCAAAAAGAAGTGCAGGCGATGTCGGGCGCGTTTGCCAAGGCCCTTTCAGAAAATCTCGACGATGAAAACAGCCTGAACGTGCCCGGCTTCGGAAGTTTTGAGGTGAAAAAGAAGTTGGAGCGCGTGGTAGTCAGCCCTATTACCAAGAAGCGCAAACTCGTGCCGCCCAAACTCGTGCTTGCCTTCAAGCCGAGCAGTGTGTTGAAAGATAAAATACAATAAAGGATGCCTGTAAAGAACAAAATTTCGCTTCAAGAGTTGGCAGAGTTCATGACCGCTGCCGATGTGACCCTCGACAAGAAAACTTGCGAGGCGTTTGCACGCACCCTTTTCGAGGTGGTTGAAGAAGCCCTGCTCTCTGATAAATTTGTCAAGGTGAAAGGCTTTGGCACGTTTAAACTCGTCGCTGTGAGTGACCGAGAAAGCGTGAACATCAACACGGGCGAACGCTTTCAGATTGAAGGACATACAAAGGTGTCCTTCATTCCCGACAATACCTTGAAAGAAGAAATCAACCGCCCCTTTGCGCATTTCGAGACCATCGATCTTAGCGACGAGACCGAGCAGGCAGAACTTGATGCCATTGATGCCGCTGCCGCCGAAGAAGCGCTGGAAAATGACGAGGCAGAAGAAACGGTTGAGGAGGTTGCGGAAGAGATGCCCGCAACTGACCCTGCCGAAGAGGATGTCGAAGAAGAGGCCAAGGAGGAAGTACCCGAAGAGGTGCTTAAAGAAGAGCCTGTCGAGGAAGCCGAAGAACCTATGGAAGAGCCGGTTGCTACTGAACCTCAAACCATTGTGACGGCTGAGAAAAAGGAAGAAGAGCCTGCAAAGGTCGAAGAACCTGCCGCCGATACTACTCTTGAAAGCGAAAAAGCCCCTGAACCCGAAGCCGAGGCGCAGGAAGAAGCGCCGACTGCCTTGCCTGTTTCATACGAATACACCGAACAGCCGCCCCGCCGTCCGTTTAACTGGTGGAAAGCCATAGGCGTGTTTTTCTTTGTCCTCGCACTGATGCTGCTCAGCTACTTTGCCGGCTATTACCGCCTGCTATGCCCCTGCATCATCGGCTTGCCCGAGTGGACAGAGCCGCAGCCCGCCCAGCCTGCCGCCAAGGTGCAGCCGGCTAAGACCGCGCCCGCAAAACCGCAGCCTGCGCCGGCAGAAACAACCGCCCCGAAAATTTCGGAAAATCCGCTTAATTCGGAAAATCCGGAGCAGCCCGAGTCCCGTAAAAGCAAGCCTGCAAAGCCTGACCCCGCGCCCCGCAAGCAGCAATCCGCACCCGCAGAAGTTGCCCCCGCGCCCCCGGCCGACACCACGGTTGCCACTCAGCCGCACACTGTGGCACGCGGCGAAACGCTTTATTCCATTGCCCGCAAATACTATGGCTCGGATAAATATGTCAATGTCATTATCCGCCACAACCGAATAAAGAATCCCAATAATATCGAGAAGGGCACGACCCTCCAAATCCCTATCCTCGATACCGGGAATTGACGGTCCGAAGCAATTAAGAATGTTAAGAATAAGGCGCGTAGTGTTAATAATATGCCTGAAAACGACTTATTTGCTATGATAATTCGTAATAAAGCCCTATATTTGCATTCGATTTTCCTATAAATCTATTATCATGTCCTTACGTTTCCCAATATTCTTCTTTTTATTCACTCTTTTCTCCCTTCCGGCATTCAGCCAAGACCTTTTAGCCAGCCAGGCACCTATAGACCGCCGCTTACGCGCCGTTGATTCCGTGGCGCTGCGCCGTGTTATCCGCAGAAAAGAAAAGCGTTTGGACGAAGAACTTTATAGCACGTGGAACACTGAACGCGCTCACCCTTACACGGAAAAGCAGGTAGCAAGTGCTTTACCCGACAGTGTGAAGATTGATTTGCGCGGTTTCTGTATGCCGACACCTTCGCGCAATGTTACCTCGCGTTACGGTTATCGCCCGGCTTTCCGCCGCGTTCACAAAGGGCTTGATATTAAAGTTTATACTGGCGACACGATTGTCGCAGCCTTTGACGGAAAAGCGCGTGTGGTGCGCTACGATGCAGGAGGTTATGGATATTATGTAGTGTTGCGCCACCACAACGGACTTGAAACCATCTACGGACATCTTTCCAAGCAACTTGTAACCACCAATCAGGAGGTAAAGGCTGGCGAACCTATTGGTTTGGGCGGCAATACGGGTCGTTCTTTCGGTTCGCACCTTCACTTTGAAACGCGTGTGCTTGGTCAGCCTATCGACCCAGAATTGCTGTTTGACTTTCCGCAGCAAGACGTGACGGGCGACTTTTACGTGTTCCACCGTCCCGCAGGCCTGCCCGATGTAAATGCAGCACTGCTTGCGAACAACGACGATATCGGCGAGCATGATGCAGATCCTTCCAGCGCGCTACCCGCAGCCAAAAGCAAGAAGCGCGGTTCGCGCGATATGGCTTCCAACAGCAGTTCGCCGCGTTACTATAAAGTGCGCAAGGGCGACAGCCTTTACACCATTGCCCGCCGCCTCGGCACCACGGTAAAGTCTTTGGAACGCACCAACCGCTTGAATAGCCGTTCCAAAATCCGTGCAGGACAGATTTTGAGATATTAGAAATTTTATCCTATACAATATATAAAAGGTGTGCTCGCAGCACGCCTTTTTTTGATGATACGCCGCATGCCAATTCCCCGTCCCCGCCAGAGCAAGCACCATTCTATTTTTGAGCAAATTCCTTTGTTGCGCGTCTTGCTTGCCTATATCCTCGGCACACTGGCGGCTTATTATGTGCCCGAAGGTTTGCAAGAGCCAATGCCATGGCTTTGGGGTGCAGTTGCAACGGCATTGGCTTATGTGGCCTTGCTTTATTTTACAAACAATCGCAGCAAAGGGTCGCGGCGTACTTCGGTGTGGTTGCTGTATGCTGCATTTCTCTTTGCTGGCGGGGCAAATCTCTTATTTTCCTTTTCAAAAATAGATACTTCTTGGACAGAGCAGGCACAGACATGGCAGGCAGAGGTAACGCACGTGCAGAAAATCTATTCCGGCGCAAGACTCGTACGTGCCGAACTGCTTAAAGGCGAGCAAGGCGGCAAGACCGTGCAACTCTATCTGCAAGGAACGAAAGCCGACAGTCTGCAAACAGGCTGCGCCATTGCCTTTTCCGCACGAATCAGCACGCCGAAAAATCAAGGCAACCCCGATGAGTTTGACTATGCTTCATATTTGCGACGGCAGGGCGTTGCTGGCACGGCCTTCTGCGATAGCGTGCATTGGACTTTTCTCGGCGAAAGTGCCGCGCCCACGCTTTTGGCGAAGTTGGCGATGCTGCGCAACGATTTGCTCGAAAGGCTCGCCCGCTATTGCAACGCCGAGGCATTTCCCGTCCTCGCGGCAATGACATTGGGTAGCAAGCTTTATCTTTCCTCAGAGGTGCGTGACGTGTTTTCGCAAACGGGTGCAAGCCATGTCCTTGCGCTTTCGGGTTTGCACCTCGGCATACTCTTCGGTTTTCTCTCCCTGCTCATCAGTCCGCTCCGCCCGCGCCGCAGGTTGTATGCCCTTGCCAATATTTTCCTGTTGCTATTGATGTGGGTCTTTGTTGGTATGGCAGGGCATCCGCTGTCGCTGATCCGCGCCGCCGTGATGCTTACCGTGATGCAGGCGTGCAGCTTGCTGAGCCGCGACAGCAATCCGTTGGTCAACCTCAGCGTGGCAGCCTTCATTATCCTGCTTTTCTCGCCTCAGGCACTCTTTGACGCTGGCTTCCAATTAAGTTTCCTTTCCGTCTTTTTTATATTATATCGCCGCCCCATATATGATAGGCGCAAAACTTTGAGGCAGAAAGTTTTATTTTACTTTTATCAACTCTTTGCTACATCTTTGCGCGCACAGATTGGAACGGCCCCGTTAGTGGCGTTCCACTTCCACGTTTTGCCGCTTTTGGCCCTGCCCGTAAGTTTCATTGTGATTCCTTTGGCGTATCTGCTTTTGGTGCTGTCTGCCTTCTTTTTCCTGTTGCCGTTTATGGCAACGCCGATTGCCGCTGTGCTGAATAGTTTGGTCTTTCTGCTCAACTCAGTTTTGGCATGGGTGTCTTCCTTACCCGGAAGTTGCTTACAGGTGGCACCGACTGCCTGCACCGTAGTCGGTTGCTATGCGTTATATTATTGCGTCCTGCAATACAGGCGTTGGCGGCTGCCGCGTTTTGTCTACGTGGCGGCACTGGTTATTGCCATTTGTGCCGTGGCGGAATATTTTGAAGCGCGGCGTTATGCGCAGCGTCCTTTCGTGGTGGTTTATAATGTGCGCCGTGCCCCTTGTGTGCATTTTGTCGGAGAGCAATCTTACATTTATTCCGCCGTTCCTGCCGACTCTGCCATGCTTGCTTTGCAGAGCGTGCAGCGCACCTTCTGGAAGAAGCGCCGTTTGCCCGCCCCGCAGTTTGTCGAAACAGGTTTTGATAATGCCGAACTGCACGTTACGCCGCACGTCCTTGCTTTCAGCGGCCGGCGCATTGCGATGCCTGTCGGCTGGCTGCCTAAGCAGCACAACGGCAATCCTTTACCCATTGACGCGCTTATTGTAACTGCCGACTTTCGCGGTACGCTCACCCACGCGCTTGCTTTCTATCGGCCGCGCCTCGTTGTGCTGCACAGTTCCCTTTCGCAGCGACGCGCCGAACTCTTTGCCCGTGAAGCCGAAGCGGCGGGAATCGAAGCCTTCGATGTTGCCCATCGCGGCGCATTTATATTGCGATAAGCATTTTCTTCTGCAAAATTGCTCGCTTTAGCCTCTCTCTGCTAAGAAAATTGCAAAAAAGACAGTATATATTTGTCAAGCTTATATTTATTTCGCAACTTTGTAGGGTTAAAATGCGGTTTTGCGCATGCTTGCTACTATGAAAGAAGCGGGATTTCTTTTGTTTATGTTCTTTTCCCCTAAATCCTGTTCCTTTTTACGTTTCGGATGCGCCTTTTCCGCATTTCAATGGATGCTAAAATATTTTCCAAATTCTCAAACCTCAAATAATTTATCATGAAAAGAAACAGACTTTTTCTCTGTGCTTTTGCGCTCGGAATGCTCGGCATTTCCCCTGCATTTGCACAAGACCAGACTGTCACCATGGTCACGGCAAAGGCCGTTGACTCGCCGATGACGCTGATGGTCAACCAAACCAGTGCCGGCGTAACCGTGGACTGGGGCGACGGCAATCCCGTGGCCTATCCCGCTACTGCCGAAGACCTTTGCACCATTACGGGCACCGTGAAGGGCACAACGATTAAACTTACCGGCAGCCGCAAGCTCTCCACGCTCGTTTGCGCCGGCAACGAACTCACGAGCATCACACTCACCGGCGCACCCAACCTGCGCTCGCTCTACTGCCAGGACAACAAGCTCACGTCGCTCAACGTAGACGCTTGCACCGAGCTTACCGACCTCGACTGCGCCAACAACTCCCTGACGCGCGTCATCCTCACGGTTGACAAGTTCCCCGCTCTGCAAAACGTGAACATCTCGGGCAACAGGATTACTACCGTCACCGGTTCGAGCGGTCGCTTCTCGATTACCTCTGCTGAATTGCAGCACGCCAACATTGCCAACAACAAGTTCAGCACCGTGCTCCTCACGGGCAACTCTAACCTCGACCAGCTGCGCTGCGAAGGCAATCCCAGCTTGAAGAGCATCGACCTCACCCCGGCCCCCGAGGTTTCTTTGGTGACTTGCTACAACAATTCGCTCACCACGCTTTCTGCCAAGAGCGACTCGCTGCCCGAACTCCGCCACCTCTATTGCGACAACAACAAGCTCACGAAGCTTCCCCTCGCTTACAGCAGCAAACTCACGGAACTTTCGTGCGCCAACAACCAGATTTCGCAAATCGACTTCTCGGTCAGCAAGCCCAACAGCATTGTCTGCAACAACAACAAGCTCGCTTTCAATGCGCTCCCCAACGCCAAGTATAAACCCGCCAACATGGTTTATGCACCGCAGGCTATGGTGGACATTTCCTCTGCGCTTCAATTGAAGGACAACAAGTATTACTATGTCGTTAAGTGTCCCTCCTATTCCGACCGCACAAAGCCGCAATATCAGCTCGACCTCTCCGAGTGGTTCCAAGATGGCAACGGCAACTACACGGGTATTGCTTTCACGGCTTGGAAATTTGATAACGAAGCAGGCCAATACACCGAAATGTCGCTTGCTTCCACCTCCGCCAAGACCAATGAATACTGGATTGGCAGTGCCACGTCCGCAAGCCTGCGCGGCCGCATGATTTTCCTCCAGCCGCAGGAGTCGGTACGCATTCAGATGACCAGCACCACCTATCCCGACCTCGTGCTCACGACCAACGCTTTTGCCGTCGGCGAAGAGAACGCCACGGGCATTGACAAGGTGGTGAACGAAGCCGGCAACGAGCTGCAAATCATTCCCGGACGCGGCGAACTCACGCTCCGCGCCAACGGACAAACCCGCGCCGCTGTCTTCACCATCGACGGCAAGCAGGTTTGGAACGGCAGCGTCCAGAACGGAGAAAAGACCATTCGCCTCAACCGCGGCATCTACGTAGTGAACGGCAAGAAGGTCGTGCTCTAACAGACAATATATAATATATATAGCGACAACAATTATATAGCATTTATCATTAAAACAATTCAAATCATGAAGCTCAAAAATATATTCTTTGGCATGAGCATGGCCACGGCACTTGTTTGCGGCACGCCCGGAGCGCAGGCCCAGAACACGTTGCCCGACGGCGCATTCCCTGCCATCGTTACCCCGCACAAGCAGCTGACGAACTATCGCGAACGCACCTTGTGCTACGATATCACAGCCAACGTTGACTACACCGCCACGCCGACCGTTTCTTGGATTACGGTGCGCAAGGGCGACAACGGCCGCGTATACGTACATCTCGCCGAGAACACCGGTGACGAGCAGCGCCAGGGCAAGGTGGTCTTTGCCAACGAAGCCAACGGCCTCACGCAAGAACTCCTCATCACCCAGACACGCAGCGAAGCCATTAAGGATCTTCCCGGCGACACTCAGGTAAAGCCTTCTTCCGCCACGGCCAACACCAACCAGAGCGGTTTCGGCATCGAAAAGTCTTACGACGGCGATAACTCCACTTTCTACCACTCTTCATGGTCGCCCTATTTCGCCATTTCAGACAGCAACCCCGTTGTCTTGACCTACAACTTCAAAAATGTAGAGCGCATCGACTACATTAATTACACAACACGCCAGGACGGGCAGTCCAACGGTAACTTCGGCCGCGTGGAAGTATTTGTGAAGCGCACGGGCGAAACGTCCTACACCTCGCTCGGTGTATTCGACTGCGGCTATTCTAACTACATCTTCTCGTTTGAAACTCCTATCCTCAACCCCGCCAGCATTCAGTTCAAGGTATATAACGGCTATGCTGACAATGGTTCAGGCGGCTACGCCTCTTGCGCTGAAATGCAATTCATGCGCCAGACGGGCGAGCGCGAAGCTTTGCTCGGCCTCTTTGCCGACGATGCCCTCACGCAGCTTAAGCCCGAGGTGACGCAGGCCGACATCAACAACGTTGAAGACTCTTTCGTTAAGAGCCTTGCACAGGCGCTTTTCGACGGTTCTTACAAGAGCGAATACCGCATTGCCGACTATCCCTTGCGCCTTTCTCCGCAGGTGCTCTCTGCCGAATGGAATGCGCCGGGCAAACTTTACGACCAGCTCGACAACCCCACGGGTATCAATATCCCCAAAGGCACGCAAGCCGTTGCCGTTAGCGGTCTGCCCACCGGCGTGACCCTCGGCCTTAAAGTAGTGGCTTGGTATGAAGGCAAGAATGGCGGCAACTTCGACGGCGGCAATCCGCAGCTGTTCAACTATTCGCTCCGCAACGGTCTGAACACGATTGATTATAAGTTCGACTACGACGGCCTCGCTTACGTAATCTACACGGCCAGCAGCCGCGCAGAGTACGAGCGCATCAAGGCACTTGCCCCCACGGTGAAGGTTCACTTCATCAACGGTCAGGTAAACGGTATCCTTACGCCCGATAAGACCAACGACGAGATGTACAAGCTCTGCGCCAATGCCAAGAGCATGTTTATGGACTGCTACGGCAAGAAGGTTCACTCCGTTTGGACTTCCAAAGGCTTGAAGGATTACTGCCGCGCTACCGACGGCAAGAGCTACGGCTATCGCCAGTTCATGAATACGCTCGACAGCCTCATTGAATGGGAACACGACGTGCTCGGCTTCAAGAAATACGGCCGCGTGCCCGACAACCACACCTTCGCTTACGTGAACTATACTTACTACATGTTCCAGGGCGGTCTCGGCGTTTCGTTCCACAACGACCAAGAGTCGCGCGTGCTCAACTGCAACACCATCATCAACCGCGATGACGACTGCATTTGGGGTCTCTCGCACGAGTGGGGACACCAGCACCAGATGCACCCCTACTTCTGCTGGGGCGGCGTGGCTGAGGTTTCGAACAACGTAAACTCGTACGCAAACATTATGCGCATGGGCTACAAAAAATCCGACAAGATCAACCACTGGCCGGCTGCCCGTAGGCACTTCCTCGAAGACAGTGTGTTCAGCACCCGCACCATGTACAGCCCTGGCCGCAAGGGCGCTTACGACGATCGCGAAATGTTCTCATGGAACAGCAAGCTCAAACAGCTTTGCACGGCTATGGAAGACTCGCTCATCTATCCCATTTCCGAGAACAAGCTTCGCGGCGCACACATCAGCGATGTAGGCGTAGGCGAAGTGCTCTGCCCGATCATCATGCTCTATGCTTACTTCACCACGCACGGCAAACCAGACTTTGCTCCCGACTGGTACGAGTCGCTCCGTCAGAACGACGATGAAAACGGTTCGCAAATCGAAAAGCAGGGCGAGGTAGACAAGTACGAGTTGATCGCCAGCGCGCAAAACAGCAACAAGAACGGCAAGCTCGCTGTGCTCCGCAGCAAGTTCCCCACCTCCACTTGGGTAGTAAACAACTACATCACTACGGACCATTGCAACCCCTATCACAACTACTCTCCCTTCATGCTCAACTGGATTCGCAAGGTGAGCCGCCTCTCTGGCTACAACCTCTTCCCGTACTTCGAGCAGTGGGGTTACCTCCGCACCATTGCCATGAAGGTGGGCGACTACGGAAACTGGTACTACCTCCTCACGCAGGACATGTACGACGAGTTTAAGGCCGACATGGACGCCCTCGTTAAGAGCGGCGAACTCAAAACGATGCCCGCCGGCATGGTTGAAGCAATCTCCAACACGCCGGATATGTTCCAAGCCAAGCCCACGATTGCCAACTAATCTATTAAGTTAGCATTTCCCTTTCCTTTATTCGCGCCGCAACGCTTTACTCGTTGCGGCGCGTTTTTGTATACGCCCTTCCAATGCAGTGCTTACAATCTGCCCACGCCGTTTCATTTATTCTAAGAAAATTTTCTCTTTCCCCTTGCAATTTATTATTATCTCCTTGATATTTTTTCCTGTCTGCGCAGATAATTTTTATTACAAACTTTGTAATATATGTTACAAACCTTGTAACACGTGTTAGAAAGTTTGTAATACGTGTTACAAACTTTGTAATAAACTATTTCTTATAAGAAAGCAGAAAACATCAGGGGGAGAGGGAAAAACATCAAGGGGAAAGGAAAAAGATACGCCGTTGACGGTATTTTGGTTTCAATAAGAAACGAATTGCCCCGCTAAGGGCTTATAATTAAAAGAAGGCTTGGTTGAATTATGCGTTAAGTGCCTGGAAGGCACTACAGAGCGTAGCGATAGTAACCGGGGACGAAGTCCTCGGAAGAAACTGTTGCAGTAATTCTGCCTGGAAGGCAGTACGCCTTTTGCGGTGTACAAATTGCATGTCCTGTGGCGTAGTGCCTTCCAGGCACATCGTGCAATTCGCGCTTATCCGGGCACTTCGTACCCGGTTACTATCGCTACGCTCTGTAGTGCCTTCCAGGCACAAACGTTCGTTTTCAACAGACGTTTGGCGGCTGCTTGGTATAGTTCAAGCGGGCTTGGCCTCTGCGCTCGCCTTGTACATACGTCAGAAAAAAGGCTCAGCGCAGGGGTTGCCCCCTGCGCTGAGTTATCGTGCCCTTATGTTACGTAGGCGAAAAATGCAGATTATCTGATAAAGAGCAATTCTCGATATTTGGGTAACGTCCACATATCGTCCTCAACAATCAGCTCGAGTTTGTCGATGTGGTAGCGAATGGCATCGAGGTAAGGAGCCACTTCGTCGTGGTAAGCCACGGCGAGCGTGCGGATGTCCTCGTTCTTGTTCACCACCTTGCGCTTCTCGACCATTGCCTCCACGTTGTCGGCAATGAAACTCGTGTGCTTGTTGATTTTCTCGATGAGCGTGATGTTGTAAGCCGTGAGTTCCTTCACCTTCACAGTGTCGGAGAAGGCGGCCTGAAGCTTGTGCACGTTGTCGGCCAGAACGCTCTGGTATTTCGTGGCGACGGGAATGATGTGGTTCATGCAAAGGTCGCCGAGCACGCGGCTCTCAATCTGGATTTTCTTGTAATAAGTCTCCCATTTGATTTCGTTGCGCGCTTCAAGTTCGTGACGATGCATCACGTTCATCTTCTCAAACATATCAACCGAAGCCTCGTCAAGGTAGCGGTCGAAAATGAGCGGGCAGGACGTTTCGCAGTCAAGGCCGCGGCGCGCAGCTTCTTCTTTCCATTCGTCGCTGTAGCCGTTGCCGTCGAAGCGGATAGGCTTGCAGGTCTTGATGTCCTCGCGGAGCGTGTCGAGAATGGCGCACACCTTAGATGCTCCGGCGGCGATGCGGGCATCGACGCGCGTCTTGAAGTCGGTCAAAGCCTCTGCCACGGCTGTGTTGAGGGCAATCATTGCGCTGGCGCAGTTGGCGATAGAGCCTACGGCGCGGAACTCGAAGCGGTTGCCTGTGAAAGCGAAGGGAGAGGTGCGGTTGCGGTCGGTGTTGTCGATCATCAGCTCGGGAATCTGCGGAATGTCGAGCTTCACGCCGTGCTTGCCCTCCATGGCAAAGAGCTCGTCGGTAGTGGAGTGTTCCACGCGGTCGAGCAGTTCGCTCACCTGCTTGCCGAGGAAGGAGGAGATGATGGCGGGAGGCGCTTCGTTCGCGCCGAGGCGGTGGGCATTCGTGGCGCTCATGATGGAAGCCTTCAAAAGGCCGTTGTGGCGATACACGCCCATGAGGGTCTCTACTACGAAGGTGATGAAGCGGAGGGCGTCCTCAGGCGTCTTGCCGGGGGCGTGGAGGATAATGCCCGTATCGGTGGTCAGCGACCAGTTGTTGTGCTTGCCCGAACCGTTGATGCCGGCGAAAGGCTTCTCATGGAGCAGGCAGCGGAAGCCGTGCTTGCGTGCCACGTTGCGCATGAGCGACATGAGGAGCATGTTGTGGTCGACAGCCAAGTTACATTCCTCAAAAATCGGCGCAAGCTCAAACTGGTTGGGGGCCACCTCGTTGTGGCGCGTCTTGCAAGGTATGCCCAGTTCAAGCGCCTGTATTTCAAGGTCGCGCATGAACTCTGCCACGCGTTCGGGAATTGCACCGAAATAGTGGTCTTCCATCTGCTGGTTTTTAGAAGACTCGTGGCCCATGAGCGTGCGACCCGTGAGCAAGAGGTCGGGACGGGCGGCATAGAGCCCTTCGTCCACGAGGAAATATTCCTGCTCCCAACCGAGGTTGGCGCTGACGCGCGTCACGTCTTCGTTGAAATATTTTGCCACGGCCGTTGCTGCCTTATCCACAGCGGCAAGTGCCTTTTTGAGGGGTGCTTTATAGTCGAGTGCCTCGCCGGTGTAGGAGATAAACACCGTGGGGATCATCAAAGTGTCGCCGATGATGAACACGGGCGAAGCAGGATCCCAAGCAGAGTAACCGCGTGCCTCGAAGGTGGAGCGAATACCGCCGTTGGGGAAGCTGGAAGCGTCGGGTTCCTGCTGCACAAGTTCCTTGCCGCTGAAATCTTCAATCATTCCGCCCTTCCAGTCGTGCTCCAAGAAAGCGTCGTGCTTCTCGGCCGTGCCTTCGGTGAGCGGCTGGAACCAGTGCGTGCAGTGGGTAACGCCCATCGACATGGCCCATTGCTTCATGCCCTGCGCCACTTCGTCGGCTACGCTCATGGGAAGCGGCGTGCCCTGCTCGATGGCTTCGCGCAGACGCTTGTAAGTCTTCAGCGGCAGATACTTGAACATTTTTTCCTGATTGAACACGTACTTGGCAAAATACTCCGAGGGGCGTTCTGCCGGTGTTGCAACCTCTACGGGGCGTTTCTTGAACGCCTCTTCGACAACTTTGAATCGTAAGTTTGACATAAAACTATTGGTTTTGAGGAGATGTTTTTTCTAATATTTACAGGGATTTATAGGACTATAGATTTTTAGAAATATCTATTTCTACAAACTTTTCAGCCGCTTCATGGCTTCTAAGCAGTCCTCGCGGCGACCGAAAGCGGTGAGGCGGATATAACCTTCGCCCGAAGGACCGAAGCCGACGCCCGGCGTGGAAACGACGTGGATTTCATTGAGCAGGCGGTCGAAGAACTCCCACGAACCTATGCCCGGCGTTTGCAGCCAGATGTAAGGCGCGTCCACGCCGCCGAAGGTTTTAAGACCTGCCTCCGCCAAAGCTTCGCGCATGATGCGGGCGTTGGTCATATAGTAATCAATGGTTTCGCGCACCTGACGCTTGCCCTCGGGCGAATAAACGGCTTCGGCGGCTCGCTGTACGATGTAAGGCGTGCCGTTGAACTTGGTGCACTGGCGGCGGTTCCAAAGTTGATTGAGCTGCACGCGCTCGCCGTCTTCCGCAACCACTTCCAACTCGCGCGGCACTACCGTATAGCCGCAGCGGAGACCCGTGAAGCCGGCCGTCTTTGAGAAAGAATGAAACTCTACGGCGCAACGCTTCGCTCCCTCTATCTCATAAATGGAATGAGGCACGTCGGGGCGCGTGATGTATGCCTCGTAAGCCGCATCGTAAAGGATCAGACTATTGTGGCGCAGCGCATAATCCACCCATTTCTGCAACTCCGCCTTAGAGAGCGTGGTGCCCGTGGGGTTGTTGGGGTAGCAGAGATAAATGAGGTCGGTGGGATGGTCGGGAATAGCGGGCACAAAATCGTTCTCCGCGTTGCAAGGACAATAGGTCACGCGGCTCCAAGCACCGTTATCGAAATCACCGGCGCGGCCGCCCATAACATTGGAGTCAATATAAACGGGATAAATCGGGTCGGTGACGCAGACGGTGCAGTCTTTGCCGAGGATATCGCCGAAGTTGCCCGTATCGCTCTTCGCGCCGTCGTTGATAAATATCTCGTCGATGTCGATATCGATGCCGCGCGGCGCAAAGTCGTTGTCGGCGATGGCTTGGCGCAGGAACTCATAGCCGTGCTCCGGCCCGTAACCCCTGAAAGTTTCGGCGTTGGCCTGCTCGTCCACGGCCTTATGTAGGGCTTCGATAACTGCCGGGGCAAGCGGGCGCGTCACGTCGCCGATGCCGAGGCGTATGATATTTGCTTCGGGGTGCGCTTCCTTAAAGGCGTTCACCCTGTGAGCTATGTCGGCAAAGAGATAATTCTTTTGCAATTTGAGAAAATTGGCGTTGATGCTGTACATATATATAATATTGTATGTTTTATAAAACAAAAAGGAGCGGCCGCGCGGTCTGCTCCTTTCGTTTACTTATTGTTGCTCGATTTCAATCGCGCCGTCAAAGACCTTGGTCGCGGGGCCTGTCATAAAGACGTGGTTTGAGGCGGTTTCCCATTCGATTTCCAGACAGCCGCCGTCCATTACGATTTTACTCTTGCGCGGCGCGCGGTCTGTAAGGGCGGCTGCAACCGCCGTGGCACAGGCGCCCGTGCCGCAGGCCATCGTGATGCCGGAGCCGCGCTCCCACACGCGCATTCGGATGTTGCCATCGGGGCGCACGGTGGCAAACTCAATATTGCACCGCTCGGGGAAGATTTCGGCAAATTCGAGTGTCGGTCCTACCTTTTCAAGCGCAATGGCCTCTGCATCGGGCACAAAAATCACGAAGTGCGGGTTGCCCATCGAGACAAACGTGCCAACGTATTCCTTGCCGTCGGTTGCCTTGATCTTTCCTTCGGTCAAAGACCCATCGGGCGTGGCCAACTGTTCGGGCACTGCCGTTTGCGGCTCGTCCATGTCCACTGTAACGGCCTCCACCCTACCCTCTGCGTTTACATTAAGCTTGAGTATCTTGATGCCCGACAGCGTGCGCAGGCGAATTTCCCGCTTGTCGGTGAGTCCGTATTCATAGAGATATTTGCCTATGCAACGCGAGGCATTGCCGCACATGCGGGCTTCGCTGCCGTCGTTATTGAAAATGCGCATCGTAAACATCTCGGGGTCTTCAGTGTCGCGGCCAATCAGCACCAGGCCGTCACCGCCGATGCCTTTGTGGCGGTCGCTCCAAACAAGCGAAAGATGCGCGGGGTCGGCAATCTCTTCTTTGGTGGTGTCTACATAAATGTAGTCATTGCCGGCACCGTGCATCTTCGTAAAATGTATCGTTCGGAGCATAATTTGCAGTTAATCAGTCAAGCCTTTTGCTTTGTTGCTGCAAAGTTAAGCACTTTTTCATAAACTATGATAGCAGATAATGAATATTTTTATCAGAAAATCGGGGATTTTAATGGATTAATATCAAAAAGCAAAGTTTGGTCTATTTCTTTTTCCGCAAACTCACTTGCGGCCCTTGCCGCCGCCCGCATAGATGAGGAAGATAGCGGGGATTTTGTTGATTGGCGGCGCGGGCATGTTTCGCCATTGGGCAACGGTGTGCGTACGCACAAATTCCGTTTCGCCCGTCAGCCCTGCGGCAATGCAGAGGCGCGTCTTCGGCGAACAAGCGGCGAGGATTTCCTTAAAGAGTTTGTCGTTGCGGAAAGGCGTTTCGATAAAAAGTTCCGTTTCGTCCTCGGCAGCAGAACGCGCCTCATAGCGCTTCAAAGCCTTGGCGCGGTCGCCGCCGTCGATTGGTAGATAACCGTGGAAGGCAAAACTTTGGCCGTTGAAGCCAGAAGCCATCACCGAAAGCAAAATAGAGGACGGACCAACAAGCGGCACTACCTTCAAGCCCTCGCGCTGCGCTATCTCTACCAGTGCCGCGCCGGGATCGGCCACAGCAGGGCAGCCTGCCTCACTGATTACGCCGATGCTTTCGCCGTGGCGCAACGGCTCTAAATAACTGCCAAACGCCGCCGCTTCAGCATGCTTGCCCATCGGCTGGAAGGTAAGCGCATCAATGTCAATGTCGCAGCACACCTGTTTGAGGAAACGTCGCGCAGTGCGCACCTCCTCAACAATGAAATGGCGGATAGAAAGAATTATTTCGCGGTTGTAAGTCGGCAGCACGCGGTCGTGCGGCGTGTCGCCTATGGGTACGGGAATCAGATAAAGAGCAGGAGACATATAATAATATATTGTGTGAACTTAAAAAGAATTAGCGGGCAATCAAAAACCGCTGCCAGCAGACAGCAACTTAAAAGTGTTTGCAATATTACAAAAAGTTATTGTAGAAATCCTATTATATATGCAGAAAAGTGCGGCTAAGTCGTTCGCGGCAGACGAAAGAAGCACAGAGGAAAGCATATATGGCAGATTTATTTGCAAATATTTGTTATTAGTTTTGCTTTTGCAAAGTAAAGTGAGCAAAATCGCAAAAAAGGCACCGATTTATTTTGCTACTTAAAAAGAAAGAACGAAATTTGTGGCGTTATCCAAAACAATCTTTTTACCTTAAAGAACTAATACCTATTAAAGACAAAAAATGAGGAACGTTGTGAAACGTTCCTCATTTTTATTTATGTCTGTTTTTAAACTATTCTGCTTTGCGCTCGATGTAGGCAATCACGTCGCCCTTCTGCACGTGCGCACCCTGCTTGGCATTTATTTCTACCAATTTGCCGCCAAGCGCAGCGGGAATTTCAAGGATTTGACCGTGGGTATTTTCAATGTAGCAGAAGAAATCACCTTCTTTATACTCTTTGCCGATAAAGGGTTCAATGCCCTTGACACATTCGCCATCGCCACCTATTTCCCAAAGCACGGTGCCGCTTTCAGTTGCCACGATAGCGTCTGCTTTCGCGTGCTTGAAGGCAGCAGCTTCTTCGAGGCTCATGCCGCTGGCCGTCTCTTTATCGCGGGCGGCTTGCAGATCAGCAAAGAAACGCTTCTTGGCCGCACCGCTCTTATAGTCGCGATACTGCGTCTCGTGCATGGCAAACTCAAAGAGTTCTTCATCATCTTCGCCGCGTTCCCAACCATTCTCTTCCATTTCCTTGATAAAGCGCGGAAGTTCGTCGGGATAGTAGCTCTGCGGGTCTGCATCGGTAAACTCAAAGCCTTTCTCCTTGGCAAGTTCGATGATTTCGGGCGCAACCTCGCCGGGCAACTTGCCGCTCTTGCCGAGAATCATGCCCCAAATGCTGTTGTCCATCATCGTGTAGCGGGGCTTGCCCATTGAGTCGGTGAGGAGGTTCATCAGCGCGATGTTCTTCACATACTGCGAGAACGGCGTTACGAGGGGAGGATAACCCACGCGCGGCCAAACATATGCCACCTCGTCGAAGAGACGCACGAGCAGGGCATCTTCCGAAAGAGGCTGCTTGCCCTGCTTCTCGCGGTTGCTGTTGATGGCGCTCATCACGCCCGTGAGATCTGCCATCATCGAGCCCATCATGCCGCCGGGCAGGCCGCAACCGAGCAAGAGCGACGACATCAGCTTGTTGCTGGGGTTCATGAAGTAGCCGAGGAAGTCGTCGATAAATTCCTGCGTGAGCTTGCGGGCTTCCATGTAGGCTTCCATGTTGATTTCGGGCACGTCGAAACCTGCGTTCTTGAGCATGGACTGCACCGAGATGATATCCGGGTGCACCTTGCCCCAAGAGAGCGGTTCGATGGCGGTATCGATCACGTCCGCGCCGTTGCGGCACACTTCGAGAATGCTCGCCATCGACAAGCCCGGGCCAGAGTGGCCGTGGTACTGGATAATGACTTCGGGATGCTTGTCCTTAATCATTTTCGTGAGCTTGCCGAGCATGGCGGGCTGTCCGATGCCTGCCATGTCCTTCAAACAAATTTCGGGCGCGCCGGCTTCAATCAGTTGGTCGGCGATGTTGGCGTAGTACTCCGCCGTGTGAATGGGCGAGTTGGTGATGCAAAGGGTTGCCTGCGGGGTCATGCCGCCCTCAATGGCATATTTGATGGAGGGAATGATGTTGCGCACATCGTTCAAGCCGCAGAAGATGCGGGTAATATCCACACCCTGGGCGTGCTTTACCTTATACATCAGACGGCGCACGTCGGCGGGCACAGGGAACATACGCAGGGCGTTGAGACCACGGTCGAGCATGTGCGTCTTAATACCAACCTCATTGAAAGGTTTGGTAAAGGCGCGCACGGCTTTGTTGGGGTTTTCGCCGTAAAGCAGATTGACCTGCTCAAACGCGCCGCCGTTGGTCTCCACGCGGGAGAAGCAACCCATCTTTATAATAACCGGGGCAATGCGCTCCAACTGGTCTTTGCGCGGCTGGAACTTGCCCGACGACTGAAACATGTCGCGATAAACAAGGCTAAATTGGATTTTTCTTTTCGTCATAAAATGAATATGTACGTTGTTAAAGTTTGATTTGCTTATATGGAAAAGCACAAAATGCGCTGCAAAAATACGATTTTATTTTCTTTTATACAAAAACCAATTGCACACAAAGTGGGGTTTGTGTGCAATTAGTAGAGCATTAAGCGCGTTATTCTAATATTTTTGTCAAAACAAATTCGGTTTGCGCCGCTGCGCCTCTTCAAAAGAAAGCAAGTTGGCGCTTTGCTGCTTGGCTTGATGCGCGGCCACAAGGGCGGCGTTGTTTGCCTCTTGTTGTTTGAGGAAAGCATCTCGCTGGTCGGGATTGAGGAGCCGCGCTGCGATGAGCACCATCTGCGAGGCATCTTTCACCCAAACCACGGGGCCGCTATATACCGGCGCAATCATAAGTGCCGTATGCAGAGGCGAGGTCGTTGCGCCGCCCACAAGGAGCGGAATACGCAAGCCTGAGGCTTCCATGGCGCGGGCCGTGTTCACCATCTCGTCGAGGCTTGGCGTGATCAAGCCGCTCAAGCCTACGAGGTCGGCCTTGCTGTCGATGGCCTCCTGCACGATGCGCTCGGCAGGGCACATCACGCCGAGGTCGCGGATTTCATAATTGTTGCAGCCCATCACCACGCTGACGATGTTCTTGCCAATGTCGTGCACGTCGCCTTTTACCGTGGCCAGCACCACCCTACCCGCTGCTGCAGCTTTTGCATTGTCCGCTTCGATGTGCGGTTGCAAGAGCGCGACGGCTTTCTTCATGGTTCTCGCCGTGCGCACCACCTGCGGCAGGAACATCTTGCCCGCTCCGAAAAGCGCGCCCACTTCTGTCATGCCGTCCATGAGCGGGCCTTCGATGATGCGCACCGCTGGGCGGTAGATGGCAAGAGCTTCCTCGAGGTCGGTTTCGAGATAATCGTCAATGCCTTTCAATAGAGCCGTTTTCAGGCGCACGTCCAAGGGAATGTCTTTGCGGGAAGATATTTCGGATTTTTCGGATATGCCGGAATTATCGGAAGATACGGCAGATTCTTTAAGCCGCGTGGCGTAATCGATGAGGCGTTCGGCGGCATCTGGGCGGCGGCAAAGTATAACGTCTTCGATGAGTTCGAGCAAATCGTTCGGCAGGTCGGCATAGGTGACCGAGGCGGCGGGATTGACAATGCCCATATCCATTCCGGCGGCAATGGCATGGTAGAGGAACACCGCGTGCATGGCTTCGCGTATATAATTATTGCCTCTGAACGAAAACGACAGGTTGCTCACGCCGCCGCTCACGTGCGTGCCTTTAAGGTTCTGCGTTATCCATTTCGCGGCCCGTATGAAATCGAGCGCGTAAGCATCGTGTTCGTGCATGCCCGTGCAGACAGCCAGCACGTTGGGGTCGAAGATGATGTCGGAAGGCGGAAAGCCTGCTTCCTGCGTGAGCAGTCGGAAGGCACGCTCGCAAATCTCGATGCGCCGCTCATAGGTGTCGGCCTGCCCTTGCTCGTCAAAGGCCATCACGATGACCGCCGCGCCGTAGCGGCGCAACTCTCGGGCGTGCGCCAAAAAGGTTTCCTCGCCCTCTTTCAGCGAGATAGAATTGACAATGCACTTGCCTTGAATGTTTTTCAGCGCCTCGCTGATGACTTCCCATTTTGAAGAATCCACCATAAAGGGCACGCGTGCCACGTCGGGCTCGGCAGCGAGCAGTCGCAGGAAATGCGTCATTTCGGCACGCGCGTCCAGCAGTCCGTCGTCCATGTTGATGTCTATCACCTGCGCCCCGTCGTCCACCTGCTTGCGGGCAATGGCGACGGCCTCCTCATATTGCTTTTCCTTAATCAGGCGCAGGAATTTGCGCGAACCGGCCACGTTGCACCGCTCGCCGACATTGAGGAAATTGTTTGCCGGGCAGACTTCCACGTCGTCCAGTCCGGCAAGATGCAGATGCTCGGGGCGCGGCGCGGGACGGCGCGGCGGCACTGCTTCGTATTGCCCGATCAAGTCGCCGAAGGCTTTAATAAACCGTTCGTCTGTTCCGCAGCAGCCGCCGATGATATTCACGAGGCGTTTTTCCAAGAATGGCTTCATCTCTGCCGCCATCTGTTCGGGCGTCTGACTGTATTGCCCCAAACTATCGGGCAGTCCGGCGTTGGGGTAAGCGATGATGCGGAACGGGCTCTTGACCGACAGTTCTTCGAGAAAGGGCAGCATGTCGGCAGCCCCGAATGAACAGTTCAGGCCAATGGCAAAAAGCGGGAAATGCGCCACGGACGTTAGAAACGCCCCCAGCGTCTGCCCCGAAAGCGTGCGCCCGGCCTTGTCTGCAACCGTCGCGGATAGAATTACGGGCAACTCTTTTCCCTTTTCTTCCATCACGTCGGCCGCCGCACAGAGCGCAGCCTTGGCGTTGAGCGTGTCGAAGGCCGTTTCAATGATGAAACCGTCCACGCCGCCGTCTATCAGCGCAGCCATCTGCTCGCGGTAGGCAGCGGAAAGCGTGTCGAAGTCGAGCGTGCGCAACGCAGGGTCGCTCACATCGGGACTAAGGGAACATGTGCGGTTGGTAGGGCCCACGGAACCGAGCACATAGCGCGGCTTGTCGGGCGTTTGTTTTGTAAAAAAGTCGGCTTCGGCGCGCGCCAATCTTGCCCCTTCGATATTCAATTGGGTGCAAAGATGCTCGCAACCGTAATCGGACATGGAGATGCGCTGCGCACTGAACGTATTTGTTTCAATGAAGTCCGCCCCCGCTTCAAGGTATCGGCGATGTATTTCGCGCACCACGTCGGGCCGCGTCAGGTTGAGCAAGTCGTTGTTGCCTTTCTGCAACGTCGTGCTCTCTGCCATCACGCTGCCGCGAAAGTCTGCTTCCGTAAGTTGGAAGCGCTGAATCATCGTGCCGATAGCGCCGTCGAGGAGGTATATCCTGTTGTCTTTGAGGTTAATCATTTAGAGAAGATAATATAAAGCATGCACATAGTTTATAAAGATTTATTCCTGAAATGCAGCAAATTTGCAGCATTACAGAAATAAAACTAACAAAAAAGCAAAGCTTGTTTGTATTTGAGCACCCTTAAAATTAAGGCTGCGGAATCGACCCACAATATATGGTGCGCAATTCCTTTTAGCGGCATCATGCCATGCAAACCTCACGGCTGACAGGCGCCCAAATGCCCAAACCGAGTACGTCGTCTATTTTGCAAATAGTTTTAAGGCTGAGATTTTCACGTCCTTTCAAAATCCGCGATACATATTGCTGGGTACAACCGAGGCGTTCTGCCAAATCGGCTTGGGTCATCGCCAGAGCATCAAGCCTTTCAAGCATTAGCAGGGCAATGCGCCGAGATTCCTGTCGCCATGCCTCGTCTTCGCGCCGTTCCAAAGCCTGTTCGCGCCAACGGCTGGGCGTAGCAGACTTGAATTCTTCGAGTTTCCTAACAATCTTTTCTTTCATAGCTGTTGCGAATAATAATTATATGTTCTCTTCAAGGAAAGAGTCTGAATCTATGATTTGATGTTCGAGCAAGAAGTTTCTTACTTTTTCTAAATTGCTCAATTCCTGTCGCGTGTGCTCCCTTTCGTCCATTCTGAATGTAAGTTTTATTGCGCCGCCTGTCACAAGATACATGCCTTTGTCTAATTTAATGGCATAAATACGCAGCCAAGATGGGTGGCGGCTTCGGCGATGCGGGCGGGCTTTTTCTTTGCCTAGGAGCATTTCTGAAGTGCGATAGTTTTCAAGTGGTTTGAAAAGTGCATCAAGGTCGGCATCGCCATCAAGGTCAAGCAACAAACATTCCAGTTCGTCGCGGTCGTCCATTGTATCGAGCACGGCTTGATTGATATTCGTTATTCTGAAATATCCTGCAAGGTCGCTGAAATGGCAAGTAAAGAACGAGCGCAACCATTCCGCATCGTCCCATTGGTCAAATAGGCGAAACAATACATTGTCGTCCTCGCCGTCATATCTTACTGCCCATAAGTTTTTATCTTCTGTGATACAGTCGAAAGTCATCTTGTGCAAAGATAAAGATTAAAATGTTTATCTTACAACTTTTGAGTTTACAATTAAAGCATTTCACCTAAGAAAAAAAAGCCTCCTTACAGCCTGTTCTTGATTGCCCTATCCATTTCGCGGCGATCCTGCTTTTCTTTGAGCGTGTTGCGTTTGTCGTATTCCTTTTTGCCTCGGCAGAGGGCGATGACCAGTTTGGCGCGGCCGTTTTCATCTATATAGAGGCGCAGGGGCACGATGGTGAAGCCGGGCGAGCGCGTTGTCTCGAAGAGCGAACGGATTTCCTTGCGGTTGAGCAGCAGTTTGCGCTCGCGGCGCGGCAGATGGTTGTTGTACGAACCGCGATCGTATTCAGCGATATACATGTTCTTCACCCACATCTCGCCATTGTGGATATAGCAAAACGTGTCCACGAGACTTGCCTTGCCGGCACGTATGCTTTTAATCTCTGTGCCCGTGAGCACGATGCCCGCAGTGTATTTGTCCACCACGAGAAAGTCGTGCTCGGCGCGCTTGTTTTTTATGTTGATGCGCGAGGCGGGTATCAGTTTTTCTTTTCCCATAAAATTTCGTACTGCTTATTTTTCTACTACGGCAAAGGCGTCGATGTGGTTGTCAATATATTCTGCAATGGCGGCGGTGAAGCGCTCTTCGTTTTCCACGAAGGCATCGTCCAAATCGTCGAACTTCGGAAAACGCTCGAAAAGCGTCATAAACTCTTCGTCCGTGCAGGGCTTTGTCAGTTCGTCCCTGTTGGGTTCGTAGAGGCGGCGGGCTTTTTTAACGAGTTGTGCCAGTTCGGGCAGCCCCCAGAGTTCCATGGCCTTGGCAAAGGGATTGTGGAAAAAGAAAGGGGCGTAGCCATTGTGGATCAACTGGATAAAACCTCCGTCCATCACCTCGTCGCGCAGTATGCAGTAGCCCCAAAGCGTGATTTGGTCGGCCGAGAGTTGCTCCAAGGCTTCGGCGTTGAGTTCTCCGCCCACGGCTTCGGCAATGCTATCGGTAAAGAGTTGCACGAAGTCGTCCATGCCCTTTGCGGCGGCTTCAATGATTTGCTGTTCGCGTATTTTGATTTCCATGAATTTACTGCTTAATCGGTTGAATAATCGTTTTCATTCCCTTGATTTTCTCGCCCGCAATGTTTTTCATCAGCAGATTGAGCTTCCGCGCCGCGATGGCCACGTAGGCAAAACGGTCTGCCACGTCGATGCGCCCCACGTCCTTGGCGGTCAGCCCGCCTTTCTTGCAGAGGAAACCGAGAATGTCCACCTTATTGAGCTTGTCCTTCTTGCCGCGCCCTATGTAGAGCGTCACCCACGCGGGACTGACGGGATTGATGCGCTCGCCGTCTACGTTCCATTCGGCGGCTTCGCCAATAAATTCAGGCACATGCTCCTCGGGACCTACAATAATATATACGTTGCCCGTTTCGTCCCAGCGCCCCGTGCGCCCGCTGCGGTGGATAAAGGCTTCCTCGTTGGCAGGCAGGTGGTAATGCACGATGTGGCGCACCTCGGGTATGTCCAGCCCGCGGGCGGCGAGGTCGGTGGACACGAGCACGTTTGAGCAGCCGCTGCGGAACTTGTAGAGCGCGCGCTCGCGCTTGTCCTGCTCCATGCCGCCGTGGTAAGCCTCGGCGGCAAACTTTTCAGAAACCAAGTATTTGCGGATACGCTCCACGCTCTCGCGATAGCCCACGAACACCATTGCCGGTTCGCCGCGCAGCGCCGAGAGCAGGCGGGCGAGGGTTTCGAGTTTGTCCTTTTGCGGCGCGGGTACGGTCTTTACTTCCAGCCGTTCCTCCCGCGCTTCTGCCTCACCGAGAAAATTTACTGTGCGCACTCCGGCGCGGTCTGCCACGGCGCAGCGGCGTATGAACTGCGGAATGCTCTCCATGTCGGTGGCGGAGGTGAGCATCAGCCGCTTCAAGGCAGGCAGTCGGGTCACGGCAGCCTGCATCTCGTCGAGAAAACCAAATTCGAGGCACTTGTCGAACTCGTCCACCACGAGCGTGGCGATAGCAGCAGTAGAAAAGTTGTCTTTGTCCAAATGGTCGTTGAGTCTGCCGGGCGTGGCGAATACCACGTGCGGCTTCACGGCCGCAAGCCTGCGGTGCTCTTCCATTGCCGGGCGGCCACCGTAGAGGCACAGCGAGCGCACGCCGCACTTCATGCGCGCCAGCACGTCTTGGCTTTGCAGCGCCAGTTCGCGCGAGGGCACAATCACAACGGCTTGCAGCGCTTCGCTATCTTTGTCAATGTCGCGGCAGAGCGGCAGCAGGTATGCCAACGTTTTGCCTGACCCCGTGGGCGAGAGCAGCACATAGCGTCCCGTTTCGTGGAACGTGTCGCACGCCTGCTGCTGCATCGCGCTCAGCGCGGCAATGCCTAAATTCGATAGTATGTCTTTTACGATAATCATTTTCGATATATTGTGCGGCAGACCTAATGGCAGGGTGTGTTTTGTGTTTACAAAACTACTGTCGCCGCAAATGCAAAATTACTAATTTCTTAGCAGATACTCTACGCTAACGGTTTGTATAGAGCATGAAGCAGCAAATCACACTGCATTCGGCGATGCCTTTACATATCTTCCAAAGTGTAAAGCCGGGTCTCTATTTCATATCCCGACAACACCTTATTTCTGATATGCTCCACCTTTTCCATAAATATTTTATGGTCATAATTACGGGCATTGCGCTTAACTTCGGCCAGCAATGCGGTTTTGCCGCTCGTGCGGATGCCCACAATGTCTATTTCGTTTGCTTCCTTGCCGCTTTTGGCTTCCCACCATGAACCCATTTCCCTGAAACCGCCCTCTTCTATGAGTTTCTGACGGAAATACTTTTCGAGCAACATGCCGGAATAAGTGGGATAATCGCGCAGTACGATGTCCTGCAAATCATTATAATTGTCAAGTTCAACTAGCGAACGGTTGTGTTCGATAAAGCGAAACCAGAATTGCAGGAAGTTGTCGCAAAGCCTAAACCGCACCTTGCTCCTGCTGCCCGGCTTCGAGAGCACCGGTCGGTATTTCTCTATAATATTATATGTCTGCTCCAGCCTTTCGAGATGCCCGCCTATGGACAGGCCGCCCAACGCGGCGGTAATTTGCGCTTGCGACGACAATCCGCGGGCGATGCACATGAGTATGGAAAAATAGGTGCCGAAGTCGCGCCCGAACTCCGTTATCAGCAGATTGCGACCCTCGTCGATAAAAGGCGACATGCGTGATACCGCAAACCGAAGCATGGCATCGGCCGTTACATACCCATTGTCGCAGAACAACTCGATATATTTCGGCGTTCCGCCAGTTATGGTGTAAAGCGCAAGCAAGTCTTCGTTTGTGTACTGGGGGTTATAATCGCGCAAAATCTCTTGGATAACCTTTATAGAAAAAGGACGTAAGTTTATAATATTGTCAGCGCGGCCGAAAAGCGGTTCATGCGCATCAGTGAATATGCGCCGCATCATGGAAAGCACCGAGCCGCTGAGCACAAGGTTCATGGTTGTTTCTCCCCGATACGTGTCCCACATATTTTGCAAGTCGCTAAACAAAGAGGGATTGATGTTCTGAAACTCTTGGAACTCATCTATTATAAGCGTGAACTTCATGCTTCTTGATAATTCAAAGAGATGCTTCATCACGCCCGCCACCGTGTGCAACCCCTCTGGCACGTAAGCCTTCAGCCTGCTTCGTGTCTCCTCCACAAAGTCTGCCGCAAGGGCTGCTTCTGTCTTGCGTGCGGCGAAGAAATAGAGCATCGGCGCTTCGCTGTCGGAAAAAGCCTTTTTAATAAGGCTGGTCTTTCCGATACGCCTGCGACCGGTGACAACCGTCATGCGCGAGTTGCGGCTAAAGGATAAAGCACAGATGCGCTTCAATTCAGCGATTTCTTCCTCTCGGTTATAAAATCTCATATTGTTTGAAATTTGACAGTTTTGCAACGGCGGTTAATTCAACCACGGTTGCAAAGTTAAGTAATTTATACTACAAAGGAAAACATATCGTGACTAAACTCATTTCCCAACCTCCCCGCAACGATTATCCCCTACTCCCACGCGCCGCTCTGCGCAGATATAATTTACTTCCACGGAGCAAATTTTTCCTTTCACCTTGATATTTTTCACTATCTACTAAGATATTTTTTGTTACAAACTTTGTAATATATGTTACAAACTTTCTAACACATGTTACAAACTTTGTAATACATGTTACAAACTTTGTAACAAACTCTTTCTTATAGGACAGGAAAAAATATCTAGGGGGAAGCAAAAAAAATCAGGCAGCAAATGAAAAATTGCTGCCTGATAGTGTTTATGCCCTTAGGGATAATTAGACTGATTTGCCTCGGCGAAATAAGAATGCCTGATGTAAGCGGCAATTCAAAATAATTGGACCCGAATCAATATGCAAAGAGGGGATAGCCTGCCATAATCTCGTTCACGCGGCGACGCACAGTGGAAATGGTGGCTTCGTCGGTGGGGTTGTTGAGCACGGTTTCGATGAGTTCGGCAATCGTGTCCATGAGGTCTTCCTTCGCGCCGCGCGTGGTGATGGCGGGCGTGCCGAGGCGTATGCCCGAGGTTTGGAAAGCAGAGCGCGTGTCAAAGGGCACCATGTTCTTGTTGACCGTAATGTCGGCCGATACGAGGGCGTTTTCCGCCACTTTACCGGTAAGTTCGGGGTATTTAGAGCGCAGGTCAACGAGCATGGAGTGGTTGTCAGTGCCGCCGCTCACGATGGTGAAGCCGCGCTTGATGAGGGCCTCGGCCAGGCGGGCGGCGTTGCGCTTTATCTGCATGGCGTATTCGCGGAACTCGGGTTGCAAAGCCTCACCAAAGGCCACGGCCTTGGCGGCAATGACGTGTTCGAGCGGGCCACCCTGCGTGCCGGGGAAGACTGCGCTGTTGAGGATTTGGCTCATCATCTTCACTTCACCTTTCGGTGTGGTGAGTCCCCAAGGGTTCTCGAAGTCTTTGCCCATGAGGATAATGCCGCCACGCGGGCCGCGGAGCGTTTTGTGCGTGGTGGAGGTGACGATGTGGGCATATTTCACGGGGTTGTCCAGCAAACCGGCGGCAATCAAGCCAGCAGGGTGCGCCATGTCTACCATAAAGAGCGCGCCCACCTTGTCGGCGATGTCGCGCATACGCTTATAGTCCCACTCACGGCTGTAAGCGGAGCCGCCGCCTACGATGAGTTTCGGTTTATACTGTAAGGCGAGTTGTTCCATCTCGTCGTAATCCACAAGTCCTGTTTCTCGGTTGAGGTTGTAGCCGATGGGGTTGTAGAGAATGCCGGAGGTGTTGACCTTAGAGCCGTGGGAGAGGTGACCGCCGTGGTCGAGGTTCAGGCCCATAAAGGTATCGCCGGGTTTAAGCACGGCGAAGAACACGGCGGCATTGGCCTGCGCACCGCTATGCGGCTGCACGTTGGCGTATTCTGCTCCGAAGAGTTGCTTGACGCGCTCAATGGCAATGGTTTCTACCTTGTCCACCACGCCGCAACCGCCGTAGTAGCGTTTGCCTGGGTAGCCCTCGGCGTATTTATTGGTGAGGCAAGAGCCCATCGCCTGCATCACTTCGCTGCTCACGAAGTTTTCTGACGCGATGAGCTCGATGCCGCGCAGCTGGCGGCGGTATTCGCTTTCGATGAGTTGGAAAATTTGAGAATCGTGGTTCATAGTATGGAGAATTTATAAGTATGGAAAAAAGGCGTTTGATAAATTTAATTTTGATCAAAGTGCCTGGAAGGCACTACGGAGCGAAGCGACGGTAACCGGGTACGAAGTGCCCGGAAAGGCATGGTAAGAACGATGTGCCTGGAAGGCACTACGCTATAGGACAAGCTCATAACACATAGCCACTGGCGTACTGCCTTCCAGGCAGAACCCTCTCAATAGTCTTTTCCGAGGACTTCGTCCCCGGTTACTATCGCTACGCTCTGTACTGCCTTCCAGGCAGTTATTACCTTCATTATAAGAGAATCTAATACTATCAAAATAAATAAGAACTAAGATTAACTACACCAACTTAGCATTGGCCAATTCCTGTTCCTTGTTGCAATAGTGGCAGAGAATAGTGCCCTTCTCGGCATCCGTAACGCTGAAAAGCGTGTTCATGGGTTCGTTGTTGGTGATGCACTTGGGATTGGCGCAGCGCACGATGTTGCGCAGCACGCCGGGCAGCGTCACCTTTTTTTTCTCCACCACCTCGTAGTCTTTGATGATGCAGAGCGACACGTTGGGCGCAACGATGGCGAGGCGGTTCAGTTCGGCATCGCTGAAAAACTTGTCGCTGATTTTGATGATGCTCTTGCGCCCCATCTTGTGGCTTTTCAGATTGAAACCCACCATGATGGACGACATTTTGATTTCTTCCAAATGCAGGAGGCGCACCACTTCAAAAAGTTTGGCGCAGGGTATGTGGTCGATGACGGTGCCGTTTTCAATGGCAGCCACCATAAATTCTTCGCGTTTCATAGTTCTATGTTTTTTTTAGTAAACGAGTAGACAAGTAAACGAGTAGACGAGACAAGTTAGTAAACGAGTAGACAAGTAAACGAGTAGACGAGACAAGATTGCCAATAAAAAATTCGCCCTACGCTTTCACGTCTTCGAGAGTCAGACCGAGCACGTCGCAGATAATGGCCTCGCGGGCATAGAGTCCGTTGCGTGCCTGCTCAAAATAGTAGGCGTGAGGGTCGTCGTCCACATCGTAGGCGATTTCATTGACACGGGGCAGCGGGTGGAGTATTTTCATGTTTGGCTTGGCGTTGCGCAGCATGGCGGCACGGAGGATATACACGTCCTTTACGCGCTCGTATTCCATGAGGTCGGTGAAACGCTCGCGCTGCACGCGGGTCATATATATAATGTCGGCCTTGGCGATGACCTCCTCGTTGAAATCGGTCTGTTCCTCGTACTTGATGCCCTGCTCGCGGCAGTAGGCTTTGAGTTCCTCGGGCATAGAGAGTTCTTCGGGGGCGATGAAATGGAAAGTCGGGTTGAAATGGCGCATGGCCATAATGAGCGAATGCACCGTGCGCCCGTACTTCAAGTCGCCCACGAGGAGAATGTGCAGGTCGTCGAGTTTGCCCTGCGTCTTGTTGATGCTGTAAAGGTCGAGCAAGGTTTGCGAGGGGTGCTGGTTTGCGCCGTCGCCGGCGTTGACCACGGGCACGGGCGACACTTCCGAGGCATATTTCGCCGCGCCTTCGAGATAATGGCGCATCACAATGACATCGGCGTAATTGCTCACCATCATAATGGTGTCTTTGAGCGTTTCGCCCTTCGTGGAACTGGTCACCTTGGGGTCGGTAAAGCCGATGACTTTCGCGCCGAGGCGGTTGGCGGCCGTTTCAAAGGAGAGGCGGGTGCGCGTGGAGGGTTCAAAAAAGAGAGTGGCTACGATACGTCCGTCCAAAAGCTTGCGGTTGGGACGTTTCTCAAATTCCTGCCCCATGCGGATAAGATTGAGGATTTTTTCCTTGGGGAGGTTGGCAACGGAAACTAAGCAACGTTTTTCCATATTGTAAAAGTAAGGTTTTTGCAAACAATCCTATAAGAAAACCCTTGTTTGCGGTGTAAAGTTACAGCAAAATCGCATATAACACGCCTTTTTCATGCCCGTTTTCGCGCTTTTTCTGCTCTTTTCTTTGCATTTTCTTATAAAAGAGTTTCTTTTGCATCTTGCAAAGCGCCCTCCAATATAATATTGTCAAGATAAAAATGCCAACAGCCCTCGTTTTTGCCGCCGGTCTCGGCACGCGCCTCAAACCGCTGACCGACACGATACCCAAAGCCATGGTGCCCGTGTGCGGCGAACCGCTCATAGCGCACACGCTGCGCCGCCTGAAAGCAGCCGGTTTCGACCGCGCCGTGGTGAACGTGCACCACTTCGGCCAGCAAATCATTGATTTTCTCTCTGAAAACGATTTCGGGATAGAAGTAGCCGTGTCCGACGAGCGCGACTGCCTGCTCGACACGGGCGGAGGCCTGAGAAAGGCCGCGCCGCTGCTGACAGCGAAAGAGCCCGCCGCGCCCATACTGATCCATAACGTGGATATCCTCTCGAATGCCGACCTCCCGGCGTTCCTCGCCGCCGCGCAGGAAAACGATGTCACGCTACTCGTGAGCCGCCGCGATACGAAACGCTATCTGCTCTTCGATGCCGACAACCGCCTCTGCGGCTGGACGAACATTGAAACGGGGGAAGTGCGCACGCCCTACCCAGCCCTCGATGTCTCAACATGCAAGCGGCTCGCTTTCTCGGGGCTGCATGTGGTGTCGCCCAAAATCTTCGGGCCGATGCAAGCCTATCCCGCACGCTTCCCCATAATGGACTTTTACTTGGAACAATGCGACAAACTGCAAATAAGGGCTTATGAACAGCCGGGCCTGCAACTGATAGACGTGGGCAAGCTGGACACGCTGGCGAAAGCCGAGGAATTTCTGAAAAACAAATGAGGAGCGATTTATTTGCACACGAATGTTTTTTAGCCCACGAATTTCACTAATTTACACGAATAAAAAGCGTTTAGATAATGGCGACCTGATCGGTCGCACGAATTTTCACTAATCAAAGCATTATATTAGAGATTTTCGGCTGCACTCGGCAATATTTCTTGAGATTTTCGGCGGCGCTGGCAATATTCGTGAGATTAGTGCGACCGACCAGGTCGCTATTTTACCCATTGAAAGGGATTAGTGTAAATTCGTGAAATTCGTGGGCAAAAAGAAATAACTTGTGGGCAAATAAAACTAACAATTTCGCTCCTCTTTTGTTTTTGTATTACTTAACTACCGACGGAAGTTGCGCAAGGTCGGTGATGACGGCATCGGGCAGACTTTCATCTTCCTCCTGCTCTGTCCAGCCCTCGCCTTTGAGCCAAACGGTTTGGCAACCGACCGCCTTGGCTGGAACTATGTCCTTGCCGTAACTGTCGCCGACCACCAGCACGTCCTTCGCCTCAAAGCCCGTAGCCTCTACGCCGAGGCGGTAAATGGCAGGGTCGGGCTTGCGCACGCCCACCACCGCGCTCTCGATGATACGCGGGAAATAGCTGTCAAGACCGTAAGACGAAAGCACAGCCGCGACATTGCCGTAAAAATTCGATACGAGCGTCAGGGGGAAACGCGCGGAAAGTTCTTTCAATACGCGCTTGGACGAAATGAGGTTGCAACGCACATAAGCGTCGCAAAAGCGTGCCATGGCTTGCACGTAGTCGAGGCGCACCGCATCGGCAATCTGCCAAAATCCCTGCGCCTGCAAATAGGCGGTTTCTATGTCGAGTTTTTTCTGCAAAAGCACGGCGAAGTAGTCCTCGGGGGCGATGACGGGATTTTTAGCAAGATAGCGTTCTGCATAAACGTAGGCCTCGCGAAAGGCTGCCTCGCTCACGGGAACGGCTGCGGCGCGGTAAGCGTCCCAAAGCACGTGCGCCCAATGGCGGGCGTTGGTGTCGAGCGTGCCGCCGTAGTCGAATATGATTGCTTTGGGGATAATTACATTATTGATTATCATTTTCTTTACCCTCCTTTATTTCATAATCTGTTTATTGCCGATTTTCACCAGTCCCACGCCGATAAAAATCCAGAACAACTCGCGGATACGGGTGTAAAAACTCGTAAACAAACCGATGCCGGGGGCGCTGAGCCCGAGGATTTTGATGATGAGTGCCAGGCCGCCCTCGCGTGCGCCGAGCTGCATGGGGAAGAAAAAGAGCAGGTTGCCGATGAGCGAAGAAAACGCCAGCACGAGCACGGCATCGACAAACGTCACGTCCACGCCGAAGGAAATGAGAATGAAGTAGTATTCGAGCGAATTAATGACGCGGGCGATGTATTCGTAGAGGAGCGACGTGAAGAATGCCTTGGGGCAACTATGCAGGTAGGCGATGTTATTGTCCACCTTCTCCATGGCCTCTATATTCTTCTCGTAGAACTTCCGTGCAGGGACTCGGACGTAGGGGATCTTGAGCAAGATGCTGTAAAGTTTCACAATCAGGCCGTTGCGGTAGCCCGCGTTGAAGAAATACAGCACGATGGCGAGCACCACGGCAAAGAGGCCGAAGAGCGTCCAGAAGAAGGGTGTCATCTTCTCGGCATAGAAAGCGATGAAGAGCAGCAAGGCCGTGGTCCAGAGACAGAAGTGCGACAGTATGTGCATCATGGAATAGAGCACTACCGACGACATGGCGCGGGGCGTACCGATGTAACTTGCCAGTTCCATGACGCGATACGGCCCGCCGCCGAAGCCAAAGGGCGTGGTGTAACTGAACGCGAAGCCCGAAACGGTGAGTTTGTAGGCGTGGCGCAGGGAAAGGTGCTTGTCGTGCCGCCCGTTGTTCACAATAATCTGGAACGCCAGCGCATTGAAGAGGTAAACGAAAATCCACACGCCCAAAACGGCGGGAAGGTACAGGCCGGCGCGTGCTATGTTGTCGCGAAGCATGTCGTAGTCGGTGTCGAAGGTGTAGAGCATGATGCCGATGGCCACGACCCCGAAGAGGAGAAACAGATTGCGGTAAAGAGGTCTCATAAAATATGTTGAGTAGACGAGTAAACAAGTAAACGAGTAGACGAGACAGAAATGTCGTGCTACAAATAATAATATCAGAGTAACTTGTCTTGTTTACTTGTCTACTCGTTTACTTGTTTACTAAATTAAATTCGGATTATAGCATTGCTTCGCAGGCGACCGACAAACGCTCGTGGCGGCTGCGCATATAGAAGAAGAGGATATTCATCACGGTGATTTCAAACAAAGGATAGATCCACGGTTGGCCGATTAAGACGGATATATATACGACAATGGCTCGCGTGTTGAACGTAAGGATATTGGCGTATTTCATCAGCGGCAGACTGCCCGCGCGAAACGTATCTCGGAGTTGCTGCGGCACGGCACGGCCGTATTTTTCATCGAGCCTGGCCTTGAAGTGCTGGAAGCGCGGCGTCATTTGCTCTTGCGAATGGGTGTAATTGCCGTAAAAGTAGAGAAACACCATCCACACGCCGTCTTTTTTCCAGGAAAGGGAGGACAATTCGGCGCGGAGTTTCTTGAAATTGTCGAGTTCGCTGCCGCTTTCTCCTTTCAGGAAATAAAGGTGAATGTTGCGGTAATAGTCGGCCAGCTGGCACTGCTTGCCGTGGCAGACAAAACCGGCAAAAGCGCACAGCAACCAAATCCAAACGCCCCAATTTACGTCAGTGCCCGGCATAGGCTGCCCCTGCAAGCGCAGGCATATGGCGGCGTAGATAAAGAAAAACCAAACATCGCCGGCAAAGCCGTCGAGAATGCGCCCCCAACGGGTTTTCTTGCCAGTCATACGCGCCAGTTGTCCGTCGGCACTGTCGTAGAGATTAGCCCAAACGAGCAGTAGCACGCCGCAAGCATTGAGCCAAAAATCTTCAAAATAGAACAGCACGCCGGCAGCCGCGCCGAGGATAATGGAAAGGATGGTGACGACGTTGGGGTGCGTGTCGAAACGGTTGAAAAAGTTTGCCCACATCAGTCCGAGCGGGCGCGTGAAATGTATGTCCAGCCATTCTTCTGTGTCCTGCGACTTAAAGGTGGCGGCAAGCTTTGAGTTTTCTTTTTGCATGGTGGGAGGGATTGTTATATATACAATATTATATATAGGTCTTATAGAGATTTTACCAATCTTTGGGCAATGGCTTTGGCGGCAGGGCGGCGACACGGCGAGAAACTGGGCCAGTCGTTGAAATCTATAATCAAGATGCTGCCGTCTGCCCGTACGATGGCATCGCCGCCGTAGACCGTAAGTCCCGAAACGGAGGCGGCGCGGTCGGCAATGCACTTCAATTGCGCGGCATCGAACGGGAAATGATGGGGCACGCCGTTACGGGCTTCAAGACCGAACTTGCTGAAGCCTTCGCCCTCGGTGGGATAAAGGAAATGGAAGAAATCCGTGCCCTCCACGCCATAGAATTTCACGAGGTCGCCCTCGGCGTGCTGGCTGGCTACGGCCGCCGCAATGCCTCTTGCACGAAAGTCGGCAAGAGCACGGCGCAAAACCTCGGCATCTTCTATAAAACACACGTCGGCCGCCGACTGCGCACAAGCGTCGCCGCGCTTGAGCCAAAGCGGAAAGGAGATAGTCGACGGCACGTCGGGGCTATCGGTTGCGAGGCAAAGGCTGCGCGGCTGCGGAATATCATGTTCCTGAAAGCAAGCGGTAAGCGCGGCACGCGAGGCTTTGAGCAAAGCATCGGGCGCATTAAGCACGGGCTTGCCTACGGCGGCAGCCTCGCACAGTTGATGCACCACGTCCGCACCGCGTGCCATGGAAAAGACGGCATCAAACTCTTCAAGGTCCACTGCCACGAACACATCTTCGGCTATCACCGACACCTCGTGCCCTATGTGCATTAAGCGCGATGCCACGGCGGAGAAAATGGCGTTGTCGCGGTCTGCGCTGTTAGGCGAGAAGCGCGGCGAACGGCTGATTCCTAATATATTCATGCTTAATATAGTAGACGAGTAAACTAGTAAACGAGTAAACGAGAAAAGGTTGTAGACGAGCAAACTAGTAAACGAGTAAACGAGACATGAATGCTTTACTCATTATTTGTAATCCCAAATCTGTCTTGTTTCTTTGAGATTTTCGGCTGCGCTCGGCAATTAAAGTAAACTTATTGCACTCGCTTGCACGAAAATTTCCTTGTTTACTCGTCTACTTGTTTACTAATACTTCTAATTGTTATGGTCTAAAAACTCTTCTGCCTTGCGGATATCTTCCGCATGGTCCACGTCAAGGATTTTGGAAAAGGGGCAGGCTTTGAGTTTCAAGCCGTCTGCCACCAGCGCGCGCTGGAAATTGCGCATTCGGCTCTGCCCTTCGTCCATGCAGCGGCGCAGCGTATGGATAGCCTTGGGCGCAAGGCAATAGATGCCGCCCGAAATGTAGCGGTCGCCCTCGTCGGTGTCGTGGAAGCCCGTGATATAGAGCGCGCTGTCCGTACCCACGTAAAGCGGTTTCTCGTCATCGATGTAATCTGTTACGGCCATCATGCCATCGAGCCCGCTTTCGCGGAAACGGCGTATGTATTCGGCAAATTCTTCCTCGCGAAAAATGGTGTCGACCGTGGTGAGGCAGAAAGGCGCGTCGGCGAGAAAGGGCGACAATTCGAAGAAACTGTGCATGCTGCTCGGCGTGGTTTTCACCACAAGACGAATATCCTCTGCCCTACCCGTCTGTCGCAGGTGCTCGAGGTGCGCCGCCGTTTCGGGATGCAGGTTATTTATAATAATGTCTATCTCCTCGGCGCCGTTGTCGCGGAAAATGCGAATGAGGCGGTCTATGAGTTTTTCGCCGCCCACTTCCACTAAGGGTTTTGGCGCGGCCACGCCTTCCTCTTTCAGACGAGAGCCTTCGCCGGCGGCAATGATTGCAAATTTCATTATATATAAAAAGATTATTCTACATTTTCTTCGCGCGGCGTAAAGGTGCGGACGTGTCCTCCGCGCTCGTCCTCACGGCGGTCATGGTAGAGTTTGGGCAGAGGGTTGGCGTTCGCCTCGTCGAAACGCTGGCGGTTGCGGAAAATGTCGATGGCCGCATACACTGCCTCGCGGAAAGAGGTGGGCGAAGCAATACCCTTGCCGGCGATGTCGTAGGCCGTGCCGTGGTCGGGCGAGGTGCGCACCACGGGAAGCCCTGCCGTGAAATTCACGCCCTCATCGCCTGCCAGTGCCTTGAAGGGAGTGAGGCCCTGGTCGTGATACATCGCCAGAACGCCGTCGAAACGGCTGTATTGGCCAGTGCCGAAAAATCCGTCGGCGGAGTAAGGGCCGAAGCACTGTATGCCTTCCTCCACGAGCTGCTTGATAGCGGGTGTTATCACGTCTTGCTCTTCCGTGCCAAGCACGCCGCCGTCGCCGTTGTGCGGATTAAAGCCGAGAATGGCGATGCGCGGAGCCGACACGCAGAAGTCGCGGCGCAGCGACTTGTAGAGCAGGCGGGCTTTGTGCTCGATGGCTTCCTGCGTAATCTGCTCTGAAATTTTCGACACGGGCACATGCGTCGTCACCAAGGCCACGCGCATGAGTTTGTTGAACAAAATCATGAGCGGCTCGGTCTCTTCGCCTCCGAGGCGGTCTTGCAGATATTCCGTGTGCCCTACGAAGCGGAAGTTCGTGCTTTGAATGCTGCTCTTATTGATAGGCGCGGTGACAAGCACATCGACTTTGCCCTCGCGCAAATCTTGCGTGGCGCGCTCCAAAGCGAGGAAAGCGGCATGGCCTGCCTCGGGATTGGCCTTGCCAAACTCCACGAGCACTTCTTCATCGAAGCAGGAAAGCAGGTTGAGGCGTCCCTCCTGTGCTTCTTCGGCAGAAGAAATGATTTGGAACGGCGCAGAGAGGTTCATCGCCTTGCGGTGATACGTTCCCACCTTAGCAGAGCCGTAGACAATAGGCGTACAGAGTTCGAGCATGGCAGGATCGCCAAACACTTTATAAATAAGTTCGTAGCCCACACCATTGGTATCGCCGTGGGTCACGGCAACGCGCACCTTCGGCAGTTGCTGCTCTTGCGGCGCGTTGTTTGAGTCGTTGTTGAAATCGTGTATCATGGTATTTTATTGATGTTTTTCTCTTGTTCCGCCGTTGACAGCAGGCCGCAAGCGGCAAAAATATCCTGACCGCGCGAGGCCCGCACCGTGGTGAAAAGCCCGTGATTTGTCAAGTAGTCGCGCAGCGCAATCATCTCCTCATCGCTCACGCCTTTGAGCGGCGTGTCGGGAATGTCGTGGAAGCGGATAAGGTTGATGCGGCAGTCCAGCCCGTCGAGCAGGCGGATAAGTGCATCGGCGTGGCGGCGCGTGTCGTTGATGCCCTTGAAAACGATGTATTCAAAGGAGAGCCTGCGCTGCGCCGCGCCTTCCGGGCGGTGCGCACTCTTGCGGCAAAAATCGTATTGCTTCAAAAGGGCCACGATATCGGCGATGCCGAATGCTTTTTCGGCGGGCATGAGTGCGGCGCGGTCGGAAGGTATGGGGTGATGCAGGCTGATGGCGAGGTGGCAGCGGCTCTCGTCGAGGAAACGGATTAGGCCCTTGGCCAGTCCCACGGTGGAAACGGTGATGCGCTTCGGACTCCAAGCGTAGCCCCACGGAGCGGTGAGCGCCTCGGTGGCACGCAGCACGTTGTCCAGGTTGTCCATCGGCTCGCCCTGTCCCATAAAGACGATGTTCGTCAGCGTGTCTCGCTCGGGCAGGGAATAGATTTGGTTGAGTATGTCGGCTGCCGAAAGCGAGCGCACAAAGCCCTGCCGGCCCGTCATGCAAAACGCGCACCCCATCTTGCAGCCCACTTGCGAGCTGACGCAGAGCGTGGCGCGGTCGCCGTCGGGAATGTAGACGGTTTCTACGAAATGCCCGTCGGAGGTGCGGTAAAGATACTTTGCCGTGCCGTCGACAGACCGCTGGCATTTCACGGGTGCGCTGCACCCAATGGCGTATGCCTCCGACAACCTACGCCGCGCGTCGAGCGAAAGGTTGGTCATCTTGTCGATGCTGTCGACGTGCTTGCCGTATATCCAACCCGCAATCTGCTTGGCGGTGAATGCCGGCAGGCCTAAGCCCACGGCTATCTCTTTCAGTTCCTCCGGCGACAGGCCGAGCAAAGATTTATTGAGCATAATTACACGCTAGTTGATTTATTAGTAGACGAGTAGACAAGTAAACGAGTAGACGAGACAAGTTTCTCATATAAAATATAAATTAGCAAGACATCTCTGTCTTGTTTACTCGTTTACTTGTTTACTCGTTTACTAAAAATTCTTAGAATTTCAGCACCACGGCGTTGTTAGCAGGAATTTCTACAAAGGCAGCGCCGTCCTTGCGCAACTCCAAAGTCTGCATTTCGCCCGAGAGCAAATCGTGCGCGGAACACAAGCCCTCGCGCAGTCCCATAAAGGCGAAGGCATTTTCGGGAATGCGCACACCAACATGCACGTCTTGGTCGGCAAAGTTGGCAACAATGAGCATCTTTTCCTTGCCGGCGGCACGCAGGAAAGCGTACTGGCGGTCGGCGTTATAGCCATTGTCGGCAACGTAGTTGGCATACTGCAGGTCGTAGAACGTGCCCTCGCGGAGCGCGGCTTCGCTGTTGCAGAGTTTTACTATATTATTATAATATGCGTACAGGGCTTGCTGCTCGGGCGTGCACGTTAAGAGATCGCCGTGGCAAAGACGGTCGAGCGTATCCACGTGCCAATAGTCGAAAATCGTGGTGCGGCCGTCGCGTCCGCTGAATCCCTCAGCGTCCATACCGCGCTCGCCGAGTTCCTGACCGGCATAAATCATCAGCGGATTGGTGCCCATAAACGCCGAAACCGCCAACGCGGGTCGCGCCTTTTCGCCCGAGCCGGCAAAGAAGTCGGAGGCGATGCGCTGTTCGTCGTGGTTTTCGAGGAAATAAAGCATGTGCGTGCGGATATCGTCTACACATTGCCACTGCCCCGTTATGCACGAGGCCGACGCCTCGCCGCGCACGACGGCGCGGAGCGTGTCGTAAAGCCCCACTTTGTCGTAGAGATAGTCAAAGCCGCTCTGCAGATAGCGACGGTATTCGGCGGGATTGTACACCTCTGCCACGAAGATAAGTTTCGGATATTTTTCTTTCACCTTGGCAATGGCATACGCCCAAAACTCTGCGGGCACCATTTCCGCCATGTCGCAGCGAAAACCGTCCACGCCCTTCTTCGCCCAAAAGAGCAAAATGGCCGTCATCTTGTCCCACGTGTCGGGCACAGGGTCGAAGTGCGTAGTGCCGCCGGCGTAGAAGTCCACGCCATAGTTCAACTTAACCGTTTCGTACCAATCGTTGCGTCCGGGACGGGGCGAGAAGCAATTGTTGCCCGTCACCTTTGCCGGATATTCGCGATAAGGCACATTGGCGGCGCGGTCCTCCTCAAAGTTCTCCGTGCTGAACATCTGCCCGGGCAGGTAGTAGAAATTGTTTTGCGGCGAAAAGCCTTTTGCCATGTCGTCGCCCTCGCCGAGGTCTTTCACGCGGGCAGGCTTGGCGTCGGAATGGTAAGAGCGTGCCACGTGGTTGGGCACGAAGTCTATCAGCATTTTAAGCCCTGCCTTGTGCGTGCGGCGCACAAGCGCCTCAAATTCCTTCATGCGCTTTTCAGGCGCGGAGGCGAGGTCGGGGCAGATGTCGTAGTAGTCTTTGATGGCATAAGGCGAACCGGCTTTGCCTTTCACCACTGCGGGGTGGTCTTTGGCGATGCCGTAGGCCGTGTAGTCGGTCTGCGTGGCGTGTTCCAACACACCCGTGTACCATATATGCGTAAATCCGAAATCCTTGATGCGTTTCAGCACTTCGGGCGTAAAGTCGCCCAGTTTGCCGCAGCCATTCTCGTGAATGTCGCCGCCGGGAATATTGTTTGCCGTCGTGTTGCCGTAAAGGCGGGGCAGCACTTGGTATATCGTTATTTTTTCAGTCATTAATTTATAAAATATAAGGTCTCACGAGTAGGGGCGTTTTGCAAAACGCCCGATTAATGATTGCCTCAAAAAATGTCTTTGCGAAGCAATCGGCGGGCGTTTTGCCAAACGCCCCTACCCTTCAAGCCCTTGCACATACAAGCAGGGGCGTATAGCATCGGCCCGGCAACGCCGAGCGTATCCTATACGTCCCTACTCAATATATAATTATTCGTTCACGCCGCGAGCACTTACAGCCTCGTTGCCTTTGCAAATCTTGGCAATCAGTCCCTGCAAAGTCTTGCCAGGACCGCATTCCACAAATTCTGTTGCGCCGTCGGCCACCATATTTGCCACTTCCTTCGTCCAAAGCACGGAAGCCGTGAGCTGCTTGATGAGATTGGCCTTGATTTCCTCGGGATCGGTGTGCGGCAGAGCGTCCACGTTCTGATACACGGGGCAAACGGGCGTCTTAAACTCCGTCTGGTTGATGGCCTCTTCGAGTTCCTCTTGTGCAGGCAGCATCAAGGGAGAATGGAACGCGCCGCCCACGGGCAGCACAAGGGCACGTTTCGCGCCGGCTTCTTTCAACTTGGCGCAGGCTGCGTCGATGGCTTCTTTTGCACCGGAGATGACGAGCTGGCCCGGGCAGTTGTAGTTGGCAGGCACTACCACGCCCGTCTCTTCGCTCACGGCGGCGCAGATCTCCTCAATCTTCTCGTCGGGCAGGGCTATTACGGCAGCCATGCCGCCGGGGTTCTGCTCGCAGGCCTTCTGCATGGCGAGCGCGCGCTTCGACACGAGGCGCAGGCCATCCTCAAAACTCAGGCAGCCGGCGGCTGTGAGCGCAGAGAGTTCGCCGAGCGAATGACCTGCCACCATGTCGGGCTTGAAAGCGTCGCCGAGGCAGAATGCGCTCACCACGCTGTGCAGGAACATAGCGGGCTGCGTCACCTTCGTCTGCTTCAGTTCCTCGTCCGTGCCCTCAAACATGATGTCCGTGATGCGGAAACCGAGGATTTCGTTTGCCTTTTCAAAATACTGTTTGGCTATCGGGTGCTTTTCGTACAAGTCTTTTCCCATGCCCACGAACTGTGCGCCTTGTCCGGGAAATACAAATGCGTTCATAAAAGAGAAGAATTTGATTTTTAGGTAAATAAAACTAATTTGCTAAAGCATTTGACCCTCGCGCCCGCCCATAATGCAACGCACGCGTAAGGCCCTATCTGCTTTCACACTGCAAAAATACTTATTTTTTCGGTAACTTTCTTATAAGCCCGAGCAAAACAACCGCTATTTCCTACTTTTGGCGTATTCCCGCAAACTATTCAGCCCGCGCCCCGCGCCCCATGACGCGCAGATACCGCCTGCATCGAATGTCTTATACTGATATAGGTAGACACATTTAGTTTCCATTATAATCCTAAAAC
>SAMEA3663092__coassemble_76_pt1 | contig 38141 bp, 25 predicted proteins | sample SAMEA3663092__metabat2_low_PE_014 | metagenome-assembled genome bin SAMEA3663092 (sample SAMEA3663092) | pig gut metagenome | biome: pig gut; feature: pig-associated habitat; material: faeces | place: France | collected 2012
GACACATCAATCCGCTCTACGCGCAGGATAGGGGTGTGCTGGCACGCGCCGGCCACACAGAAGCCGCCATTGACCTCGCCCGCCTCGCCGGGCTCACGCCTGCCGCCTGCCTCATCGAAATTCTCAACGATGACGGCACCATGGCGCGTATGCCGCAACTGCAGGAATTTGCCAAGCGCGAGGGACTTAACATCATCACGATTAAAGACCTCATCGCTTACCGCCTCAAAAACGAGTGCCTCGTAGAGAAAGGCGAAGAGGTGGACATGCCCACAGAGTACGGCCATTTCCGTCTTATCCCCTTCCGCCAGAAGAACAACCGCCTCGAACACATTGCCCTGGTTAAGGGCGAATGGGAAGAAGACGAGGCTATCCCCGTGCGCGTGCATTCCTCCTGCATGACCGGCGACATCTTCGGTTCCAAGCGTTGCGACTGCGGCGAGCAGCTGCACCGCGCCATGAAGATGGTCGATGAAGCCGGCAAGGGCGTTATTCTCTACCTCAACCAAGAGGGGCGCGGTATCGGGCTGATGGCGAAGATTGCCGCCTATAAGTTGCAGGAACAGGGCTACGACACGGTAGATGCCAACGTGCACCTCGGCTACGACCCCGACGAGCGCGACTATGGCGTGGGGGCGCAAATCCTCGGTCTGCTCGGCGTGCATAAGATGAAGCTCATCACAAACAATCCCGTCAAGCGCGTGGGACTGGAAGCCTACGGTCTTGAAATTACCGAGAACATTCCCATCGAAATCACGCCCAACCCCTACGACCGCCGCTATCTCGAAACCAAGAAGAAGCGCATGGGGCATAATCTGCACCTATAATTTTCTCGTTTACTCGTTTACTTGTCTACTAATAAACTCGTTTACTCGTCTACTAATAATCCAACATAATATCAAAACAATGGAAAACAACTTTTACAACCAAGTAGAAGAGCGTGCACAAAGCAGCGCATTGTCTTTTCCCGCCCTTATGTCAAAGGTCTATCTGTGGATGACGCTGGCACTGGTCGTTACGGGCATGACGGCGTACTACGTGGCCAGCAGCCCCGCAATCCTTTATGCCATCGTCTCTAACCAGATAGCCTTCTGGGGCTTGTTTATCGGCGAACTCGTGCTCGTGTTCGTGCTCAGCTCAAGGATTATGAGCCTGTCGTTTGTCACGGCGAGCCTGATGTTCGTGATATATTCTATCATGAACGGCGTGTTCTTCTCTTTCATTTTACTCGCTTACACCGAGCAGTCCATTGCCACGACCTTCCTGATTACCGCCGGCACCTTCGGCGCGATGAGTCTTTTCGGCTTCGTCACGAAGCGCGACCTCTCGGCTATGGGGCGCATCTTATTCATGCTCCTGATCGGGCTGATTATCGCCACTGTGGTCAACATCTTCATGAAAGCCGAGGGCTTGACGCTCATCCTTAATTACGCCGGCGTGGTAATCTTCGTGGGACTTACGGCCTACGACACGCAGTCCATCAAGCAGATGCTCCAAGAACATGGAGATAAGGAAGGCGCAGAGAAAATCGCCCTCCTCGGCAGCCTCTCGCTCTACCTCGATTTCATTAACCTCTTCATCTATTTGCTGAGATTTTTTGGCGAAAGCCGCAAATAATAAATTTGAAATATAATGGAACTTTCAGCAACAGTCAACCGCCTTGCGCCGTCGGCCACTCTGGCCATGTCGCAAAAGAGCGCGGAGCTTAAAGCTCAGGGCGTGGACGTGATAAACCTCTCCGTTGGCGAGCCCGACTTCAACACGCCCGACCACATCAAGGAAGCCGCGCACATAGCTATCGACGAGAATTTCTCGCGCTATTCTCCCGTGCCCGGCTATGCCGCTATCCGCGAAGCCATCTGCCAAAAGCTGTTCCGCGAAAACGGCTTGGCATACGATGCCGCGCAAATCACGGTGTCGAACGGCGCGAAGCAGGCCGTGTGCAACGCCGTCATGGCACTGGCCTCCGAGGGCGACGAAGTGATTATCCCCGCGCCCTATTGGGTGAGCTATCCGCAAATGGTGCTGCTCGCAGGTGCCAAACCCGTCTTTGTGGAAGCCACGATTGAGCAAGATTTCAAGATAACGCCCGCCCAACTCGAAGCGGCCATCACCGAGCGCACCCGCGCCCTTATCCTCTGCTCGCCCAGCAATCCCACGGGCAGCGTTTACAGCGCGGACGAACTGGCAACCCTCGCCGAGGTGCTCCGCCGGCACGAGCAGGTTACGGTAATCAGCGACGAGATATATGAGCACATCAACTACGTTGGTGCGCACGCTTCCATCGCCGCCCTGCCCGACATGAAGGAGCGCACGGTGGTGATTAACGGCGTGTCGAAGGCGTATGCCATGACAGGCTGGCGCATCGGTTTCTCCGCCGCGCCCTTGGCTTTGGCAAAGGCGATGAACAAACTGCAGGGACAGTACACCAGCGGTCCTTGCTCCGTGAGCCAAATGGCTGCTGTGGCTGCATTCAGCGGACCGCAGGAGTGCGTGGAAGAGATGCGCCAGGCTTTCTTGCGCCGCAAGAACCTCATCGTGGACCTCACGCGCCAAATTCCCGGCCTCGAAGTGAACGACCCCCACGGCGCGTTCTACCTCTTCCCCAAATGCAGCAGTTATTTCGGCAAGACCGACGGCAAGCACGTTATCAACTCGTCTTCCGACCTCGCCCTGTATCTTCTTGAAGAGGGTCACGTGGCAACGGTGGGCGGCGATGCTTTCGGCTCGCCCGAGTGCTTCCGCATGAGTTACGCTACAAGCGATGAGAACATCGTTGAAGCAATTCGCCGCATCAAGGAAGCCCTCTCGCGGCTCAAATAACGTGGATATTTTTGCCTTAATCGGCATATAAATAAAAATCTGCCGCACAGGGAATTGTTTCTGTGCGGCAGATTTCTGCCCTGAACCTTATTTGTCATGGAAAACACGAATGAAAATATCACTGCCACTGCAACCGATGAGATGATAGTCGGCCTTATTGCCAAAAAGTTAGGTTTGCGTGAGCGGCAGGTGGCAGGTACGGTGAACCTGCTCAAAGGCGGTGCCACCATTCCCTTTATCAGCCGCTACCGCAAAGAGACGACGGGCGGACTGAACGAGGTGCAGATTGCCGAAATCAACGATAGTTGCGAAAAACTCGAAGAACTGGTGCACCGCCGGGAATATATCCTTAACACGATTGAAGAGCAGGGCAAACTCACGCCCGAACTGCGCCAGCGCATTGCCGGTTGCTGGGACGCTGACCAGCTCGAAGACCTCTATCTGCCTTACAAACCGAAGCGCAAAACCCGCGCCGAGGCGGCCAGAAAGAAGGGTTTGCAGCCTTTGGCGGATAGCCTTCTGAAACGTCCGTACGATAATCCTGAGCGCACGGCGCGGCAATTTCTCAATGACGAAGTGCCCGATGTGGAGGCCGCGCTCAGCGGCGCGCGCGACATCATTGCCGAGCACGTGAACGAGGACGAACAGGCGCGTCAGTCGGTGCGCCGCTCTTATCAGCTTACGGCCGTGGTGCGCTCCAAAGTAGTTAAAGGCAAGGAAGAGGAAGGCGCTAAATTCCGCGACTATTTCGATTGGCAAGAGCCCTTGCGCCGCTGCTCTTCGCACCGTATGCTTGCCATGCTGCGCGGTGAGGCGGAGGGTTTTCTCAAAGTAAGCATCCTTCCTGCCGACGACGACGATTGCCGCTCGCGTGTGGCACGCCGTTTCGTGCGTCCTGGCTCCGCCGCAGCCCAACAGGTAGAGTTGGCAGTGGCAGATGCCTACAAGCGGCTGCTTCGCCCTTCGATTGAAACGGAGTTTGCAGCCTTGGGCAAGCAGAAAGCCGACGAAGAGGCTATACGCGTGTTTGCCGAAAACTTGCGCCAGCTCCTCCTCGCCGCCCCGCTCGGCGAAAAGCGCATTATGGGCATCGACCCCGGCTACCGCACGGGCTGCAAGGTCGTTTGCCTCGATAGCCACGGCATGCTGCTCCACAACGAAACCATCTATCCCCACCCGCCGCGCGGCGAGTATGCCCGCTCCTCGATAAAGGTGCGTACGCTTTGCGAGCAATATAAAATAGAGGCCATTGCCATCGGCAACGGCACGGCGGGGCGCGAAACCGAGGAACTGGTGCGCGACCTGCATTTGAAAGATGTGGCCGTGTTCCTCGTGAGCGAGGACGGCGCATCGGTCTATTCCGCCTCCAAGACGGCGCGGGAGGAATTCCCCGATTACGATGTCACGGTGCGCGGCGCGGTGTCTATCGGCCGCCGCTTGGCAGACCCTTTGGCGGAGCTCGTGAAAATCGACCCGAAGGCCATCGGAGTGGGGCAGTATCAGCACGATGTGGATCAGGGCGCGCTTAAAAAGACGCTCGACCGCACCGTGGAACTTTGCGTGAATACCGTCGGCGTGAACCTCAATACCGCCGGCACGCATCTGCTTACCTACGTGGCGGGGCTTGGGCCGGTTTTGGCAAAAAATATTGTGGACTACCGAACGCAGCACGGCGCGTTTGCCAACCGCCGCCAGCTGCTCGATGTGCCGCGCCTCGGGCAGAAAGCCTTTGAGCAGTGTGCCGGTTTTTTGCGAATCGCAGGAGGCGACAACCCGCTCGACAATACGGCCGTGCACCCCGAGCGATACAAACTCGTTGCCGCTATGGCGGCGGACGCAGGCTGCACCGTGCAGCAGTTTATAGGCAGTGCCGAGGCACGCGGCAAGGTAGACTTGCAGCGATATTGCTCTGCCGATGTGGGTTTGCCCACGCTCAACGACATTATGGCGGAACTGGACAAGCCCGGGCGCGACCCGCGCGGCACGGCCAAGGAATTTACCTTTGCCGAAAGCGTACATTCTATCGAAGACCTCGAAGAAGGCATGGTGCTGCCTGGCGTTGTGACGAATATCACCAACTTCGGTTGTTTCGTAGACCTCGGCATCAAGGTGAAAGGCTTGGTCCACGTGTCACAAATTGCCGACCGCTACGTCAAAGACCCCGCGCAGGTGGTCAAGCTGCGCCAGCAGGTGAATGTGCGCGTGCTCGAAATCGACGAAGAGCGCGGGCGCGTGGCTTTGAGCATGAAAGGCGTGGAGCAAGGTGCTGCCTGCTGATTTACATAAATAATATATAATATGCCTGCAATGCCCGAGAATTTGCGCCGCTATGACGACGGCACGCCGAGTGTGCTCAGAACGCCCACGCACTATCAGGAATTGTTTTTCTACCGTAAGAGCGATGTGCTCGTGCAGCTTACGAAAGTATTCTGCAAGCGTTTCCTGCCGCGTTATGGCGACCGCACGGTAGACCAGATGGTACAGTCGGCGCGTTCCGTGAAGCAGAACATTGCCGAAGGGCTTACGGATGGGCAGACCAGTTTTGAAGTTGAGATAAGGTTGCTCGGCATTGCCCAAGGCTCCAATCGCGAATTGCTCGAAGATTATCAGGATTACCTGAAAGAGCATGGGCTTCCAGAATGGGCTGCCAGCCCTGATGCCGCCGCCAAAGAGCGGTTCAATAAACTGCGTGCCTTTTGCAAGCAATACAGCGACGACAAGGACTATCGCCCGTTTTATCTTCGCTGGACGGACGAAGAGATTTGCAACACCGCCATTTGCCTGTGTCACATGGTGGATAGGGCAATGACTACTTTTATACAGAAGCGCGACAAGGAATTTGTCACGGAGGGCGGCATTAAAGAGCGCATGACTGCTGCCCGCCTCGATATGCGCGGCACTCAGAAGCAAATCATCGCCCGCCTCGAAGCAGAAAACGCCCAACTCAAAGCCGAGCTTGCCAGCCTTCGCCGCGAGCTCGATACCCTTAGAAACCATTAGCCCGATATCCCGGATATCCCCGGATATTCCGGATATTCCGGAACTTCCGGAAAAATTAATTCCCTCATGCCCGACGAATATTTCATGAAGAAAGCCCTCGATGAGGCAAAGGAGGCGTTTGGCCGCGACGAAGTGCCTGTGGGCGCGGTGGTGGTCTGCAAAGACCGCATCATTGCCCGCGCACACAACCTTGTAGAAACCCTCACCGATGTTACGGCACATGCAGAAATGCAGGCTGTCACCGCCGCCGCCAACCACTTGGGCGGCAAATACCTCAACGAATGTACGCTCTATGTCACCGTGGAGCCTTGCACCATGTGTGCCGGCGCGCTCGGCTGGGCGCAGCTTGGCAGGCTCGTTTACGGCGCGTCCGACCCCAAGCGCGGGTTCAGCGTCTATGCCCCCGAGGCCCTGCACCCCAAGACCGAGGTCACGGCAGGCGTGATGGAAGAAGAGTGCGCCGCGCTGATGAAAGATTTTTTCAAGAAAAAGAGATAGCGCGTCATGGCACTGCACAATGAGTTTGGCATACTCGGCGAGCGGGAGGCTTGCACCTATCTCTCCAAGCGCAATTACCGCATCTTGGAGCGCAACTGGCACAGCGGGCATCTCGAAGTGGACATCATTGCCGAATGGTTTGGCGAAATTGTCTTCGTGGAAGTCAAGACGCGGCGCAACGAGCAGTTCGCGCCGGCTGAATTTGCCGTGGATATTCGCAAGCAGGAGCACCTTGTGAAAGCCGCTCTGGCATATCTTTCGGAAAACAGGCTTGATGCGCCTTACCGCTTTGACATCATAACGGTAGTAGGCACGCAGCCGCCTTTCAAGATAACTCATCTGCGCGATGCCTACACCCCTGAAACCGTGCGCAGCAACCGCCGCCCGCAATACAAAGATTTATCTCGTTTGATATGAATATTGAAACAATGCGCGCCCTCCTGCTGGGCTTCACCGATGTGACGGAGGACGAACCGTTTGGCCCCGATTACCTTGTGTATAGGATTGTCGGCAAGATATTCGCTGCGCTTAGCCTTGAGCGCACGGAACTTGTTTGTATGAAATGCGAGCCGGAATATGCCGCCGAACTGCGCGAGCACTACGACGGCATTCGTCCCGCCTGGCATTGGAACAAGCAGCATTGGAACGATGTGTATTTCGATAGCGATGTAAACGACGATTTGATAGAGCAACTCGCCCGCCACGCTTACGGGGAAACCGTAAAGTCGCTGCCGCAGAAACTGCTTTATGGCTTGCGCCTGCCCTCGCCCCGCTGGCAGCATAGGCATTATGCACAACTTGATTCCACGATGTCTTTTTTGAAAGACGATGATTCCGAAGCGCAAACCGCCGAGTTTGCGCTTGTCACGGCTGACTATCAGACGGCGGGGCATGGGCAAAAGGGCACGGTGTGGGAAAGTGCGGCGCAGGAAAACCTTTTGCTCGGCATCAGCCTGCACCCCTCGTTTCTCACCCCCGACAAGCAGTTCCTGCTTTCGGCGGGCACGGCTTTGTCGGTGGCTGACACGGTGCAGAAATATTGCAAGTGCGAGGTCTGCGTCAAGTGGCCGAACGATATATATATAAATGATAATAAAGTATGCGGCATGTTGCTCGAGCACACGCTTTGCGGCCGTGCAATCAGCCGCAGTATCATAGGCATCGGCTTGAACATCAATCAAAAGGCGTTTGAAGGCGATGCGCCAAATCCCGTTTCTTTCATTCAGGTGCGCGGCAAGGAGACCGACCGCGCCGCCGTGCTGCGTTATCTCCTGCAACGCTTTGAGCATTATTACAGCCTGCTTCAGAACAACAAGGGCGAGCAGGTGCTTGAAGAATATATTGGCAGGATGTACCGCCGAGAGGGCAATCATCGGTATGCCGACGCACAGGGCAATTTCTTGGCGCGTTTAGAAACGGTCGCGCCCGACGGCACGCTCCATTTGCGCGACCTCGACGGCAACTTGCGGCAATATTTATTTAAGGAAGTAAGTTATCTGCTGTGATAGTGTGCGTTCCACAATAAGAAATCGTAACTTTGCAATGTAAATCAATATTTTCAAATCATGCCAAAATTCAAAAGAATACTCCTGAAACTAAGCGGCGAAAGCCTCGCCGGAGCACAAGGGCACGGCATCGACGTGCAAAGGCTCAACCAATACGCTGAGCAAATCAAGGACGCACTTTCCACCGGTGTGCAGATAGGCATCGTCATCGGCGGCGGCAATATATTTCGCGGACTGAGTGGTGCCGGCAAAGGCTTCGACCGCGTGAAAGGCGACCAAATGGGTATGTGCGCCACGGTGATCAACTCCCTCGCCCTAAGCAGTGCTCTCGGAGCGCAGGGCGTGAAGAGCCGCGTGCTGACGGCCATACGCATGGAACCGATCGGCGAGTTTTATTCCAAATGGAAAGCCATCGAAGCCATGGAGCGCGGCGAAGTAGCCATTATCAGCTGCGGCACAGGCAGCCCCTATTTCACCACCGACACGGGCTCGTCGCTGCGCGGCATTGAAATAGAGGCCGACGTGATGCTCAAAGGCACGCGCGTGGACGGCGTCTATACCGCCGACCCCGAGAAAGACCCCACGGCTACGAAGTTCGACGAAATCACTTACGACGAGGTGCTAAGCCGTGGCTTGAAGGTGATGGACATCACGGCAACGGCCATGTGCAAAGAGAACGGCCTGCCTATTTACGTCTTCAACATGGACGTTTACGGCAATCTCAAGAAAGTGCTCGACGGCGAGAACATCGGCACATACGTACACGCATAATATTATTATTATCTCATTATAACTATGGAACTCGTAGAACAACTCATCACACGTGCCAAGGCAAACCGCCAGCGCATCGTGCTTCCCGAGGGAACGGAAGAGCGTACCCTCAAAGCTGCCAACCAAATCCTCACCGATGAGGTGGCAGACCTTATCCTGCTCGGCAATCCCGTGGAAATCGCCGCTATGGCGCAGAAGTTCGGACTGGGAAATATCAGCAAGGCACAGATTATCGACCCCGAAAACCACCCGAAGCAAGAGGCCTACGCGCAGCTGCTTTGCGAACTGCGCAAAAAGAAGGGCATGACCATTGAAGAGGCGCGCGAACTGGTGAAGAACCCGCTTTATCTCGGCTGCCTCATCATCAAGAGCGGCGATGCCGACGGCCAGCTTGCCGGCGCACGCAACACGACGGGCGACGTGCTCCGCCCCGCCCTGCAAATCATCAAGACTTCGCCGGGCATCACCTGCGTGAGCGGTGCTATGCTACTGCTCACCCACGCCCCCGAGTGCGGACAGAACGGCGTGCTCGTGATGGGCGACGTGGCAGTAACGCCCATGCCCGATGCCAACCAGTTGGCACAGATTGCCATTTGCACCGCCCGCACAGCAAAGGCTGTTGCCGGTATCGACGAGCCCCGTGTGGCTATGCTGAGCTTCTCCACAAAGGGCAGCGCCAAGCATGAAGTTGTAGACAAGGTGGTTGAGGCCTTGAATATCGCCCGCGAAATGGACCCCGAACTTTGCATCGACGGCGAATTGCAGGCCGATGCCGCTCTCGTGCCCTCCGTTGGCGCATCCAAGGCACCGGGCAGCGCTATTGCCGGCAAGGCTAACGTGCTCGTAGTGCCCAACCTCGAAGTGGGCAACATCGGTTACAAACTCGTGCAGCGTCTCGGCCATGCCACGGCAGTCGGTCCTATCCTCCAAGGCATTGCCCGCCCCGTGAACGACCTTTCGCGCGGCTGCTCCGTCGACGATGTCTACAAGATGATAGCCATTACGGCCAATCAGGCCATTGCAGCAAAGGAATTGGAAAACAAGTAATCTGTTGAAATATAGCGCAAACGGCGCGGACAACGATGTGTTGCCCGCGCCGTTTGTTATTGTTTCAAACCGTTTGGTTTCGTGTTGCCGATGCTTATTCGCGGCTAAACAGTCCGTGCTCCTTAGCCATTTTGCGCATATTGTTGATAGCGTAGTGCATACGGCCGAGTGCGGTGTTGATGCTGATGCCTTTGAGGTCGGCTATTTCCTTAAAGCTGAGGTCTTGGTAGTAGCGCATTTTCACCACCTCTTTCTGCGATTCCGGCAGATGCTCAATCAGGCGGCGCACGTCTTCGAGCGTTTGCTCGCTCACGATTTCGCTTTCCTTGCAGGCATCCGATACTTGAATGGAGTCGAAAATGCTCATTCCTGCCATTTCGTCCGTCATAAAGTTCTCTGCCTGCCCGTCTCGGAAGTGGTCGATGAGCAGATTATGGGCGATGCGCGTGAGCCAGGCGTAAAATTTGCCGTCGGCGCGATAGTTGCCATTGCGCAAGGTGACTATTGCCTTGACAAACGTCTCCTGAAATAGGTCGTCTGCCGTATCTTCCTTGTGGACTATGTAAAGGATGTAGTTGTAAAGCCTATTCTTATAACGTTCCAACAAAACATCGAAGGCATTGTCCTGCCCCGAAACATAAAGACTGACCAACTGGTCGTCGGTCAATAAGGTGTAATCATTCATGACGCAAACCTTTCTTCTTTAATTATATATAATATCTATTTAAGAAGTAAAGTGTGTCGATAGGCTTTTCTGTTTTTGTTGGTTACTGCCGCAAAGGTAAAAAGTTGTTACGGAATAACCAAGCCTTTTCCTCAAAAATCAGTAATTTTGTGCGCAGAAACTAAGCTTTCAACCCTCATCGCACACTATGATCAAAGAATATTTCCCGATTTTCGAACCGCTAAGCGGCGGATCTCTTCAAGCGCAACTGGCGGAACTCGAAGCCCAGGTGGCGCGCTTTATGTCCGAAAACAGGCTCTCGCCCTGCCATTTGCTGATGACGCGCGTCTATTTGAGCGATGCTGCCAACAACCAACCAGAAGTTGAGCAACATCGGCTGACGCTTGAGGTGTTGAACTCGGGTTTTGTGTCTTATGTGGAGCAGCCCCCGCTTTCGGGGTGCAAGGTGGCATTGCAGCAATGGTGGATTGGCGATGATGCTTTGCAGAAAATCGGAACGCCTGATAAGATGATTGCCCGACTCGGGGAAATTGCCTTCTATTTCCAAAGCGTGCGTTTTGCCGGCGGGGTGGGAGAGGACAATGCCCCCGACGCTCAGATGCGCTCCGCCTTTTTGCAGCATCAGGATTGGCTTGAAACGTTTGGTATGAACGTGGCAGACCATTGCCACCGCACTTGGATCTTCGTGCGCGACGTAGATCGCGAATATGCTGCCGTTGTGAAGAGCCGCAACGAGTATTTCAGCGAAATAGGACTTACTAAGAACACGCATTTTATTGCCTCGACGGGCATCGGGGGAGCGAGCTTCGATACCTCTGCCGCCGTTGCAGCAGACTTCTTTTCCGTTTCGGGCGTTCCTGAAACGGGTGTAAAATATTTGCAGGCTCTCGATCATCTGAACCATACGCATGAATATGGCGTGGCATTCGAGCGTGGCACTGCGCTTAACCTCCCCATAGGCCGCCACCTCTTGATTTCGGGTACTGCCAGCATTGATCGTTTCGGCCAATGCGTTTATCGCGGCGATGCCGTGCGCCAAACGGAGCGGCTTGTGCAGAACATTGAGGCTCTGCTGTGCGATGGCGATGCTGCGCTTGCCGACATGAAATATATGGTCTGCTACCTGCGTGACCTTGCCGACTATCCTGCCGTCAAGGCCTGCTTGCAAAAACTTCTTCCCGGCGTGCCCTGCCTCATGACCCTCGCCCGAGTGTGCCGTCCCGAGTGGCTGGTAGAAATCGAAGGCATCGCCGTGCGCCGTTAAGGCATTCCCCGTTCTTCATTTTTTATTTTTTTATCCGGCAAACGCTTTGCCGGAGCATCGCCCTATACGCTTTTTTTTACCCCGAAAACCCAGCATACTCGTCACAAATACCGTATCATTTTGAATATTAATCCGTTAGTGGTGTATAGTTTGCCTTTGCAACCCTACACCAGTGACGGGTTAAGTCGTCATCGGCGGGGCGTAAAATGCACATCATAGTCACGAGGAACCCTCATTTCTGCCCAATTATCCCTAAGATAATTTTCACTATCAGCAAGATAGTTTACATTATCAGCAAGATAGTTTACATTATCAGCAAGATAATTTTTATTACAAACTTTGTAACACATGTTAGAAAGTTTGTAACACATATTACAAAGTTTGTAATACATGTTACAAAGTTTGTAACAAACTTTTTCTGCGCAGTTAGTGAAAAATATCAAGCAGGAAGGAAAAATCCGCTGGGGCTTAGTGAAAATTTTTTGCCTGATAGTTTGGGAAGGTAGGGTGGAGAATGTAAAACGTTTGTGACGGGTTGCTGAAAGGTTTGACCCGCAAACCATTCAACTTTATCCTGTTGATATATAGTGCAATAGACGGAAAAATGAAGGGCTGAATGGTTTTTCTGGGAAATAAAGTACGTATATAGAGTTGTGTTCAGTAACGCTAATATTGTTTCAGACAGGTGCAATATGCTTTTCAAGGGCTGCATTTAGCACGTAATTCTAATTTACAATACAGCTCTCGCGCGCGCACGCGCGTTTATATATATAATATGTATACTTTACCCTTCGTCGCTCCTTTGAGCGATGTATCAATATGCCTGCCGAGCATTATTTGAAGCGTTCTATCAAGTGCCGTCTTTCTTAATATCGCCCTTATCTTGCGCCTATGAGGTTTTTGCTACGCTGTTATCCTTAAAAAATCTTAATGAAAGAAACTTTGCTCCTATAAGTACATTATCAAATATAAAAAAACGATTAAATTTGCCTATTGCATAGGTATATCCCTAACCTTAGATTGAAAGAAAAACAAAATAACTAATGATTTAATGCGTATGAAAAACCGTTTTTGCAGAATGGGACAAGCATTGCTTGGCGCAATGTGTCTGCTTTCAACTTGCGGCATTACGTACTCCTGTAAGGATGACTTCGACTTAGACGAGAAGTCGCCCGAGTTTCTGGGAGGAAGTATTTACGATGAGTTGAAGAGCAGAGGGTTTAATACGGAAGTACGGTTGATTGACGACCTCGGTTATACCGACATTATGTCAAAGACCGGTAGTAAAACCCTCTTTGCGGCAACCGATGCTGCATTTAATGACTTCTTTGCTACAACAGACTGGAAGGATGCTTATGGCAATCCGGTAAGGAGCTATGACCAGCTCTCCACCAGCCAAAAGCGTTTGCTCTACAATGGGTCGATGCTCGACAACGCATACGTTCTTGAAATGATGACCACCATGCAGGGTCCCGTCAAGAACCTTTGCCTTCGTCAGCTTTCTGCTGCCGCAGCTACCGACTCCATTCGTTTCTGGAAAAACAGCGAGCTCTTCAATAACTTGAACCAGGCTGTTGTGGGTGACGACGGCTTAGAGGTGAAGGATATCCGTTTTTGGGACCGCCACCGCAATAACTCCGCGCAGTTGGGTATGTATATGGCGCTCGACAAAACGCAGCCCATGCTCACGCACTTCCTCGAAGGACAGATGCGCGAGAAGAACATCACGCGCGAGGATATGGCTTTCGTGCTGAACTTGCCCAAGACCGACAGCTGGTACAATGGATCGACCGAAAACCGCAGTTATGTGTACAACCGCCGCGTCGTAGAACAGGACATCACCTGTCTCAATGGTTATATCCATGTGCTCGACGGCGTGTTACAGACACCGCCCAATATGGCTGAGGTGATTCGCCAGACACCCAACACGCAGCTTTTCAGTTCCCTGCTCGAACGTTTCAGTGCACCCTATTACGATGAAACGCTCACGAAGAACTATAAGGCACTCAATAACATTGCGGCCGACTCTGTTTGGCAGAAGCGTTATATTTCCGAGCGTTCGCAAGGTGGTGCCGGCATTTATTCTACGCCCGACAAGAATCCCGAACCCATCAGCCAGGACTACGCGCGTCTGAGCTTCGACCCAGGTTGGAACGAATACTCCACAAGCCTCTCCTCTAAGGAACAGGATATGGGTGCCATGTTCGTGCCTAACGACGAGGCTATGATTGATTACTTCGTGCGCGGCGGCGGTAAGACCCTTATCGAGAGATACGGCAAGCTGGAAAACAATGCCGCCAACCTGAAAGAGAACCTTGCGCAGATACCCCTTAATATCGTGAAGTTCTTTATCAACAACTTGATGAAAGACTCTTTCAACGAGAGCGTACCCAGCAAATACCTCACGATTATGAACGATGCCGCCGACCCCATGTTCGACGCGTCGTCGTATAACACGGTTGCAAAGTATCGCGAACTCTTTGAAACGGTGAAGCTGGCCAACAACGGTGTGGTGTATGTGATGAAGAAAGTGTTTGGTCCCGCCACCTATGCCTCTGTTTCCGGTCCCGTGCTGTTCTCCACCAATGCCCGCGTGGTGAACACGGTGCTCCATGCCGACGACATCGCTGTAAACAGCACCAACACGGGCGCAGCCCCCTTGCGTAAATTCTACAGCACTTACCTCCTGGCCATGCAGTCAAATTTCTCCTTGTTCGTGCCTACCGACGACGGTTTGAAGAACAAGGGGTATGTTGACCCCGTGGCTTATAGCAAGGGTGCCAATTCCCAGCGTCTTTTCTGGACATTGGAATATCAGCCCATCACGACCAATGGTTCGCAGCAGATTGCCATTCTCGGCAAGAACTTCACCTACACTGAGGCGAGCGACTTGACTCCGACTGACAAGCCTAAGAAAACGCACGCAGCCAACACCTCGCTCAACGAGGGCGAAGGTCCTTCCAAGAAGACCATTCTCACGGATATGATTGACCAGCACATTATTGTGCATGACCATGAAGGCGACCTCCATTCGGGACGCAAATATTTCCTTTCCCGCAACGGCGCCCCCGTTTACATTCAAAGCGCCGGCCAACCCGATGGTACGGGTATGGTGGTTGACGGCGGTTTCCAGCTTGACCTGAAGAAGGATGCCTACGAAGCAAACGACTTCGATTGCACCGTGACCACGGTTTACGACCAGACACGCGGCACGAATGCCTATGGTAACGGTACGACTTACTTCCTCGACCGTCCCATGCAGCCTACCATGAAGACAACCTACAACGTGATGAAGGCCGATGAGGATGGAAGCATCTTCTACAACCTTTGCCTCCAGGCTTCTTCGCAGGGCGATTTGCTGAGCACCATCTTCCGTACGGATAATATGGACGAAGATGATTGGAACTCCGAACTGAAGCGTTACCAGATATTCGATCCCGACCGCATCACTGCCCGTGGTGAGTACCTCGTACGTTTCTTCAACAGTTATCGCTACACGGTGTATGTGCCCGATAATAGTGCCATGGAAAATGCCATCAACCAGCGTGGTCTCCCCACCTGGGAGAGCATCAAGGAGTTTGTGGACGCACGTGTGAATAGCGAGAACAAATTGACCGACGAAGGCACCAAGAAGCAGGCTCAGGCAATGGTGCTGTGCTTGGTGAACTTCTTGAAATATCATTTCCAAGACCAGTCGCTCTTCGTGGACAATGTGACGAACTCTGACGAATATCAGACAGCCAGCCGCCTGGTGGATTTCGAAGATCCGACCAACGATAGCGGCGGTTTCCTTCGTATTCAGGTGGCGCAAACGCCTGGTAATATCACGATTACTGATGCTGCCAACCATCAGCACACCATCAGTGGCATTGACAATGCTGATAACAACCGCTTTGCCCGCGACTATGAGTTTGACGGCAAAACGTCTACCGCTTCCACTGCAATCAAGAGCAGCTCTTACGTGGTGCTCCATAAATTAAATAATGAGGGACTCATCTTCGACGCTAAATTGGCAGACAGTTTCGCCCATGCATACGAAACCCCGCAGGAGGCTCGGGCATTCGTGAAGAAGTACAGACTTAAATATTAAATCAGGATACCATGAAATACATAAAGATTTTATTAACGCTTGCTCTGTGCTTCTGCTACACGCTTTCCTATGCCCAAAAGCGTGTCACGGGACGTGTTTGGAGTAAAGCCGATGGTGCCATCATTATGGCAAACGTGGTTGAAAAGGATAAGAACAACCGTAACGTCAGTGCAACAACCACCGACGCAAACGGTAACTTCTCTCTCGCCATCAAAAGCACTGCAAACCGCTTGCAGATCTCTTATCTGGGCTATGTGACTCAGCTGGTTCCCATCGGGGAGACAACTAAGTTCAACATTGAGATGCATGATAAGAACACGCTTAAAGAAGCCACCGTTACGGTGAAGCGTAAGATTAAGTCAAACGGCCTTATCATTCCCGAACGCGAAATTTCTTCCGCCCAGCAGTCGCTGGATATGGACCAGATGGAAGGCCTCTCTTTTGAAACTGCCGGTGAAGCCCTTCAAGGACAGATTGCAGGTCTTGACATTGTATCTACGTCGGGTAACCTCGGTTCGGGTACAAGCATGCGTCTGCGCGGTACCAGCTCTATCAATGGTAACCAGGAACCGCTCATCGTTGTGGACGGCTACATTCAGGAAGACTTCAATACCTCCGAACTTGACCTCAACAACATGGAGAATGAAGAGCAGTTTGCCACGCTTCTTCAGGTGAACCCCGAGGATATCAAGACCATTAAAGTCTTGAAAGACGCTGCCGCTACGGCTATTTGGGGTTCGCGCGGTTCAAACGGTGTAATTGAAATTACCACCCGTCGTGGTGCCCGCGGTAAGACGAAGGTCAACTTCAGTTATCGTTTCTCCGGTTCCTGGCAGCCCGAAGGCATGAAGATGCTCGACGGTGACGGCTACACCATGATGCTTAAAGAAGCCTATCACAACCCGCGCAAGCTCTCGGATGAACAGTCAAGTATTGCCGAAATCATGTATAAGAAGGATACGCACCCCGCTTATTTCGGCAACTTTAATAAGAATACTGACTGGGTAGACGAAGTGACGCAGTTTGGTCAGACCCACAACTATGGTGTCGTAATCTCGGGCGGTGGTGAAAAGGCAACTTTCCGTATCTCTGGTAACTACGACCACGAAACGGGTACGATTATAAAGCAGTCGCTCGACCGTCTGTCTTCGCGTCTTGCTCTCGACTATTGGGTGTCCGACCGTATTAAGTTCTCCTCAAACTTCGCTTTGGTTTACACGAAGAACAATCGTAACTATTCCGATGATATTCTTGGTCGTGCCTACAACGCAATGCCAAATATGTCGGTGTATCGTTATGAATACGATAAGAACACAGATTCTTATTATGACACGGGCGAATACTTTATCATGCCGCGTGCCGCAGGTGCCGCAGGTCTCGTAGACAACTCCAGCGGTCTCTCTTCTTACTACTTGAGAGATATGGTAGACAATGGTAACCCGGTAGCCCTTGCCAACGAGGCTTGGAACCGCCAGTCCTCTTACACCATCACGCCGCAGTTCTCAATCGACTACAAACTCCTGGGCAAATCCGACGATGAGCATCAGCTCGATTATACGGGCGAAGTGTGGATGAACGACTTTACTTATACGCAGTCATCTTATTATCCCGCTTCCCTTTCCTCTGGAGATCCTTGGGATGCCAACAAAACGGCGAAGTACGAAAACAAGGTGTTTGAATTCAGAACCAAGCACTCGCTTCGTTTCCAGCCCCATTTCAATAATCCCGACCATTCTTTCCAAATCTTGGCTCGTTATGAAATGGGTACGAACAACAACTCTCAGCAGAGCTTCTCTTCCAATGGTATCTACGGCGGCATTACCGATCCGACTGTTTCAGGTTATCTGAACACGAACGCCTGGACCGCTACCGGCAAAGGGCATACAATGAGTGCCACGGGCTCCATTCACTATGCCTTTGGCTCTAAGTATGTATTTGACTTGACTATCCGCGCCGACGGTAGCACGCGTTTCGGTTCTGGTAGCAAGTGGGGTGTCTTCCCCGGTATTTCCGGCCGTTGGAATATCAGCGATGAAAAATTCTTCAAACCTTTGAAGAAGGTGGTAAGCATGCTCGCTGTATCTCCGGGATGGGGTATCACGGGTAACCCGCCCTATGCAGAAGGACTTATCTATAATAAGTTTGCCAGCAATAGCACGCTTTACAATGGCACGCAAGTAATCATTCCGCAGAACCTGAGCCTTACGCAGATTAAGTGGGAAAAGACTAAGTCGTGGAACGTCGGCGTTAAGTTGAACCTCTTTGAGGACTTGCTCCAGTTCGATTTGAACGTTTATAAGAAGACAACCACAGACCTGCTAAACAATGGCGTGGGAATCCCCACCAGCACTGGTTACAGCTCTTTGGCAACCGCCAATGTCGGCGCACTCGAAAACCAAGGTTGGGAACTTTTTGTTAACACCAAGCCTATCCTCAAGTTCGGCAAGTTCTACGTTGAATTGCGCGGTAACATCGCACAGAACATTAACACCATCACCGACATGGATGCTACGGTGCTTGCCAGTCAAAATCAGGACTTCAATTACAACAACGAAAGCGTCCTCAAACGCGCGCAAATCGGTAACGCCCTCGGCGGTATCTACGGTTTCAAGTGGAAGGGCGTTTATGCTTACGACTATGACCACAACGGTTACTTCCAGAGCGACGAGAAGAACCAGTACTATAATCCCGACGGCTCGCGCAATACGGCTGCCGCTACCGGAAAGACCGCTCCGATCGTGTTTGATGCCAACGGTAACGTAGTATATGATAAGAACGGTGATCCCCTGCCCATGTATTATAACTATGGTGGCAAGAGCTATCAGTTCCAGGGCGGTGACGTTATTTACGAGGATATCAACCACGATGGTAACATTGACGAACTCGATATCGTTTATCTCGGCGGCTCTAACCCGAAAGTTAACGGCGGTTTCGGTATTGACCTTACTTACGGACAGTGGAAACTCAAAACTAACTTCAACTTCCGTATAGGCAACAAAATTCTCAACATGGCACGTATGTATGCCGAGGATATGAGAACCAATAAGAACCAAAGTGCAGCCGTAAACCACCGTTGGAGAAAGAACGGACAGGTAACCGAAATTCCCCGCGCACTCAATTCAAGCGTAACCGACAGCTACAACGCGTTGGTCAGCGACCGCTATGTTGAACCGGGCGATTACCTCCGCTTCCAGTACTTCCAAATTTCTTACAGCGTGAAACCTGAAAAGCTCAAGAAGATTGGTCTTAGCACCCTCCGCATCTCTGCTTCGGGTAACAACTTGATCTTCTGGTCAAAGTATTCGGGAACTGACCCCGACCATTCGGCTTCCGGTTTCTCGCCCTGTGTTGACTACTCGACAACACCGCGTTCACGCTCATTTACGTTTAGTTTGAATTTCGGATTCTAAGTTGAATGAAACCATGAAAAAAAATATATTAAATACAACAGCGAGATTATTGCTGGCAGGCGGGTTGGTTGTTTCCGCAGCAAGCCTCACTTCTTGCGAGGACTTTCTGACAATCCTTCCTACCAACCAGATTCCCGAAGAAAACTTCTGGGAAGATAAGAATGACCTCGAAGGCGTGCGCGCCGGCGCTTATCAAAAGATGACACAGAGCGGCATCACGGGTCGCATTCTCTATTGGGGCGAGTTCAGAGGTGATAACCTTGAACTCAATAAAATGGAGAACACTGCTATTATGTATATGCAGGACGGCGTGCTCCAACCCACAAATGGAATGTTTAGTTGGGCTGATTTCTATGCCGGCATCAATTATTGCAACCTCGTGCTTGAAAAAGGTCAGCAAATGGTCGACAACGGCACAGACCCCAGTTTCGGTGTTTCTGACTGGCGTCCCGTGAAAGCAGAAATGTTGGCCCTTCGTGCGCTTTACTATTTCTACCTGGTACGTGCCTATCGCGATGTGCCGTTTGTTACGGCGGCCGTACATACAGATGAAGAAGCACTCAAAAGCCGCATTGCTGCAACTTCGGGCGCAGAGATTTTGGAAAGTCTGATTAACGACCTCGAAGGCTGCTATCCTACCGCACAGAATGCTTATTCAACCCTGCGCGACACGAAAGGACGCTTTACGAGAAACAGCATCCGCACCCTTTTGGCGGATATGTACCTCTGGCGCGGTTGCATGCTTAAAGCTTCCAACAGCGCCGCAGCGAAGGAGTGTTTCAATAAGGCTTATGAACATTCTTCTGCTGTACTTGCCTATATGAAGACTGAGTATGACAAGGATATTAAGAACAATCCTAATGCCTCAGCCGAGGAGAAGACCCAGGCTTATCCGCTTATTCGTATCGAACCGAGTACCAACTCCGTTTACGATGCTCCTTACACCCAGATTTTTGGTAATAAGAATTCTGACGAAAGTCTCTTTGAAGTGCAATATAGCCAAAGCGATAACAGTTTAAATTCGTCTATTTCTTCCTATCTTGGCGTGTATGAAAACAATGAGCTTAAAGCCGGTATCATGACGGTTGCATCGTCTTTGCTGAATACAACGATTGTGAATCCGACCGTTGGTTTTGGCAAGACTGACTTCCGTATGGTGGAAACTGCGCACGTGAGATACACAGAGACCCGCAAGCCCATGATGAAGAACATCGCCACGAATTTGACCATCCAAAATATGGAAGACGTGACAGAAGGCTATAGCTATTCTTGCCGCAACTCTTCCGAACAATATGGCAACTGGCCCGTTTATCGTCTCACCGACCTGATGCTTATCCGTGCCGAGGCTTATGCTCGTTACAAATTATTGACTGCTGCCGGACAAACTGGCAACGACGATGCAAAGCTTACCGAAGCCTTTGCCTCCGTTAACGCTATCTTCGAACGTTCCAATCCCAAGTGTGTCGGCACAGATGCTCCGGGCGACGTTGAACCACAGTTCCAGGTGGAACGCCTTAATGCAGAATATGCAAAAGATAAAAAAGCAAGCCAGCTCCTTGACTTGGTTTATCGTGAACGCCAGCGCGAATTTGTCGGAGAAGGCAAGCGTTGGTTTGACATCGTTCGCCAGGCAGAATATTCCGGCGATTTCAAGACTACACTTGTAAACTACGGATCTTTCAAAAGTTCTGTTACCAACCGCCTCACCAGTATTCATGCTTTCTATTGCCCCATTTACAGCGAAGAGCTCAAAGTGAACGGCGTGGAATATGGCGGCGGATTAGTTCAAAACCCAGTATGGGATAAATACTCTAAAAAATAATTCCAGGCATTATGAAAAATACAATTATAATGAGTACGCGCTTCGTTACGATGCTGGGGCTTGCCTGCTGCTTGGCTTTCAGCACTCTGCTTACGAGCTGTAAGGAAGAAATCGACGAATCCAACTTTGCCATCAAGACTGATCAGACAATCTTGGATTATATCACTGCCGCACCGGAACTTTCGAGCATTAAAGCCATTTTCGACCGCGTGCGTATGGGTAAAACCGAAAACGCTTCGTCCATTTCCAGCGTGCTTTCCGCACGAGGCAACTACACTGTGTTCGCTCCGAACAATGATGCCGTTTCTCGCTATGTCTTCGCCATGACACAGTCTTACGATGTCAATGCCCTTTCTTACGAACAGGCAGAACTGGTCGCAAAAAGCTGCATCATTGACAATGGCGATAATGAAGCTTACGAAACAGCCGACTTCCCGATGACTGGCGAATCTTTCCCGTTGAGCAATTTGAACGACCGTCGTTTAACCTCCCAAAGCGTGGATAACAACTTCGTCATCAATGGCAATGCTTGGGTTACTCAGGGTAACATTGACGTTTCCAATGGTGTGCTACATGTTGTTAGCGAGGTCATTGCTCCTTCTAACGACTTCTTGCCCGATTTGATTGCACAGGCTCCGAACCTCTCTATAATGTCTCGCCTGATTAACGAAACGGGTTGGGCAGACAAGATGAAGGAGTACATCGATAACGTTTACGAGACCAACAACCTGCTCTATGCTGGTACGACCAAGCGCTTCGCTGATTTCAACTTCCCGTATATGACCAAGCGTGCCATCGGATATACGGCCTTTGTTGAAACCAACACCGCTTTCCAAAACGATTGGGGCGTTCCCGCTCCCCAGTTTGACGGTGCAGGCAATATTACCAACTGGTCTGCAATCTTCTCGGTGATTAATGCCAAGTGCGTGGAGCATTTCGGTAACAGCTCTGTCGCAGATTTGAAGAACGAAGACAATCCTGTCAACCAGTTCGTGGCTTATCACCTCTTGCGAGGCAATATGGCTCCCGATGAGTTCGTACACCATTACAATGAATGGAGTTACAGCTACGGTGCCGACAAGCTCCGCCCGCAGACCACGAAGCTGCCTACTGACGTTTGGGACTACTACACGACGATGGGCAAACACCGCGGTTTGCTCAAAATCACGCAGCTTTCCGATACGCCTTGCGAAGGCGAAGCACAGGGATACTACCTCAACCGTATTTCTGAATATGCTAACGGCATACCTCACACGAGCGTTGAGTCTACCGACTCTTACAATTATCAAGAGTTGAGCACGAAACCAAATGCTCCCGGTCAGAACGGTATCAACATTAAGGTTAATGTTCAGAACGGTAGCTACGACAACAACTCGCTCAATGGCTTCTATTATCCCATCGACCATATTCTGCTCTACAACCAGGAGACGCGCGACTTGCTCGCTTCGCAGCGCATTCGCGTGGACCTCGTGACGATGTTGCCCGAACTCTTCGACAACGATGTGCGTGGTCAGAAGGTGTACTACTTCCCCAATGGTTACTTTGAAAACATCACTAACGAGTCTTCCGTAACGCAGATTTACTATTTGCAGGAAGGTCGCGTGGCTCACAATGGTTCTTGGAAAGACTATCAGGGCGACGAGTTCCTCTTCTCAGGTAAGTACGACTTCGTGTTGAAATTGCCGCCCGTTCCCAAGACCGGCAGCTATGAGTTGCGCATGGGCTTCTCCATGAACTCACTCCGCGGTATGGTGCAGGTATATCTCGGCACCTCCCCCGATCAGACAACGCCCGTCAGCCTGCCTATCGACTTGCGTGAGTCTGTAAGCCAGATTCCGGGTCAGCCTTGGGTTGACGATGCTACTTGCGTCAGCGTTGCCGATATTATCGAAAACGACCGCAACCTGCGTAACCAAAATTATATGAAGGCTCCGCAATACATGTGTGTCAGCGGCGAGCAGAACTCCTGCCGCAATGCATCGCCTGCAACGCCCGCATTGCGTCGTATCCTCTGCACCGAAACGTTGAGTAAGGACAAGACCTATTACCTCCGTTTCAAGTCGGTGATGGAAAGTAGTGAAACGCAGTTTATGATGGACTACTTTGAATTTGTTCCGACTGAAATCGTAAACAATCCCACCAATCCTGAAGACATTTGGTAAGACAACTCTGAAAATCTAAGTAATATGAACAACTTATTATATAGAAATCCGATTAAAGGCGCTTGCCTCGGCGCAATGCTGCTTTTAGGCCTTACGGCTTGTACGGACGACCATTTCGACATCACGCCCGCCACGAGTACTTCAGGCAGTACGCTTTGGCAGAACATCGCGTCGCGTCCCGAATTGTCTTCCTTCCAGGAAATATTGTCCCGTACCAAAGTTATTCGTAAGGTCGACGACCAAAACATCAACACGCAGCATTATAGCGACTTGCTCAATTCTGCGCAAACCTTTACCCTTTGGGCACCGCTCAATGGTACTTACGGGCAGTTCTCGCCTGAATACTATTTGGCCAGACTCAACGAAGCCGATGCCTTGCAGGGAGAAGGCAAATATGTGGAATCCAACAAAATCCACGAAGAGGTCGGCACGCAGTTCATTCAGAACCACCTTGCTCGCTTCAATTTTGAAACCGAACCGGGCGAGCAGCAAGTTCGTTTGCTCAACTCTAAGGTTTGCTACTACGACATGGGCAAGGGATTGTTCAACGGCGTGAAAATCAATAGCGACTACGGACGTATCGTTTCCTCAAACGGTATGATGTTCATGCTCGACGGCCGTTCGCCCTTCTCCTATAATATATATGAGTATATCGAAACCAATCCCGACGGCAATCTGGAAAAGGTAAATGAGATACTTATTCAAGACCCCGAGGTTAATAAAAAGGAGTTTAATGAATATGCCTCTACGCCTGGTGCTACCGATGAGAACGGTCATATTATTTATGTCGACTCCGTTTGGACAAAAACCAACACCATTCTCGACTATACCGGTGCTTCAGTTTCTAATGAAGACAGCCTTTACATAGCCGTTATTCCTTCCGATGCTGCTTGGGACAAGGCATACGAAGCCGTTTCAGCTCTCTATACTTACAACAAGACGTACAAATACGACTGGAACACCACGAACAACACGATGGGTAAGACCTCAGAGACTCTGAACATAGATTCTCTGCAAGAGTTCAACACCAAGGCCGCCCTTATCCGCAGCATGTTCTTCACTCCCGGTCAGTTCGATGAAGAAATCAGCCGTTCCGACTCCGCTGCTCTCATCGACTATGTGCTCTATCACGACTCTTTGCGTTCTACCAACGGCGTGTATTACTATAATCCCAAAACGGGCAATAATGGCAGCAACCCTTTGTTTAATAACCAAAAGCCCCTCAAAGCCTCCAATGGTTATATCTTCCCCGTTACGGACTACACGTTGCCGACTTCCTATTCTTTCCAAAAAAAGAACGAAATCGATTTCCGCTACACCTATAATGTGCTGAACGTGAAAGGTGGTACGTCCAATAAGATTTTGTTGACTGATGCCAACAAGAACCCGCTTATCGAGAGCACCGTTCCCGACAACACCTACACCTTCTTCCGCAAAGACCCCAGCAACAACATGGAAGTTTATATCCGCCTCGACAACATCATGGCGGGCAAGTATAAGATTTCCGTTCAACTGTTGCCCAACCGCATTTGCGAAGACTACAACTGGACAGAGGAGGGTGAAGAAGGAGAGGAAATCTCTCTTCCGCAGCACACTCCGTTCCGCGCCCAGCTTAAGTACGACGATGGTAAGAACGTTACCAAAAAGGCGCAGACAGACGTTATGTATGTAGACGATGATGGTCTCCAAACCTATGTGCTTTACGAGGCAGCAGAGTTCACGCGCAGCTACGCCGGTCTGCCCTCGGGCATTAACAGTTTCCCGTATCTCGTGCTGCGTTTGGTTACCAACGATATCGAGAAAGAAAACCGCACGAAAGTCAATGGCTTGAGCGTAGTGCGTGTGCTTGTTGAACCCGTTCGCGAATAATCACAGTTCTTGTTAACTTAAAATACAGACGACAATGAATAATAATAAACGAATTAATCTGATGCAAGGCCTCTTCCGCACAGGTGTTTGTCTCTTTATGTTATCGGGAACTTGTGTTCTCTTTGCACAAAACGAGACACCTGCCGAGCAGGCAGATGCGCCTAAGAAGGAGCAGAAGGCTAAGGAGAAAGCCCCCGCGAAGAAAGTTGCGCTGAAAGAAGTAAAGGGTAAGGTCTTCGATGCCGCCACTGGTTCGCCCCTTGGCGGTGTGCGCGTACAGTCTTTGGGTAATAGCTTATATTCCGCACTTACCGAGGACGACGGTTCTTATACCATTAAAGTCCCTGAGTTCGAGAATTTGTTGCTCTTCACTATCTCCGACTACAATCCCATGCAGTTGGCCATGAAAGGCAACGAAGGGCAGGACGTGCAGATGATGAGCGCAAAGCTCCGCGCTTTTTACGAGGACAAAATCTCGCTCACCAACCGCAAATTCACGACCCCCAACGAAACCTCAGCTACCACGGCAGACGATGAAATCGAAAACGAACTGTCCTCCTCCGTCCGTGCGATTAAGCGTGGCGGTATGCCGGGACAGGGCGTAACGATGTTTATCAACGGTCTCAACTCCCTCAACTCCACCGCCCAGCCTCTGATTGTTGTGGACGGAGTGATTTGGGACGGCCAGTATGACCGCAGCTCCCTTCACGATGGTTTCTTTATCAACGTGCTGAGCGTTATCGACCCCGAAGACATCGCGTCAATCGAGGTGCATAAAAACGGCACCGGCCTTTATGGCGCGCGTGGCGGCAATGGTGTGATTGAAATCACCACAAAGCGCGGCAAGAGCATGGCTACCCGCATCAATGTGCGTGCGTTTGGCAGCTATGAAATGAAGCCTTCTACCACGAAGATGATGAATGGGCAGCAATACCGCAGCTATGTCACCGACATGCTCGGCACGCGTCCTGACAATGAATATCTTGCCAGCTCAATGTCCATTCCCTTCCTCAACGAAGACCCTTCGTATCTCTTCTATCCGCTCTATCACAACGACACCGACTGGCAGAAGGACCTTTATCGCAACTCCTTTGCGCAAAACTATAAGGTCAGCGTTGAGGGTGGTGACGACGTGGCTATGTATAATCTCTCCTTAGGTTACACCAAGAGCGATGCTACGACCGAGAAGAACGACTTCAACCGTCTGAATATCCGTTTCAACACCGATGTCAATCTGCTGAAAAACCTCACGGCTGCTATCGACATCGCCTTCTCGCGCAATTCATACAACTTGCGCGATAACGGTTGGGCGCCCGACTACACCAGCCGCCACATCTCTTCGCCCAACGTGCTCGGACAGTTGCAGGCACCGATTCTTAGTCCTTACGCCTACTATGTTCGCTACGACAACAACGCGCTCAACCTCGTGTCGAGCAGCGTCTATGCCGGTAAGAACTATTCCGACAGCAACAACCCCTTCCGCTTTGCCGAAACGTTCGGTTATAGTGGTCTCGTCAATCCTTTCTGGATTCTTGAGAACGGTGAAGGCGACAACAAGAACTATCAGGAGCAGATGCAGTTCTCTATGAACATCGCACCGAAGTACCGCATCAACAAGTACCTCACCATTCAGAACCGCTTCAGCTACATCATGAACCGCAACGACGAGAAGTACTACCTCCCCACAAACGGTACGCCTGTCAAGAACGTGCCCAACATGGGTGATGCTACCAGCTTCGTTGCTTCGCAGGTAGGTAAGGAAACAACCCTCTTCGATGACGTCAACATCCGCTGGAAGCGCAGCTATCAGCAGCACAATGTTGACCTCTTCGGCGGTTTCCGCTTCGCCTCTTATTCCTACAATGCCAGCAGCATTTCGGGCTATAACAACGAGAACGACAAGATGCCTAACATTTCGGGTAGCCTTGACAATCTCGGCAATGGCGGCGTGAACGACAAGTGGAAGAACCTCGCTTACTACTTCAACGCTGGTTACAATTTCGCCAATAAGTACTTCATCAACGCCGGCGTTACTATGGAAACGTCCTCGCGTTTCGGTAAGGACACCAAGAGCGGCCTCCACATGTGCGGCATCTCCTGGGGTATGTTCCCCTCCGTACAGGCTGCTTGGCTGATTTCTTCCGAGAAATGGTTCAACGTCAAGTTCATCGACTACATGAAAATCTCCCTCGGCTACGACGAGACGGGTAACGACAACGTAGACTACTACGCCAGCCGCACCTATTTCGAGAACATGAAGTTCATGGATAAGAAGACCGGTCTCGTGCTCTCCAATGTGCAGAACCCGAACATCCAGTGGGAAACCACCCACCGCGTCAACCTCGGCCTCGAAACCTCAATGCTCAAAAATCGCCTGACCCTCGCGTTTGAGTTCTTCAGATCCAATACCACGAATCTCCTCACCCGCAAGGCCGTCAGCGACATCATCGGTCTGCCTTACATCTGGGTGAACGACGGCGCAATGGAGAACAACGGCGTGGAATTCCGCGCCAGCGGCGTGATCCTCAACAAGAAGGACTGGCAGTTGCAGGCAGGTTTCAGCATCGGGCACTACAAGAATAAAATCACAGAGTTGCCCGAGTCCGACCTCAACCATATCGAGACCTACAACCTCGATGAGAATGGTAAGAAGAACGGTCTGTATTCCGACATCCACGGCTACACCACCTCTATCTACGGCACCGACAATATCCTCACCGCAGTAGGTCGCCCTGCAGGTGTGTTCTACGGTTATGAAACCGCCGGCGTATTCTCGACCGACGCAGAGGCTGCTGCCGCCCACACCAATCCCGACGGTACCACCTCTTACCTGAAATACCCCACCGGGCTGTCGCAAAATCCCTACCGTAACTTCCGTGCCGGCGACGTCCATTTCGTTGACCAAAACGGTGACGGATGGATCGACGAGGCAGATAAGGTCGTTATTGGCGACCCCAATCCCAAAATCTATGGTAACTTCTTCGCACAGCTCCGCTGGAAAGACCTCACGCTCGACCTCAACTTCAAGTATTCTGTAGGTAACGACGTGTTCAACTACCAGCGCATGCAGACCGAAAGCGCTAACAGCATCTACAACCAAACCACGGCTGTTTGCAACCGTTGGCGCTATCAGGGACAAGTCACGGAAGTGCCCCGCGCTTGCGACCCCTCCAGCGATTTCTGGGTGAACAACGAACGCTTCTCCGACCGTTGGATTGAGGACGGCTCTTACCTCAAGCTCAGGAAGGTGCGCCTCTCTTATAAAGTGCCCGTGAAATGGGATTGGCTGCTCGGCCTCTCCGTTTGGGCAGAATCCTCTAACGTGTTCACTGTTTCCAAGTATACGGGCAACGACCCCGAGGTTTCTTGCGGCAACGGCGTCCTCTATCAAGGCATCGATGCCGGCCTGCTGCCCCAGAATCGTAACTTCACGCTTGGTCTGACCATCAACTTGTAAAATGTTTATCCGAATGGGGTGGGGGATTTCCCCCACGCCATCGGTCCACCCAAATATCTAACACAATGAAAAGAAAATCAATTATAAGTCTGTTTATCGGCCTCCTTGGATTTAGTGTAACTACTACCTCCTGCGAGGACATGCTGACCCCCGACATGGATCGTTATGCCGAAGGCTTCAGCGGTAAAGACACCGTGGCTTTCTACATGGGTATTCTCAGCAATTTGCAAGACGTGGCAGAACAGAACTTTCTGCTTGGAGAAATCCGTGGCGACCTTGTAGACACCACCATGTATTGTAGCGACTCGATTGCGGCTATTGCCAATTTCGACCGCCAACCCGACGGCGAAAATATCTTCCTCAACCGCGCCGCCTACTACAAGGTCATCAACCAGTGTAACTACTATCTCGCCTCCTGCCAAACGGATGCTTCTAAGAACGACGTGCGCTACATGCGCAAGGAGTTTGCACAGGTGGAACTGATCAGGGCATGGACGTACATGCAGCTCGTGCAGGCTTACGGCGAAGTGCCGTTTATCACGCAACCTGTCGATAATGCCGATACGGGTTGGGAAACAAATTCTCCCGAAGGTACGGTTAATGCCTCCAACCTTATTGACAAACTCGAATCGCGCCTGCAACAGGCCGCCCTTTACGAGAAAGCGGAAGGTTATCCCTCTTATGGCGACCTCACCACTGGCGGTGGCGTTACGGTGCCCTTCCAGCGCGTGCTTTTCTATTCTGACCTCGTGCTCGGTGACCTCTATCTGATGCGCGGCCGCGACCGCAGCGACTACATCAAGGCAGCTAACTATTACCACGAATACCTTGAAAAGTATAAAGGCTCGCGTCGTATCCAGCCGTCTTATAGAACCTATTTCTCTCAAGAAACATACGGCAGCAAGATTACCTATCGTAACTCTTGCAATTCCTGGATTACCAATCAATTTGCCGATGCAGAGCAGACGGGCAACGGAAGCGAAGCCATCACGGTCATTCCTTCTGCTTCGAATGTATACTTTGGTAAAGTTTTGGCACAGTTGCCGCAGATTTATGGCTTCGATGTTACGACTTCAGCCTCAACAACCGGTTCGTCTACTAACGATGCAGGTACGGTAACAGGTAGCGTGTCGGGTTCAATCAGCACCTATCCCAACTACAAAAACCGTCAGCTCGGTCCTTCGCAGAAATATCTTAATCTCTGTGCCGACCAATCTTATACTGAGCCTGTTGACGGATCTTCTGGTTCGGTAGTCGATGCAAAATTCTATGAAGGAACAGGCGATGCCCGCGTGGCCGGTTCAGCTCCTCTGGTAACTACCAAAATTGGAAAACTGCGCTTCATCCATAAGTACAACCCCTCCGTTTCAGTAAATAATGACGAGGCGTACGGTTTCTCTTTCCGCTACATGAAGAGCATCTATCGCCTCTCTCAGGTGATGCTCCGCTATGCCGAGGCTATTAACCGCGCCGGTTATCCGCGCCATGCGTTTGCTATATTGCGCGATGGATTTACAGAGTCCTACAAACCTGCATTGGGCGACTCAATTCGCTATTATGAAGAAACGCAGCCGGATGGATCTGTGCTGAAATACAAGCAGCATGTCTATTATGTTGACTCCCTTTACACGGGTCGCAGCCTCAACTACCTTTCCACGAACGAGCTTCGCAAGGCCATCAACGAGGGTCATGCCAACACCATTCTCAGCTGTCGTGGTTGGGGTAACTCCGGCATACATGAATTAGGTTGTGGCCGTTCTTCCGATTACGACTCCCTGTATAGCTATCAGCTGAAAGTGAGCCAGCGCATCGAAGACGAGGCAAAGCGCACCGGTCGCGAAAACGACCCCGAAGTGCTTGCACTCGTGAAGCGCCTCCGCGAGGAAGGCAAGAATCCTGTTAAACTCGAAAGCGTGCCTGAACCCGATGACGAAGCCCTGGAAGCTGAGTATGTAGAGGTAGCAGCCTATCCCGAATACTCCGAACCGACGGCTCTTGAAATCAATGCCGTTGAGACGCTCATTGCCGACGAAATGGCACTCGAAACTGCCTTCGAAGGCACGCGCTTCTTCGACCTCGTGCGCATTGCCTCCCACAAGAACAATGATGCCAGCTCTCCCAGCGGTACAGATTGGTTGGCTTGGCTCGTGAGCCGCCGCTCGCTCAACCTCAAGCCCTACGAAAACGTATGGCAAACTGGTTCGCTTTTCGGCATCTTGCAGTCGCCCGCTAACTGGTATCTGCGCAACCCCGAATATTAAGCCATAAAGTTTAGCACTTTATAATACCCTCCTCATTTTGAGGCAGCAACCGCGCGTTGCTGCCTCTTTTTTTTCGTTACCACAGCATTCCACCGTTAGTTCCAGCCTTACAATTTTTACTGTCAAGGAGCAAATTTCCACTGTCTCCTTGATGTTTTTTTCTATCTGCGCAGAAAAAGTTTGTTACAAACTTTGTAATACGTGTTACAAACTTTCTAACATGTGTTACAAACTTTGTAATATGTGTTACAAACTCTGTAACAAAAAATGTCTTATAGGATAGTGAAAACTTACACGCAGAAAGGTAAAAATTGCTCCGTGAAAATTATTATTCTCTCCGTGATGCTCGCTCCTTCCATGTTTCATAGTTGCCTTTAGAAAGGGTGGGTTTATAAGACCCGAATTATAGCGGGTGTAAATCGCTTCTATACATCGCGCACCAACTTGCACAATAAATTTTTGTAGGGGCAATAATTTCCCAATTGTTACAAAATTGTTTCTATCTGCGCGTAATTACCTGCTTAATTCTGTTCTATATTTCGTAATTACCCGCTATTGCTTTCAAATTGCTATTCAAAAAAAGCCACTTTCAAATAGCGCAAGATAAAAAACCGCGTTTCTATATGTTAAGTTCCAATAATTTTTACGATATTTGCGTATCAAAGAATAACTGAAACCGACTATGGAGTTTACAGCCAAACAAATAGCAACTTATTTAGGTGGAGAAATCATCGGCGACGAGAACGCCGTTGTCAGCACATTTGCGAAAATTGAAGAAGGCGTGCATGGAGCGTTGTCATTCCTTGCCAACATGCACTATGCGCACTATATATACGACACTAAATCGAGCATCGTGCTCGTAAACCGCGACTTTGTGCCAGAGAAAGAGGTGAAGGCGACGCTGATACGCGTGGACAATGCCTACGAGTGCATCGCAAGACTTCTTTCCCTTTATCAGCAGGCACAAGGTAAGCGCACGGGCATTCACCCGCTTGCTTATATTTCGCCGACCGCCACGGTGGGCGAAGACTGCTACGTAGGTCCGTTTGCCTATATCGGTGATAATGTCACGGTTGGCAAAGGTTGCCAAATCTATTCCGGAGCAGTCATCGAGAAGGGTGCGAGTCTTGGCGAAGATTGCATGATTTACCCCCACGCCTCGGTTTACCACGGCTGCCAGCTCGGCAACCGCGTGACGCTCCACTCCGGCGCGGTGATCGGTGCCGACGGCTTCGGTTTCGCCCCCACGCCAAACGGTTATGAAAAAATCCCTCAAATCGGCATCGTAACCATTGAGGACGACGTGGAAATCGGTGCAAACACTTGCATTGACCGCTCCACGATGGGCAGCACCTATGTGCGCCGGGGCGTGAAGCTTGACAACCTTGTGCAGATTGCCCACAACTGCGAAGTGGGCGAGAATACCGTGATGTCGGCCCAGGTCGGCGTGGCCGGTTCTGCCAAGATAGGCAGTTGGTGTATGTTTGGCGGACAAGTTGGCGTGGCGGGACATATTCGTGTGGCCGACAAAACGCAGTGCGGCGCGCAGGCAGGCATTGCCGGCACGGTCAAGAAACCAGGCGCCACTATTCAAGGCTCCCCTGCCATCGACTTCCGCAACTTCGCCCGCAGTTCCGCAGCCTTTAAGCGACTGCCCGACATGGCGCTTGAACTGCGCCAGTTGCAGGCAGAGGTGGAAGAACTCAAAAAACAGCTCGGAAAGATCTGACACAATATATTATAACAACCTCGTCTCTAAACCAATCCCAAAATATGTCCAAACAAAAAACACTGGGCGGGAGTTTCTCCCTTTTCGGAAAAGGCTTGCACACAGGTCTGAGCCTCACCGTTACCTTCAACCCCGCCCCCGAAAACCACGGATATAAGATACAACGCATTGACTTGGAAGGCGAACCCATCATTGAGGCTATCGCCGAAAACGTGATTGATACCTCGCGCGGCACAGTCGTGGCGCGCGGCGAGGCGCGTTGCAGCACCATCGAGCATGGTATGGCTGCCCTCTACGCCATGGGCATCGACAACTGCCTCATACAGGTCAACGGCCCGGAATTTCCCATTCTCGACGGCAGCGCCAAGCTGTATGTTGAGAATATCCGCCGCGTAGGCATCGTGGTGCAGAATGCCCCCAAGGACTTCTACGTCATCAAGAAGAAAATCGAGTTCCGCGATGAAGAAACCGGCTCGTCCATCATCATTCTCCCCGATGAGCAGTTCTCCATCACGGCGATGATCTCTTTCGACTCGCAGTTCATCAACAGCCAGTTCGCCACGCTCGACAGTATGGAGGACTTCGCCGATGAAATTGCCAATGCCCGCACCTTCGTCTTCGTGCGCGAGATTGAGCCGCTGCTCAAGGCCGGGCTGATCAAGGGCGGCGACCTCGACAATGCCATTGTTATCTACGAAAGGCAGATTTCGCAAGAAAGCCTCGACCAGCTCGCCGACCACATGCACGTGGAGCACAAAGATGCCACGAAACTCGGTTACCTCAACGACCAGCCCCTCGTATGGCAGAACGAGCCGGCACGCCATAAGTTGCTCGACATCATTGGCGACATGGCGCTCATAGGCCGCCCCATCAAGGGACGCATCATTGCCACCCGACCGGGACATACCATCAATAATAAGTTCGCCCGTCAGATGCGCCGCGAAATTCGCAAGCATGAAATCCAGGCCCCCAACTACGACCCGTGCGAGGAACCCTTGATGGACGTGAATCGCATACGCGAGCTGTTGCCTCACCGCTACCCCATGCAACTGGTAGACAAGGTGATAGAGGTTGGTTCCAACTATATAGTGGCGGTCAAGAACGTAACGGGCAACGAGGAGTTCTTCCAAGGCCACTTCCCCGGCGAGCCCGTCATGCCCGGCGTGCTGCAAATAGAGGCCATGGCGCAGGCCGGCGGCCTGCTCGTGCTCAACTCCGTGGAAGAGCCGGAGCGTTGGAGCACCTATTTCTTGCGTATCGACAACGTGAAGTTCCGCAAAAAGGTGGTTCCCGGCGACACCCTCCTCTTCAAGGTGGAACTCTTAGCGCCCATACGCCACGGCATCTCCTCCATGCATGGCTTCGCCTTCGTGGGCGAGACCATCGTGATGGAAGCCACCTTCACCGCGCAAATCGTCAAGAATAAATAAATCTATTATAGCACACCGTTATGAGCAACATTAGCCCAATGGCATACGTACACCCCGAAGCCGTTATCGGCGAGGGCTGTGAAATCGGACCATTCTGCTACATCGACAAAAACGTCGTGATTGGCACAGGCAACCGCCTCATGAACAGCGTAACCCTCCTGAGCGGCACGCGCATGGGCAACGGCAACCTTGTGTTCCCCGGCGCAGTGATCGGTGCTATTCCGCAGGACCTGAAATTTAAGGGAGAAGAAACTACCGCTGAAATCGGCGACAACAATACCATTCGCGAAAACGTCACGATCAACCGCGGCACTGCCGCCAAAGGCAAAACCGTGGTCGGCTCCAACAACCTCCTCATGGAGGGCATGCACGTGGCGCACGACGTGATTATGGGCAACGGCTGCATCGTGGGCAACGCTACGAAGATTGCCGGCGAAGTGGAAATCGACGACTTTGCCATCATCAGCGCCTCTGTGCTTATCCACCAGTTCTGCCGCATCGGCAGCTACGTCATGGTGGGCGGCGGCACGCGCACGGGGCAGGACATTCCGCCTTACACGATGGCGGCCCGCGAGCCGGTGGCCTATTGTGGCCTGAACATTGTAGGCCTGCGTCGCCGTGGTTTCACGAACGAGCAAATCGAAAATATCCACAACGTCTACCGCATCATTTTCCAGCGAGGCAAACTGCGCGAAGAATGCCTGCAACAGGTGCGCGACGAAGTGCCCATGACACCCGAGATGCAGTATATTCTCGACTTTATCGCCGCTTCAAAGCGCGGCATCATTAAACCCTTATCATAAAAAAATAGATGCTCTACCGCATAAAATTCATTTCAGACGAAGTGGACGGTTTCGTCCGCGAAATACAGATTGACAGCGATGCCACGTTCCTCGACCTCAGCCGTGCGATACTCAAGTCCTGCAACTATCCCGACGACCAAATGACGTCGTTCTACCTCTGCAACGAAGAGTGGGAGCGCCACGAGCAGGTGACGCGCGAGGATATGGGCGCAGGCAGCGTGGACGAAGATATTTACGTCATGGCCGACACCCGCCTCTCCGAACTCATCGAAGGTGAGGAGCAGCGCCTGGAATACGTGTTCGATCCCTTTGCCGACCGCTGCTTCTTTCTTGATGTGAAAGAAGAAATCCCTGGCCAGCACCTCGACGAACCCGTCATCACGCGCAGCAAGGGCGACGCGCCCAAGCAGATTGAAGAGCTCGACCTCGACCTTGAAGCTCCTGCAACGGCGAAGAAAGGCACATCAACGGCCGATGACGATTTCGATGATACGAATTTCTACGGTGATGCCTCTTTCGACAGCGAAGACTTCGACCCCGAGGGGTTTGAGTTCAGCGAAGGCCAGCCTTACTAATCTCTCCGTTGACAACAGCAAGCACGCCGCACACCCCTGTCCGAGTGTGCGGCTTTTTATAAGCCGCCCCCGGATAATCCGGCTTATCCGTCTCATCCGGAATTCCCGGCCTTATGTTTTCCCCATGCCCACCCTCATCGTCCTCACCGGTCCCACCGCCTCCGGCAAGACTGCCGCCGCCCTGCAAGTAGCCGAGCATTTCCACGCGCCCATTCTCAACGCCGACTCGCGCCAAATCTACCGCGACATTCCCATCGGCACCGCCGCCCCCACGGCGGAGGAGCAGGCGCGCGTGCCCCACTATTTCGTGGGGACGCTCGCCCTCGACGACTATTACAGTGCCGCGCGTTACGAGGCAGAGGTCATGGAGTTGCTGCCCCGTCTCTTTGCCGAGCGCGACGTTGTGGTGATGTCGGGCGGTTCGATGATGTACATCGATGCCGTGTGCAACGGCATCGACGATATTCCCACCATTTCCGAAGAGACGCGCACCATGATGCGCACCCGTTATGAGCAGGAAGGGCTTGAACCCTTGCTGGCAGAGTTGCGCTTGGCCGACCCAGAGTATTACGCCCAGTGCGACCGCCGCAACTATCGGCGCATCATACACGCCTTGGAGGTCATCTACCAGTCGGGCAAACCGTTCAGCAGTTTCAGGCGCGGCGAGGTGCGCGAGCGTCCCTTCCGCATCATCAAGATAGGTTTGCAGCGTCCGCGCCCCGAACTCTTTGCCCGCATCAACGCCCGCGTGGGGCAGATGATGGAGCAAGGGTGGCTCGACGAGGTGCGCCGCGTCATGCCCTACCGCCATTGCAATGCCTTGAACACCGTGGGCTACAAAGAATTATTCCAAGTGCTCGATGGCGTGTGGCCGCTCGATTTCGCCCTTGCCCGCATTGCCAAGAACACCCGCGTCTATGCCAAGAAGCAAATCACTTGGTTTGCCAAAGACCCCGCCATTCATTGGCTTGACGCCGCCAGCCCCGATGCCGTCATCGATTTTTGCAAAACCCAAATGGACTCAGAATAACAGAAATCAAAGAAACGCCCCAACAACGAAAAGGTTGCTGGGGCGTTTCTTGTTGATTATGAAGAGTAGGGGAGAGGCGGTTTATTTCTTTTGAGACTTTCTCTCTTCCTTTGCTTTCGGTTCGGAAAGCTCGATGTTGTACGAACGGTTCAGGCCGCTCTGCGTCTTGGCGCGGATCCAAAGCACGCGTTCCGTGGAGAGGTTGGCAGCCTTGACGGCATTTTCAAAATCCTGAACGGTGTTGAGTTTCACGTCGTTCACCTGCATCAGAATAATGCCCTTCGTTACGCCTTGCTTCTTCATAAGACCGTCGCGCACGGCGGTGATCATAAGGCCGTGGGAGAGGCTGAGTTCTTTCTTCTCAGCTTCGGTGAGCGGGCGCAGAGCTACACCGAGTTCGTCGGTGTCGAGGTTTTGAACGGCCGAGGTAGTGCCTTGGATATTGCGCAGCGTCACGGTGGCGGTGCGCTTTGACTTATTGCGCAGGTAGGTCACCTTGACTTGGTCGCCCGGGCGGTGTGCCACAAGGGCTTCCTGCAATTCGCCGAACTTGTCAATCTTCTTGCCGTCAAGTTCAATAATCACGTCGCCTTCTTGCAAACCAGCTTCTGCTGCTGCGCCGTCGGCCGTAACTTCGTTAACGTAAATGCCGGTCACCGTGCCGTAGTCAACGTCCTTGCCCTTTTCTTTCTCCATGTCAATCTTCGTGCTTACGTCTGTGGCGGTGATGCCCAGCAGGGCGCGCTGAACGGTGCCGAAGTTCTTAAGATCTTCCACTACCTTATTCATAATAGTAGTGGGAATGGCAAAGCCGTAGCCGGCATAAGAACCGGTCTGAGAGTATATCATGGCATTGATGCCCACAAGTTCGCCGTTTGTGTTTACCAACGCGCCGCCCGAGTTGCCGGGGTTGATGGCAGCGTCCGTTTGGATAAAGCTTTCGATGCCGCCTGTTGCGCCTAATGAACGCGCCTTTGCGCTGACAATGCCGGCTGTGACGGTGGAGGTGAGACTGAAAGGATTGCCGATGGCCAGCACCCATTCGCCGAGTTTGAGGCTCTCGGAGTTGCCCACGGTGATGGCGGGCAAATTTTCTGCCTCAATCTTGATAAGTGCGAGGTCGGTAGTCTTGTCCGTGCCGATGATGCGGCCCTTGAATTCGCGGTTGTCGTTGAGTTTCACGAGCAGTTCGTCGGCTTCCTGCACAACGTGGTTGTTCGTTACGATGTAGCCGTCGGCCGTTAGAATAACGCCCGAACCCGCGCCGGTGCGCTTGGGCGTTTCGATTTGACGCTGCTGGTTGCGGTTGCCGCCGTTGCCTTGCCCGCGTCCGAAGAAATCGCCAAAGAAATCTTCAAACGGGTCGAAGTACTGCACCGTTTGCGTCTTGCCATTGGTGGTTACTTTGATATATACCACGGAGTTTACAGCCTTTTCGGCGGCTACAGTTAGGTCTATGGGCTGCGAACTGGGCAGCGCAGGGGCGGCTTTGGCGGTTGCCAGCGACATTGAGGCAACCAAAGCCATTACAGTAAAAATTTGTTTGAACATAGCGAGAAATATGTAAGTTTTCGTGATTATTTATTGGCAACTTTCGTGCCGTTTGCTTGTTTCCGGGGGCAAAAGTAGTCTTTCTTGCGTGTATTTGCGCTTTTCCTCATAAGAAAATATGCTCCCTTTGCCGTCTTTTAACAGAAAGCCTTTTGCGCTTAACAGTGCTTTTGACTACTTCAATAGCATTTTTGAGTTATTTGCACGCAGAAAGCATTCCATAGCCTGGTTCTTTTGGGTACTAATAAGACGAAAGGAGGCAGCCCCCCCACTATTAATATATAAGTATTTGCTCGCGCGCGCGTATATATAATATTGTGTACCCTCTTTAATTTGAAAAAAGTTTGGTTTCTTATAAG
>SAMEA3663092__coassemble_147_pt1 | contig 24800 bp, 24 predicted proteins | sample SAMEA3663092__metabat2_low_PE_014 | metagenome-assembled genome bin SAMEA3663092 (sample SAMEA3663092) | pig gut metagenome | biome: pig gut; feature: pig-associated habitat; material: faeces | place: France | collected 2012
AACATCACGCCCTCCCATCCGCTCTACGGCAACGGCGACAGCCCCGTGCTGCAGCCCTACGTGGCTGGCAATCCCAACTATCCCACAACTGATACCGACTGGCAAGACCTAGTGTATCAGACGGGCTTGACGCACAACCTCTCGGCCTCTATCGCCAATAGTTCAGATAAAGGCTCCGTGCTCTTCTCTGCCAACTATATCAACAATGAGGGCACGATTAAGGAAACTTTCTACAACCGCTACTCGGCACGCCTCAACTCTACCTACAACTTCAACCGCTACCTGAGCGTGGGCGAGAACCTGCTCGTGACGCACTGGAAAAACCGCGGCGCAGCCGTGACAGGCGACCGCGGCATTCCCTTCACGGCCATGAGCCAGCACCCCGCACTGCCCGTGCGCGGCACCGACGGCGACTGGATGCGGCCCAAGGAACTGATCGGCTCCGACCTCGCCAACCCCGTGCAGCAGTTGGAAAATGCCAAAGACGACGACCTGGCTTCCTGGCGCATTTTGGGCAATGCCTTTATCGAGGTGAAACCGGTGGAGGGACTCGCCATTAAGTCGAACATCGGCGTGGAACACAGCCAATATTTCAACAACACCTACGGCCGCGCCGTTAATCCCGGCGACGTGAACAGCATGTCGAGCGTCTACGGACAGGGCGACACATGGACATGGACCAACACAGCCAACTATAATAAAACCTTTGCCGACAAGCACCACCTCATGCTGCTGCTCGGCACCGAAGCCATCGGCTACACCTTCCGCGACTTGTCGGCAACGCGCGAGGGATATGCCTCCGAAGACGAAGGCTACATGCAAATCGGTAGCGGCACGGGCACGCGCAACAACGGCGGCGGCAAGACCCAGTGGAGCGTATTCTCGATGTTCGCAAAGGCCGACTATAACTACGCCGACCGCTACCTCGCCTCCGTAACTGTGCGCCGCGACGCTAACTCGCGCTTTGCTAAGGAAAACCGATCGGGCGTGTTCCCCGCTTTCTCGCTGGCATGGCGCCCCACGCAGGAAAACTTTTTCCCTAAAAACAAAATCCTCACCGACCTGAAGCTCCGCTACTCTTGGGGACAGAACGGTAACGCGAACATTCCCGCCCTCTATCCCGCCTACACCACGTATATCTACAACACGGGTAACGGCGCTTACGACCTGAGCGGCACGGGCGACAAGACTAACGCAGGCATCACGCTCTCCGCCACCGGCAACCCCGACCTAAAATGGGAGACCACCAGCCAGCACAACGTGGGTATCGACCTCGCGCTCTTCGAAGGCTCGCTCACCCTCTCCGCCGACTACTACATCAAGAGAACCAAGGACATGCTCACCATTCCGCCCGCACTCGCCGTGGCAGGCGAGAACGCCTCGATATGGCTCAACACGGGCGAAATGGAGAACAGGGGCTGGGAAGTGACGCTGGGCTACCGAAGCCCGAGATACGGCGACTTCTCCTGGAACGCCTCGCTCAACCTCTCGCAGTATAAGAACAAACTCATCACGCTCAACTCGCGACAGAAATATATCGGCGGCGACCAACGCCTCATTCCCGGACAGGCCATGGGCGTGTATTACGGATATGTGTGCGACGGCATTTTCCAGAACGATGAGCAGGTGGCCAGCCATGCCACGCAACCCGGCGCCGCCCCCGGCCGCCTTATCTACCGCGACCTCGACGGCAACGGCGTGATCAACGAGGACGACCGCTGCATCATCGGCGACCCCAACCCCGACCTTTCGCTGGGCCTCAACATGGCTTTCAAGTATAAGGGCTTCACCCTCGACATGTTCTTTGCCGGCGACTTCGGCTTCGACATCCAGAACCACATGAAGCGTCAGCTTCTCTCGATGAACTATGGCAACCTTTCCACCAACAGGGGCGTAGACATTCTGAACGCGTGGACGCCGACCAACACCGACACCGACATTCCCGCGCTGACGCTCACCGACGACAACAACGAGAACCGCTTTTCTACCTATTACGTGGAAAATGGCTCGTTCCTCAAGATGAAATACCTCAAGCTCTCCTATGCCTTCCCTTCAAAATTGCTGGATAAAATCAAGGCCACGAAAGTTGAGGTGTTCGGACAGGTTGAAAACGTGTTTACCATCACGGGCTACTCCGGCCTCGACCCCGAACTCCTGCCCGCCGAATACGGAGCGCGCATCGACAACGGCGCCTATCCGCGTCCGCGTACCTTCACGTTCGGCATCAACTTGCAGTTTTAGTAAAAAGGTATGTTGAAAACAAAACATCAAAAAAACACCACCGCAACCATGAAACTGAAAAACATAGCAAACATATCCCTTCGCGCCTTTGCCGCGATCTCTTTGGGCCTAATGGCAGGCTCATGCGACGACCTGCTCGACACCGAGCCGCAAGGCGTATATACTAAAAACAATATCGGCGATGAGGAAGCCGTTGACCTCATGACGGCAGCCTATGCCACGCTGCTCAACCATTATTTCGGCAACAACGAATCGTTTGCCGGCCCCATCAACAACTGGGTCTTCGACGTACGCTCCGACGACGCGCTCAAAGGCGGCGACGGCGTGGGCATGGAGGGATATATCCACCAGCTCGAAGTGGGCAACGTGGAGAGCGACAACCCCGTGGCCGACTTCAAATGGCGCAACAACTATTTCTCAATCAGCCGCTGCAACACCGTGATCCGCGCCATAGCAGCCTCAGAGGCAATCGGCGGGCAGGAAAAAGCCTCGATGACGGCAGAGATGAAAACGCTCCGCGCCTACTACTACTTCGATTTGCTGCGTATCTTCAAGCAGTTCCCCTATATCGATGAGAATACTGCCGACCCCAACACCTGCCGCGCCGACCAATACACCCGCGAGCAAATAGCAGAATTTATCAAAAAGGACCTGCGCGAAAGCTACGAGTTATTACCCGAAACTCAGGAACAGGTAGGGCGTTTTAACCGTTACGTGGCGGCTGCTCTCCTGGCCCGCGTTGACCTTTTCACGAGCAGCTGGGCAGAGGCAGAGCAGTATGCAGGCTACGTTATCGCCAGCCGCAAATACCAGCTCTACGACAATTTCCTGGACATGTCGAAGCCGGAGTTCAACAATCAGCGCGAGTCAATTCTCGCCGTTCAGTTCTCCTCTGCTAACTCGCCCGACCAGTTCAACTTCAACAACTGCCTCAACTGCACCTTCTCCGAAGGCAACCTTTATGGAAACGGCGACGATTTCTATCTCGGCTCTCAAAATCTCGCCAATGCTTTCCGTACCGATGCCAATGGCCTGCCTTACCTTGACGGCGCGCCCGATGGGCAGAACGTGGACCGCGCAGACTTTGCGGGCAACGTGGACCCGCGCCTCGATTTCACGCTCGGACGCATTGGTATGCCTTGGCGCTCGCATGAGTACAATGAAAAATGGTGCCGCAACCTCGGCCTTTACGGGCAATTCTCAGGCAAGAAACCTTATCCCGCCCCCGAGTCGCCCTACGTAAAGCCTGGCATCGTGCCTTGGGGCGCATCGTCGCTCAACTGCATACTGATACGCTACGCCGACGTGCTGCTCATGAAAGCCGAAGCGCTTATCGAGCAAAACAAGGACCTCGACACCGCCCGCGAACTCATCAACGAGGTGCGCCGCAAGGCTGCCCGCTCGCTCGACCCTGCTTATAGCCCTGTCGATTTCAACGCTTCTGTGGCCCGTTATGCCGTGGGCGAATATCCTGCCACTGGCTGGACGCAAAGCTATGCCCGGAAAGCCCTGCGCATAGAGCGCCGCCTGGAACTGGCCATGGAGGGACTCCGATGGTTCGACCTCGTGCGTTGGGGCACGGCCGTGGAAACCGTAAATGCCTACTATGCCGCCGAGGGCAAGATCCGCTCCTACTACGAGGGTGCCAGCCTTACGGAGAACGAGCTCTATTTCCCCATCCCCCTCAATCAGGTGGACAACGCGGGAGACCTCTATAAATAAATAAGCAAGGCGAAATGCCCCGCGCATACGCAAAACACGGGTCGGTTTCCTAATCAGGAAGCCGACCCGTGTCGTATCGTGGGGCTGTTGCTTTTGCTTTATTGCGCCAGCACTTTTTCCCCACCTTGTAGTCCTTGCAATAACTTGTCGATCTGACCGATATAATAGAACGGAACATTCACGAGGCGGAAGGGTTTGGCGTGAGGTGCGGGCGTTGTCACTTCCTGCACCGAATAATTGCCGCTCCATACCCTTAGCGCCACCACTGGGCGCTCGCAGGCATTGACAAAAGAGTGCAGGGAGCGCAACCGGGCGTTAGTGCCGGCTTTCACTTCAATGGGGATGATCTGTATGTCGTCCTGCCAAATGAAATCCACTTCTGCCGTCGTGCCTTTTTGGTCACGCACCCAAAAGTATTGGGCCTCTCTGTATTGTCTGTCGGCCGCGATGCGCAACTCCTGCGCCACGATGTGCTCAGCCGCCCTGCCGCGCCACGTGTCCAACAGTTCCTTGTTTTGCAGATATTGCACCTGAATGCCGGCAAAGAAGTTTGCCAGCCCCGTGTCTACCATCATGAGTTTCGGCGCGCGCCTTTTCGCCGGCATGGCGGGGGCTGCCATAGCTGTGACGGGATAGTCCAAAGAAAGGAGGTAGGCTCTTTCCAGCAAGTCCATGGCATCATGTATTTGCGTGGCGGTGTAGCTGCTGTTGCCGAAGCAGCCGAATGTGATGGTTTCGGCAGCAGAGAGCCAAGCCGTGCTTAATATATGGCGCAAGATTTTCGCCTGTTCCTGATTTTTGGCAAATTTTTCAGCGTCCTCGTTATAGCCTTTCAATAAGGCGTTGAATATGGGCGCGAGCCGCGTGATGTCGCCCGCGTCGAGGTATTCTGCCACCGCCTCGGGCATACCGCCGACAAGCGCATACGTATTAAACTCGGCTATCATGTCTTCGTGTAGCATTTCGGGCACGGAGAGTCCGCGCACCATATCTGCCCAAGCCTCTCCCCTTTTCGCTTCTATATATTCGGCGAACGAGAACGGGCGCAAGGTCAGGTATTCCACGCGCCCCACGGGAAACGACAGTCCTTCTCTTGTCAGGCTTTGCAGTCTGCTCCCTGCGGCAATTACGTGTATATCGGGCAACTCTTCGTAGAAATAGCGCAACATGGCCACCGCCTTTAGCTCTTCCTGGATTTCGTCGATAAAGAGCAGCATGCTGCTGTCCTTGCCCTGCATGATTTGGCGGGTGAGGCAGATGTACTGCCACAACGCTCTGACATCGCTGAACTTTCTGAATATTTTGGCATCGCCCTTTTCGAGGTTTAGGTAGACGAAAACATCGAAAGCCTTGCCAAATTCCTTTACGAGCGTGGTTTTCCCCACCTGTCTGGCACCACGCAGCACCAGCGGTTTGCGGTGTGTCTTATTGCGCCAAATATTCAGCTGTTTTACAATCTCTCGCTTGTACATACGCAACACATTGATTTTATGACACAAAGGTAAATCTATTTTCTAAAACATAGGCAACTTTCGCCTAAAATCTTTCTAAAACATAGGCAACTTTTGCCCAAAATCTTTCTAAAACATAGGCATGAAACCCCAACAATTAACTACCAACACGGGTCGGCTTCCTGATTAGGAAACCGACCCGTGTCGTATCATTTGGCTGTTTGCTTTTGACTTATTTCACCAGCACTTTTTCTGTCTTTGCGCCTTGGCGGAAGAGGTAGATGCCGGCGGGAAGACCGTTCTTGGCGGCGCGGGCGGCGCGCTTGCCGAGATAGCGGCCCTCGGGGGTGTAAATCTCAACGGGGAGCGTCGGGTCTACGGCGGGGCGCAGCGTGCTGATGCCCGTAGTCAGCTGCACGGGCATTGCCTTGCTCCAAAGAGAGAGACCCTCCGCGCCGATGGCTTGCACCATGTAGGAATATTCGAAACCGGGGCGCAGGTTCTTAACGGCATACGACGTGCCCGTGATGCCGTTCTCCTCTACTACGGGCGTGTCTGCACCGGCACTGTTGTTGAGTGCCTCGTCCGTGAAGTTGAGTTCGGAGAAGTCGCCGTTGTAAACGCCAACTTCCGTGAGGTAGATGCGTTTCTTGGGATAGATGCCCACCTTATAGGAAGCGGAAACGCCGGAGAAGTTCACATAGTAAGTGCCCGTATTTACAGAGATGGTTTCGGAAGCAAATTCCTCGTTGTTGCCCGTGAGGATGCTCACCTTGGTTTCAACGTCGGTGTACGAGGAATATTGCTCGGGCAGGAGACGCACCGTCACGTTGCCGTCGGCGGGCGCGTTGCAGGAAGGCGTGATGAGCGAGCCGTTGAGCGTGCTCTTGCCGATGCGCACTCGGCCGTCGCTGCCGTAGATATAAGTGCCTGCCCAGCCGGTTTGGGAGAGATAGGTGTCGAGCACGGCGGCGATGTTGGTGATGCCGTCTGCACCATTGCCGCTGCCCTGCACATTGTCGAAGGTTTCAAGCACCTGCTGGTAGGGCGTAGGATTTTTCAGAGAGTTGTTGAACACTTTGAGGTTGTAAGACGACGCGCCTTCCACAGCCGTCCAGTTGGCGGTGAAGCCCGTATCGGAAATGTTCGTGGCTTCGAGTGGCTGCGGCGTACCTATCATGTTGCCGCCCATAAAGTCGAAGGTAATCAGACCGTCGCTGCTCTCCGTGATGTTCTCGATGGGTTTGCCCATATACTTGCGGCCGTCGCTGTTGGCGGTGTTGAGTTTGGCTGCAGGCGTAGACGTGTCGGTCAGCGACTTGTTGCGCTTCGTGCCGGGATAGGGGTCGCCGGCGCGGTCGGTGGGAAGGGTGTAAGCCTGCCCGTAATAGTTGCCCGAGGCAAACTGGTTGTCGGCGGGGATAATCGTCATGCGCTGTGGCGTGCCGTTGTTGGGCGCGTTCTGGTCCCAGGCCGACTGGCTATAGGTCACGTGTAGCACGAGCATGCCGTGGCCATCGCTGTAAGAGTCCCAGCCTTTCTGCTGATGGTTTTCGAGCAGATAATATTCGTCCTTATTCCTGTCGTTGTAGATGATGTATGCCTCCGGCTCATCCGTGATGGGCTTCATGTCCTGGATGGTGATGGGGCTGTCGAGCACGGTGGGCGTGAGCCAGCCGCAGAACATGCGTTCGTAAGAGGTGTAAGGCGCGGGCACGTAGCCGTCGCCGCCGTAGGCGCCCGTGTCCATGATATCCCAGTTGTCCATACCCCAGTTGCCGCCATAGTTCGTGTCGTAGAAGTCGGGCAGGTCGAAGCAGTGGCTGTATTCGTGGCACATGGGGCCGATGCCCGCCATCTTCGTGCCACTCGTGCCGTTGAGTTCGGAGGAGCAGGCGTAAGAGTTGATCTGCACGCCGTCGAGCGCGAGGTATCCGTAGCGGTATTGCAGCCAATAGCGGTGCGGCCAGATGGTGTTTGTATCTGCGCCACTGGCTTGGCTATATCCGGCGTAGATGACATATATTTGGTCCACCTGTCCGTCGCCGTCCCAGTCGTATTTGCTGAAATCTACCTCTCCGTCTACGGCCTTGCAGGCTTCTGCCACCATATATTCGGGGCGCACGTCGTTGCCCTCGGTGCCGGAGTCTGCGCCGTAGTACGACATGTTGCGGGTGAGGTTCACGGGTCCCACGACGTCAAACTCCATGTCGAGCTTTCCGTACGACTGGTCGTAGAAGTAGTCGCGCACGCTGCCGTAGTTGCCGTTGATCTTCGTGCCGCGCTTATTCATCATTTCTTCAAACTTCGCCTTGGTGCTGGTCGATGCCATTTTTGTGTCGGCAAAGTTCACGAGGATCAGCAGGGCGCGCTTTGTGCCCTCGAAGGCTGCGGCGCGTTGCGCGGGGCTTTTGGCCTTGACGCGCTGCACGGCCTTGGCGGCGGTTACTTTGTTGCTCCATATCTGATGCACGTCTTGCACGTTGAGCCGATTAGTTTTCAGGAACTCCATTTCAGCGGCAGTGCGCTGTTCTGCCGGGTGCACGAGTTGCGCGGTGGGCGTGAGTTTGCCGTCGGCGAGCCGGGCGTAGTAGAACGAGCCGTTTTCGGCCTCGCATACGGGAATGCCGTCTTCGGTGGTGTGGAAGTGGAAATGCTCATCACCAGTAAGCAATACGGTGACAACAGTTCCGTCGGCCTGCGTGCGCTTTACCGGCACGCGCTTCGCCGGACCGGCATATAGCAAGGCGCTTGCCAAGCCGATTGCCAGAGTAAGAAGCAGACTTCTTTTCATGGTTGATTTTAAGTGGGGTGTAGTTGTTTGTTGTTTTTGTTATTTTGGATTGAATTTGTCGCATATTATGACCTCAGCACACGCTGCTGCCGGCTGCCACTTTGCGCTCTGGCGTGATGACGCTCAGCGTGCCGTCGCAGTTCACGGCGGAGAGTATCATGCCTTGGCTCACGAGGCCGCCTTTGAACTCGCGCGGCGGCAGGTTGGCGATGAAGCACACCTGCTTGCCCACCAGTGCCTCAGGCTCGTAGTGCATGGCGATGCCGCTCACGATGGTGCGGTTGTCCAGTCCGTCGGCAATCTCGAATTTCAGGAGTTTCTTCATCTTCGGCACGCGCTCGCAGGAGAGCACCGTGCCCACACGGATGTCGAGTTTCTCAAAGTCGGAGAAAGCGATGTCGGACTTCACGGGCTCTGCCTTGTAGGCCGCCTCTGCCATTTCCTTCTTGCACTGCTGCAACTTGGCCACCTGCGCTTCCACCACGCTGTCCTCGATTTTCTCGAACAGCAATGCCGGTTCGCCGATTTTGTGGCCTGCGGGCAGCAGGTCGGTTGCGCCGAGCGACGCCCACGACAGACCTTCCACAGCCAGCATCTCTTTCAGCTTTGCGGAGGAGAAGGGCAGGAACGGATCGAAGGCGATGGCAAGGTTGGCCACGAGTTGCAGCGAGAGGTTGATGATGGTCTTCACGCGCTCGGGGTCGGTCTTGATGACTTTCCACGGCTCTGCGTCGGCGAGGTATTTGTTGCCGATGCGGGCGAGGTTCATCGCCTCTTTCTGCGCGTCGCGGAAGCGGAAGCCGTCGAGCAGGCGCTCCACGTCGGCCTTCACGTTCTTAAACTCGTCGATTGTGGCGCGGTCGGTGTCGTTGAGTTCGCCGCAGGCGGGCACGATGCCGTCGTAGTATTTCTTAGTGAGCTGCAGGGCGCGGTTCACGAAGTTGCCGTACACGGCCACAAGCTCGTTGTTGTTGCGTGCCTGGAAGTCCTTCCACGTAAAGTTGTTGTCCTTCGTCTCCGGCGCGTTGGCGGTCAGCACGTAGCGCAGCACGTCTTGCTTGCCGGGCAATTCTTTGAGGTATTCGTGGAGCCACACCGCCCAGCCGCGCGAGGTGCTGATTTTGTCGTCCTCGAGGTTGAGGAACTCGTTGGCGGGCACGTTGTCGGGCAGGATATACGACCCCTCGGCTTTAAGCATGGCGGGGAACACGATGCAGTGGAACACGATGTTGTCCTTGCCGATAAAGTGCACGAGGCGCGTGTCGGGGCTTTTCCACCACAGTTCCCAGTCGTCGGGCCTGAGGTCTTTGGTGTTGGAGATGTAGCCAATGGGCGCGTCAAACCACACGTAGAGCACTTTCCCCTCTGCCCCTTCCACGGGCACGGGGATACCCCAGTCGAGGTCGCGGCTCACGGCACGGGGTTTTAAGCCCATGTCGAACCAGCTTTTGCACTGCCCCATCACGTTGCTGCGCCATTCTGTGTGGTCCTTCGTGATCCACGGCTCGAGCCATTGCTGGTGCTTGTCGAGCGGCAGATACCAGTGCTTCGTCTTTTTCATCACGGGCACCGAGCCGCTCACGGTGCTCTTCGGGTTGATGAGTTCCTCAGGCGAGAGGGCCGTGCCGCATTTCTCGCACTGGTCGCCGTAGGCGCCCTCTGCGTGGCAGTGGGGGCATTCGCCCGTGATGTAGCGGTCGGCGAGGAAGGTCTTTGCCTCCTCGTCGTAGTACTGCTCGCTTTCCTGCTCCACAAACTCGCCCTTGTCGTAGAGCTTGCGGAAGAAGTCGGAGGCCGTCTTGCGGTGCGTTTCGCTCGTGGTGCGTCCGAACACGTCGAACGAGATGCCGAACTCCTCAAACGAGTCCTTGATGATGCGGTTATATCTGTCCACAACCTCCTGCGGCGTGCAGCCTTCCTTGCGGGCGCGGATGGTGACGGGCACGCCGTGCTCGTCCGAGCCGCAGATGTAGAGCACGTCCTCCCCTTTGAGGCGCAGGTAGCGCACGTAGATGTCGGCGGGGACGTACACCCCGGCGAGATGTCCTATATGCACGCCGCCGTTGGCGTAGGGCAGGGCTGCCGTGACGAGGGTGCGGTTGAATTTCTTTTCCATAAATATATTGTATAATTAATATTGTGTGAGCAATAAGAAAAAACTGCTTTCCGTGGCAAAAGCCACTTATAAGCGTACAAAGTTACGGAAAAGGTATTTACTTGCCACAACTTTGAGCCCCTTTTTTACCAATAGCGGCAATGTGTCGCCCAAATTGCGTTATTTGCACACCAACCGCCCCACCCTGCTTTCATTTTGCAAGCCGCCTATCGCCCTGGCCTGCGCCTTTGCCAACCCGTGGCACAACGCGGCGCGTTTTGGCATTACGGGCAAAAAAGCATATCTTTGCCTTAGCAAAAAGAGGAAGGGCGCGGGTTCTTCCTCTTTTCGCGTTTTTGGGGCGAACTATCCTATATGAGCGGAAAAATTATCTTATAGGATTGTGAAAATTATAAGCAACCCCGTGAAAATTTGCTCCTTTATAATTTTTCCGATGTGCTTTATAGTGAACATCTCCTTCTTTTTCGCAGAAATTTTCAAGGAGCGAATTCTTCTTTCCTTAATTATTCCTAAACTTTCGCCCCGCCCCGCCTTAACGATTGCAAACGCGCCTTCAACGCTCTGCGCAGAGAGCGAAACGGCATTAACAAGTTTTGCATCTCCCCTCCCTATTTAGAATGGCCAACATCGGTGCTGGGATAGCGACTGTACCTATTGGTTTGCTCTTTTACGACACCTGGGCCCACTTTCAGTTGTCTTCCGGCGTTGCGAGCGGACGCATAAAATACGCCCCGTTGTCTCTGTTGTCGTCATATTAAGCGCAACATTGCCAGACTCTCGGAGTTTTCTTTTGTTGTCTAAGTTGTCGTAAAAACAAAGCGGGCTGCACCCCATTCGGAGTGCAGCCCCATCTCTTTGTTCTTGGATTAGTCCCAAATACCTTTATTCTGGGGATTGCCCCACATATCGGTAGTTTGCTCTTTCTTGCGCGTGTCCATATCTCCGCCGCCAGGGCTGGTGGTGTCGATAGGCACGCTGGTTGCAAGCAGGCCCTCTGTGGCGAGCACCACGACTGTGAGGGACGGGCTGATATATTCTTTTCTCATAATATTTCTAATTTAATAGTTGGTACTTTATTTCACAAAAACCTTCTTGCCGTCCCTGATGTAGAGACCCTTGGCGGCTTTCGCCACGCGGCGTCCGCTGAGGTCGTAGCAGGCGGCGGGCGCAGCGGGAGCGGCAGGTTCAACCAAAGTTTCTATCTCCGTGGTGGTGCCATCGTCGAACACCATGCCCTTGATATTGCTGCCGGCGGGAAGAGGCAGGTAAGCCCTGCAGCCTTTCACGGTGTCGCCAGTATACCGGCGGAACACCTGCCTGTCCGTTTCGGGGGCGCTACCAGTCTTCTGAATGGTATAGATTGTGCCGCTATTGGTAGGCGTTGCCACGGTTTCAAGACCGCCTCGCAACGCATTTCCCACGCCTCCGTCCAAGGTGGCCTCTGCCCCGTTGACTTCGAGCAGAGAGCAACCGTTGGTCTGGTCGCCGCCCTGATATTCGATTAAGAACGGCTCGCCTGCGGGGATCACATCGCCCGTAAATTCCGTAAGGTGGAGGTAGTCGCCGTTGATGCTGCCGGTGTAGAATTTCAGCTTGCTGTTGTCGGCATTCAGCGACACGGGGCTTACGATAGTGCCGAGACGGCTGTAGCCGGTGGTCACGCTAATCGGCAGTTTCGTCACCTCCTCAATGGTCCAGTCGCAGTTGTTGGCGGCGTAGGTGCCATTGCGGTCAACCACGGGAGATGCTTGTGTTCCATAGTCATAAAGATAAGTGCCTTTACTTTCTTCAACCGTATTGCCGGTTCTGTTTGCTTTCAACGTATAGAAGCCAAGGTTGGCGGCAGTTTCGGAGGCGTAAACTTTCACGGAATTGGCGGCGGCGGAGAGCGCACCGTTGTTGTGCGTGTTCTTGGTATAATAGCCCGTGTTGTAGCTCAAGAACTTAAAGCCCTGCAGCCCGTCGATTTCCTCGCCTGCCTGGAGAATGAAGAGCGTGCCCAGAAGGGTGCTGTCTTCAACCATCGTCATCTTGGTGTCGGCAGAGGGCGTGGCCGTGGCGGCGCACATATACTTGCCGCTGACCTTACCCTTGAAGCGGTACACTCTGCCAGCCGTGGGCTGGTTGATGGTGAGGTTTCCAGGCGTGAACACGTTGTCGTACTGCGCAATCTGATTGTAGTAAAGGGTATTGGTCAGCTGCGCGTCGGCATAGTCACCGGTATAGTCAACCATGCTCTGCGAAACGCTGTTCAAAGTTGTCACATCGATAGCGGAGACATATTGCCCCACCTTGCTGCCGAGATAAATCTCGGTCTTAGCAATGGCGGCCTTCAGCGCATTGACGCTGTCGGGGCTGACATACGGCTCTACAATCCAGTAGCGAGCCACACCACTGTCTTGATCAGTATAGACATAGGCATTGGCAGAAGGCGCATCAGCACCGGGAGCTAAAACGCCATGGATAGTTTTTATTTTAAACGCAAGATAATCTGAGTTATCTAAGGCTACAGGCTCGAAAGTGAACGTCGCGCCAGCGGCATCTACAAGGCTCGGATTCCAATAGTTAGAGCCGATGCCCACGTTCTTGGACGTTGCGCCTTCTTGAATCGTGAACTTGCCTTCCTCGGCAGCCGGCTGTATCTTGACCGTCTGCTTGGCGGCATTGCTGGCGGCCTGCACGTTCATCACATTTACCGCATGGGTCTCTGTCACACCGGGCGTGAACGTCATGTAGAGGTTGGCATCAGAGTTAAACTTCAATCGGTAACCCTGTGCCGGGCTGGCCTCCACGAATAGACGGCTTGCCAAAATGTCCCATTTGGCTTTCAGGCGCACGAGGGCGGTGTTCACTTCATAGCGCGTAGCGTCATTGTTGTTGTTCACCGTTTCGGCAGCTGCTTTTTCAGCCTTATAGCCGACCACGCAGGCAATGCCGCTGGGGTTGATCAGGTTGGCATCGTCCAGCCACGTAGGAGCTTTGGCGATTTCGGCTGCCAGGGCAGTCTTGTCGGCATCAGCGCTGGGAGCTATGAACTCGAGTGCCCACGTCAGATTGTCGCGCGTACCAGTGTGGTTGGTGAACATTAACGCGTTTTTGCCCGTGTTGAGATTATCGCCCGTAGCTCCATCGTTGGGACCGAACAAGCCCTGGGTGGTGCGGATGCGGAACAGGCCTTCGGCCAGATTGACTTCCTCGAAAGTATAGGGCGTGCCGTCGCCGCCGGTCGTCATGTCGGTGTTCCAATATCCTAAATCCTTTAACTGTCTATCGCCGAAGGTAAGCACATACTTGCCGGCATTGTTGCCCGTGCCGGGCGTAAGCGTGAACTTTTGGTTGGCACTGCTCTCATCGAGCACGGCCAGGCAGGCATTGCCTTCATTGTCAGAGTTCTTTTCCTGCCCTACGATAAGGTAATAAGACGTAGTCACGGCAGATTCTCCCTCGCCCGTTGTGGTGGTAATCGCATTATTTTTCAAACGGAACTCCTGGGTAGCACCCAACTCGCCCAGCCATGCGCCCTGCGCCTTGGTCAAAGCGGCGTTGAGCGTGGCCAATGCGGCGGTGCGGGTGGCCTGCGTGCCGCTTGCATCGTTGAGCGCAAGTTTAGCAATACGGATTTCCTCTGTAATCTTGTAGAGCGATGCGGGTTCCTGAAGCAGGTTGGCCTTCTTGGCCTCGATCAGCCTGGAAAGGTTGTTCTTCCAAGCGGTGGCATTTTCTATACCGGCTTTCAACTCGTGGCGGGAGACTTCTGTGCTGAACTGCCAGTAGGAAGCATCGTCAGAGGTGCTGCTGTAATTGGAAATATTCAAACTCTTCAAAAGGTGCATGGTGGCCCTGCCGTTCAAGCAGAAAATTGCCTTGTTTTGGCCGGCACTCGCCTGCGAAAAGATATCGAAGTTGCCGGCGCTGGCGAGGGCAACTGCGCTGGTCGTACCGGGGTCCTCACCGGTAGGCGTGCCGACATATTTATCAGTCTGGGCATTGTAAATCTTGATGGTGAAATCGGGATTGGCTTTAAGCACCATCACCTCCTCCACAGTAATGGCGGCAGGAGTGCGTCCTTTGACCGTGGAAGATGAAGTGTCTACGTACATGGCTGCACCGCGGCGCTCATTATTAGTTGCACAGTTTAAAAGCGTAACTTTCTGGTTGTTCACGGCAGACACAAAGGCTGCGCCTGCTGTGGCTTGCGCTTCGGCAACAGCCACAATCTCGGCATTCGTCACGGTATTGGAAAGCGTAACACCGTTGAGGACATTGTAAGTAGCCGTAGCCTCTGCCCAAATAGCAGGCATGTTTTTCCAATCCTCAGCACGGCCAACAATTTTGTTCTGAGCAGCCGTAACGTAGGCGGAAACATCATCCACCGCCTCGAACTTAAATGCCGAGCCAGCACCACCTAATCCAGCAGAAGAATTCCAAAGTGCCAAATTGCCATCGCGGTAGTTAAAATATTCGTTATTTGTGCCGTGCTTCTTGATGTACCAATTGCCGTCGTAATGATAGGTGATGTCGAAAGCCGTAGTGACATTTGCACCGGGGTTATCCTTGTCAACCATCTTAGTGCGGGCACCGGCCTCAGAACCTGTAACACCTAACACCTTGCCGGGGCCGGTGGCCATGTTATATAATTTATAGCCGTCGGTTTCGTTACCCTCCACAGCCCACAAAGCACTGAGGGCATCGGAAGAGGCAGTTTTGTTCAGTTGAAAATTACCGTTGGCATCGCAATAAGCATGGTTTGTATCAACATAACGCCAACTGCCGGAGTTGGTTTTCAATTTATACCATTTGGTACCCTCGCTCCAAATCGTGGTGCCCGTGCTGTTGTCGGGAGCAGCGGAAACGTGTATACTGAACGGATCGGTAGGCGCCGTATCGCTTGTCGTCACAGAATAGAACGCCACAGGATAACCATTGGCATTGCCGCTTTGATAGTTGCCGTTTGCCGTGTTGACAGATTTACCAGTAAGGGCAGAAACGAGGTAAACTTTGTCGCTTTCCGACAAAGCATCCTGGGAAATAATAGTGCCATCCTCAGCCTCTAAAGAAACGTCGGCGCCCGACTTTGACGTACCGCTCACATAAGGATCCTTAGTCCATTGGGTAACCACCATTTTTTGTGCATCGCCAGCGGCTTCGTTGTTTGTAACACCGCCAATGCCCCAATAGTACGTGGTGGTTTCAGAACCCGCTTTGCGGCTGAAAGTGAGCTGTACGCCCGTATAGGTCACCTCGTCAGAACCAGTGCCAACCGTCTCCGTACGTTCCACGGTTTGCTTGCTCCGAACTTTCCAAACGTAACCGATGTTCTGAGTGTGAAGCGTAGCAGGTTTACCTGCGCCCGCTTGGGCGTTGTTGCTTACGTTAACAATAAATCGGGAATAATCAGAAGATGCGTTACCATTCACGTAACACATCGAATAAATAAACACACAGTCATCGACATTAATATCATCAATGCCGAGACGCGTACCGGGAGAGTACCAAGTTTGAGCGTTCAGACTAAGCCCCGCCGAAAGCGCGAGTACCAGTACGAGGCACAACCTCTTAATTACCCCCCCCCGAAAAACGAAGGATTGTAAAACAGTTTGTTCTCATAGTATAAGTAATAATTAATAAAAAGAAATAATCGAAAAAGGTTAAATAAAGCGTGCAAAACGACACGCCCAAAAATAAGCAAATTGCAATTATTCTGCTTTTTCTGCGCATTAAACCGCACAAAGATACGTATTTATAAATATCTTTATTTTACTATTTGTGTTAAATTACACAAAATACAAACTTTTTTTAATTCAAAACAAAAAAAAGAGTAGGTTGAACCCGAAGGTCAACCTACTCTTATGGCTTTTAATTGTCAGTATCTTTTTACTCAGCCTTAGCTTCTTCTGCAGGAGCTTCGGCAGCAGTTTCAGCAGCAGCGGTTTCAGCCACGGGAGCTTCGGCAGCGGCAGCTGAAGACTTCTTGGAGCGACGCGTATGCGTGGTCTTCTTCGGAGTCTTGGCCATGTTCTCATCGAAGTCAACGAGTTCGATGAAAGCCATTTCGGAAGCGTCGGAGGGACGGAAACCGAGCTTAATGATACGCGTGTAACCGCCGGGACGATTGGCAACCTTCTCTGCAACGTTCTGGAAGAGTTCGGTCACTGCATACTTGTCCTGCAAATAGCTGAAAACTACGCGGCGGGAGTTAGTCGTATCGTTTTTGCTCTTGGTGATCAGCGGCTCAACGTACTTCTTAAGCGCCTTAGCCTTAGCGAGGGTCGTAGTGATTCTTTTGTGCATGATCAGGGAAACAGCCATGTTAGAGAGCATAGCGGCGCGGTGAGATGCAGTACGGCCCAAATGGTTGAATTTCTTATTGTGTCTCATTTTAAGTTTTAATCTTTATCTAATTTATACTTAGAAATATCAGTTCCAAACGAAAGATTCAGACTCTCGAGCAAATCATCAAGCTCCGTGAGCGATTTCTTACCAAAGTTGCGGAACTTCAAGAGGTCGTTTTTGTTGAACTGAACGAGGTCGCCGAGGGTTTCGACATCGGCGGCTTTGAGGCAGTTCAGAGCGCGGACGGAAAGGTTCATGTCAACGAGCTTCGTTTTCAGCAGCTGGCGCATGTGGAGCACTTCCTCGTCGAGTTCCTCATTTTCAGCGTATGCCTGATCTTCGACGGTGATTTTCTCATCGGAGAAGAGCATAAAGTGATAAATGAGAATCTTAGCGGCTTCTTTAAGGGCGTCCTTCGGGTGAATGGAACCGTCCGTTGTGATGTCAAGCACGAGCTTGTCGTAGTCGGTCTTCTGCTCAACGCGGAAAGGCTCAACGTCATACTTGACATTACGGATGGGGGTGTAAATGGAATCGATGGGAATTGCGTTAACATCGGTGCAGAACTCGCGGTTCTCTTCTGCGGGAACGTAGCCGCGGCCTTTGTTAATCGTCAGTTCAATTTGCATCGTGGCTTTTGCATCCAAATGACAAATCACCAATTCAGGATTTAACACTTCAAATCCAGTCAGGTACTTGCTGATATCGCCGGCCTTGAACTCAGTTGTATTCGAGACGGTGATAACAGCTTTCTCGTTCTCGATTTCTTCTACTACCTGCTTGAAACGCACTTGCTTCAAGTTCAGGATGATGTTGGTTACGTCGTCGCGCACGCCTGGCACGGAAGCGAACTCATGTTCTACGCCTTCAATCTTAATGGTATTGATGGCATAACCTTCGAGCGAGGAGAGCAGGATACGGCGTAAGGCATTTCCGACGGTGACGCCGAAACCCGGCTCCAAGGGACGGAACTCAAAACGTCCGTGCTTGGAGTCGTTTTCCAACATTATAACTTTATCGGGTTTTTGAAATGCTAATATCGCCATGAATGTAATCGGTTTTAATTAGTTTTTAGAGTACAACTCGACAATCAGTTGTTCCTTGATGTTTTCGGGGATGTCGGCGCGTTCGGGCTTGTGGAGGAACTTGCCGCCCTTGATGTTTTCGTCCCACTCGATCCAAGGATACTTGCTGTGGTTGAAACCTGCGAGAGAGTCAGCGATTACTTCGAGCGATTTAGACTTTTCGCGGACAGCAACGATCTGGCCGGGCTTAACGCTGTAAGAAGCAATGTTTACCACGCGGCCGTCAACGGTGATGTGCTTGTGGTTGACAAGCTGACGGGCTGCGGCGCGGGTGGGAGCGATGCCAAGACGGAAAACAACGTTGTCGAGGCGGCACTCAAGATTCTGGAGCAGGATTTCACCGGTAATGCCGCTGGCAGAAGCTGCCTTGTCGAACATGTTGCGGAACTGCTTTTCCAAAACGCCATAGGTGTACTTAGCCTTTTGCTTCTCTGCGAGCATGATACCGTATTCAGAAGTTTTGCGACGGCGTGAGTTGCCATGTTGTCCGGGAGGATAGTTGCGCTTTGAAAGAACTTTGTCAGCACCGAAGATAGCTTCTCCAAACTTGCGGGCAATACGTGACTTAGGTCCAATATATCTTGCCATATTTCTTTTTTAATGTTTCGGGTTAAATTGTGAAATTCAATTGGGAAGTAAAGCGAATACTGTTTGTATCATACTCTTCTTCTCTTCGGAGGACGGCAACCATTGTGGGGCAGCGGCGTCACGTCGATAATCTCAGTAACTTCGATGCCGGCACCATGGATAGCGCGGATAGCGGACTCGCGGCCGTTACCGGGACCTTTCACATAGGCTTTCACCTTGCGAAGACCGAGGTCGAAAGCGACCTTAGCGCAATCCTGAGCGGCCATCTGGGCAGCGTAAGGAGTATTTTTCTTAGAACCGCGGAAGCCCATCTTACCGGCAGACGACCACGAAATAATCTGACCCTCGCTGTTAGCCAAAGACACAATGATATTGTTGAAAGAGCTGTGAACGTGGAGCTGACCCATAGCGTCAACCTTTACGTTTCTCTTTTTTGCTGCTACTGTTTTCTTTGCCATAATTCTATCCTAATTATTTAGTTGCTTTTTTCTTGTTGGCAACGGTCTTCTTGCGACCCTTGCGAGTACGTGCATTGTTCTTTGTGCTCTGTCCGCGAACGGGAAGTCCGTGACGGTGACGAACACCGCGATAGCAACCAATATCCATAAGACGCTTAATGTTGAGCTGGATTTCGGAACGGAGGTCACCTTCTACCTTGAACTCAGCGCCAATGATTTCACGAATCTTGGCAGCCTGGTCGTCGGTCCAGTCCTTAACCTTAATGTCTTTATCAATGCCGGCCTTATCCAAAATCTTGGCCGAGCTACTGCGACCTATGCCAAAAATATAGGTCAAAGCGATTTCGCCTCTTTTGTTTTGAGGTAAATCAACACCAACAATTCTTATTGCCATATACTATATTTGTTATTTGCGTGACTGAATTAACCCTGGCGCATTTTTTCCTTAGGGTTCTTCTTGTTAATCACATACAAGCGACCTTTGCGACGAACAATCTTGCAGTCGGCGCTGCGCTTCTTTAAGGATGCTCTTGTTTTCATATTTTGGGGTATTATTTATATCTGAACACTATCCTTCCTTTTGAAAGGTCGTAAGGGCTCATTTCAACCTTTACTTTGTCGCCGGGAAGAATTTTGATGTAGTGCATTCGCATCTTGCCAGAAATATGGGCCGTGATTTCGTGCCCGTTTTCAAGCTCTACGCGAAACATTGCATTGCTTAATGCTTCAACGATAACGCCGTCTTGTTCAATTGCAGCTTCTTTTGCCATACTAATGTCTTTGTCTTTCTATTTCTTCTATTGCATCAAAAGATGAGAGGATGTCTGCCTTGCCGTTGTGGATGGCAATGGTATGCTCGAAATGTGCAGCCAACTTTCTGTCTCGCGTGACAACGCCCCAGTGGTCGGGGAGCATACGCAACTCGCGACTGCCCTGTGTAATCATCGGCTCAATGGCAATGCACATACCGTTCTTTAATTGAACGCCGCTGCCTTCCTTGCCGTAATTGGGCACTTGCGGATCTTCGTGCATCTCATGACCTATGCCGTGTCCGACAAATTCACGAACCACTCCGTATCCTTGGGCTTCGCAATGGGACTGAACCGCATGACCTATGTCTCCCAACCTGCCGCCGACATTTGCAACGGCAATGGCTTTATAGAGCGCATCTTTAGTCACGCTTAGCAAACGCTTTGCTTCTTCGGAAATCTCTCCCACTGCAAAGGTGTAACAAGAGTCTCCGCAGAATCCGTTGAGTTTCGCGCCGCAATCCACTGAAACGATGTCGCCTTCTTTCAAAGGGACGTCATTGGGTATTCCATGCACTACTACCTCATTGACGGAAGCGCAAATAGAGGCGGGGAAGTCCGAGCCATAAGGATTAGGAAATCCTTTGAATATAGGCTCGGCTCCGTGGTCTCTTATGAAAGCCTCTGCCAAAGTGTCCAATTGGTTAGTAGTAACACCGGGGCGGATAACTTTCGCTATTTCTGCAAGGGTTGCCGATACAAGTAGATTAGCCTGTCGCAGCAACTCTATCTCATCTTCTGTCTTCAAATAAATCATCAGACTGATGCACTAATAGGCAGCCACATTTGTTGAGCGGGTACGCGTATGGCCCGAATTGAGGAGACCATCATAATGGCGTACCAGCAAATGGCTTTCTATCTGCTGAAGCGTATCGAGCACAACGCCGACAAGAATCAACAAGGACGTACCGCCGAAGAACTGTGCAAACTCCTGCTTCACGCCAAAGACACCGGCAAATGCGGGCATAATGGCAATGAGGGCGATGAAGAGAGAGCCGGGCAGCGTGATGTGCGACATCACGTTATCCAAATAGTCTGCGGTGGGTTTGCCAGGCTTCACACCGGGGATAAATCCGTTATTGCGCTTCATGTCTTCTGCCATCTGAACGGGGTTCAGGGTAATGGCGGTATAGAAATAAGTGAAAGCGATAATAAGGATAACAAACACGAGGTTGTAAAGCACGCTTGTGTGATCCAAGAATTGGGACATTGCCCAACTGCCGCTCTTAGCCGTTGCCTGTGCCAGCGTGAGGGGAATAAACATAATGGCCTGTGCAAAGATGATAGGCATTACGTTTGCAGCGAAGAGCTTGAGGGGGATGTACTGGCGCGCACCGCCCACAGCCCTGTTGCCTTCAACACGCTTGGCATACTGAACGGGCACCTTGCGAGTTGCCTTGACGAGCACGATTGCCAAAGCCATAACGGCGAGCAATGCGATGATCTCGAAAAGGAACTTGATAAGGCCGCCGCCTTCAGCACCGCTCAATGCAGTAACGAATTCCTGGCCGATAGCAACCGGGAGGCGGGCAATAATACCTATCATGATGATAAGCGATACGCCGTTTCCGATACCCTTGTCGGTGATACGCTCGCCGAGCCAAAGGATAAACATACTGCCGGCTGCGAGAATAATCGTGGAAGAAAGCATGAAGCCAAACCCATCGCCAACCAGGAATGCGCCAGAACCAGCGGTCTGTGCTTTAAGGTTAATCAGATAGGTAGGAGCTTGGAACACGAGGATGGCAATTGTCAGCCAACGCGTGTATTGGTTAATCTTCCGACGACCGCTCTCGCCTTCGCGCTGCATTTTCTGGAAATAAGGAACAGCAATAGCAAGAAGCTGAATGACAATCGAGGCCGAGATGTAGGGCATGATTCCCAATGCGAAGATAGAGGCATTGGAGAATGCACCACCAGAGAACATGTTCAATAAGGACATGAGTCCCTCACTCGTTTGCTGCTGCAACTGCGCCAGACGATCTGGTGCAATACCCGGCAACACGATGAATGATCCGAAGCGGTATATTGCAACAAAAAGGAGAGTGATGAGGATTCGTGTACGCAAATCCTCAATTCTCCAGATGTTCTTGATTGTCTCGATTATTTTTTTCATCGATTAGGTCTTAATTAAATTTTGGTAGCAGTACCGCCGGCAGCCTGAATGGCAGCTTCGGCAGACTTTGAGAAAGCATGGGCTTCAACATCAACCTTCTTGGTGAGTTCGCCATTGCCCAGCACTTTAACGAGGTGCTTGGAAGAAACGAAGCCGGCAGCTACGAGGTCTTCGATACCAACCTTCTCAAGGTTCTTGGCTTCTGCCAATGCCTGAATAGTAGCGATATTGATGGCCTTGTATTCTACGCGATTGATGTTCTTAAAACCATGCTTGGGAAGACGGCGCTGAAGAGGCATCTGACCACCTTCAAAACCAATCTTCTTGCTGTAACCGGAACGCTGCTTGGCACCCTTGTGACCACGAGTAGAAGTGCCGCCCATACCGGAACCGGGACCGCGACCAATTCTCTTGCGCGTTTTTGTTGAACCTGCTGCGGGTTTTAAATTATGTAATTGCATAACTTGTACTTAATTTTGATTATTCAACAATCGTCACCAGGTGATGTACCTTGCGGATCATGCCGCGAACAACTTCGTTGTCCTCTTTTTCCACCACGTGGTTGAGCTTAGTGAGACCGAGCACGTCGAGCGTTCTCTTCTGATCCTTGGGAGCTCCGATTCTGCTTTTGGTTTGTTTAATCTTTATCGTAGCCATAATCTTTTATCCTCTGAATACTTTTTCCATTGAGACGCCACGCTGCTGGGCAACGGTATAAGCGTCACGCATTTCACTCAGTGCCAAAATTGTGGCCTTCACAAGATTGTGGGGGTTGGAAGAGCCCTTTGACTTGGCAAGTACGTCCTTGATACCCACGCTTTCGAGCACAGCGCGCATTGCACCGCCGGCTACGACACCGGTACCTTCAGAAGCGGGCAGGATAAGCACTTCAGCACCACCAAAGCGAGCTGCTTGTTCGTGGGGAACAGTGCCTTTGAGTACAGGAACCTTAATCAAATTCTTTTTGGCTGCTTCGACACCCTTTGCAATAGCGGCCGTCACTTCACCGGCTTTGCCGAGACCGTAACCGATAACGCCTTTGCCGTCTCCGACAACAACGATGGCTGCGAAAGTGAAAGTACGTCCACCCTTGGTGACCTTAACAACGCGATTGATAGCAACCAGTCTATCTTTTAATTCTTCGCTATTTACGTTTACTCTGTTTGCCATAATCTATTTAGAATTTAAGTCCACCTTTACGTGCTCCATCTGCCAACTCTTTTACGCGGCCGTGGTAGAGATAACCATTGCGGTCGAATACAACAGTCGTGATGCCGGCTTCGATAGCCTTTTGAGCGAGAGCTTCACCCACCTTGGCTGCCTGTTCTTTCTTAGGCATGGCTTCCATACCGAGAGAAGAAGCAGACACGAGGGTCTTAGCGGTTTCGTCGTCAATCACCTGAGCGTAGATTTGCTTGTTGCTTCTGAATACGCTCAAACGGGGACGTGCGGCAGTGCCGGAAATCTTATTACGTACCCGATATTTAATCTTGATGCGTCTTTGTTCTTTTTTCGTAGTCATAATCTTACAGAATTAAAATTACTTAGCGCCTGCTGACTTACCAGACTTTCTGCGGATCTGTTCGCCCACATAGAGGATACCCTTACCCTTGTAAGGCTCAGGCTTGCGGAAGGAACGGATTTTAGCGCATACAAGACCGAGAAGTTGCTTATCGCAAGACTCGAGAGAGATATACGGGTTCTTGTTTCTTTCAGTTTTCGTCTCAACCTTGATTTCGGGCGGGAGCTGGATGAAGATGCTGTGGGTGTAACCCAGAGAAAATTCAACGAGGTTGCCCTGGTTGGAAACGCGGTAACCGACACCGACAAGTTCCATTTCCTTTTTGTAACCTTGAGAAACACCGACAACCATGTTGTTCACAAGCGCGCGGTAGAGACCATGGTAAGCCTGCTTCTGCTTCTGCTCAACGGTGTCGTTCTGTTCGTCGATGGAGAACTTGATAACGTTGTCTTCAATTGTAACGATGATAGAAGGATCGACAGCCTGACTGAGTTCACCCTTCGGTCCTTTTACGGACACTACATTATCCTTCAGCGTAACTGTAACGCCGGCAGGGATGTTAATCGGCAATTTACCTATTCTGGACATTTCAATTCCTCCTATATATTAATATACGTAGCAAAGAACTTCGCCTCCAATCTTCTGTTCGGCAGCTTCTTTGTTAGTCATCACACCTTTGGACGTGGAAATGATAGCAATACCAAGTCCGTTAATAACTCTGGGCATTTCGCGATAGCCGGTGTACTTACGCATACCGGGCTTAGACACGCGCGTCAAGCACTTAATGGCATTGACCTTAGTTTGGGGGTTATACTTCAAGGCGATTTTAATCGTACCCTGAACAGTTTCATCATCGAACTTGTAGTTCAAGATGTAACCCTGATCGAAGAGGATCTTTGTGATTTCCTTCTTCAGATTTGACGCGGGGATTTCCACAACGCGGTGGTTAGCCTGAATGGCGTTGCGCAACCGAGTCAAATAGTCTGCTATTGGATCTGTCATTTAAAATAAGTTTTAATTAATCGGGAACTCCCGACAATATTAAAAAATGAAATAGAAAAGTGCTTGGGATAGATTACCAGCTTGCCTTCTTAACACCGGGAATCAAACCGCTTGAAGCCATCTCACGGAACTGGATACGGGAAAGACCGAAGAGACGGATGTATCCTTTGGGACGTCCTGTGATTTTGCAACGGTTGTGAAGACGGATGGGGTTGGCGTTGCGGGGAATCTGCTGCAACTTGCGGGCAGCTTCGTAAGCAGCTACGGGATCGTCAGACTTGTTGACAATTTCCTTCAGAGCGGCGCGCTTGGCTGCGTACTTGGCTACAAGTTTGGCACGCTTCACTTCGCGGGCCTTCATTGATTCTTTTGCCATATTCTTCTTGCTTAATTTTTAGCGTTCTTAAAGGGCAGACCGAACTCTTTGAGGAGAGCGTAGCCTTCTTCGTCGGTCGGAGCCGAGGTAACGAACGTGATGTTCATACCGAGAAGACGGTCGATGGTGTCAATATTGATTTCAGGGAAGATAATCTGTTCCTGAATACCGAGCGTGTAGTTGCCGC
>SAMEA3663092__coassemble_158_pt1 | contig 23818 bp, 22 predicted proteins | sample SAMEA3663092__metabat2_low_PE_014 | metagenome-assembled genome bin SAMEA3663092 (sample SAMEA3663092) | pig gut metagenome | biome: pig gut; feature: pig-associated habitat; material: faeces | place: France | collected 2012
GCCTCACGTGGGTGTGCCGCAGCGAGGAGCCGCTTGCGCCTGCCGAAACATCTTTTGGAAAAATCCAAATCAAGGAAACTGCTGCCGTTTCGCAAGAAAGGTTGCAGTTGCTCGAAAATGCCGTGCAGCAAAAGCGCGATGCGGTGAAAGTAGAGCGCAGCAAATTCTTCCCCGAACTATCCGTGGGCTATTCCCGCAAGAACAAAATGCCCTACAAAGGCTTGGACGCTTTCAGCGTCGGCATTTCCGTACCTCTATTCTGCTTCCCGCAGAAAAGCCGCGTGAAGCAGGCGCAGGTGGAGGCGCGTATCGCCGAATGGGATGCCGAAGAACAGCGTACACAGTTGTCAATGAAGGTGGACGAACTGCGTCAGTCGCTCCTCCAAACCCGTTCCACTTTAGATTATTACGAGACCGCCGCCCTGCCCGAAGCAGATGAGTTGCGCCGCAGTGCCCTCGCGCTCTACGATGAGGGCGAAACTGCCGCAGCCGACTTGGTGCAAAGCCTCAAGGCCGCCCGCGACGTGCGCACCAACTACGTGGAAACCGTGCGCCAATACAACGCCGCGCTCATCGAACTCGAACTTTACACGAATTAATCAGGGCAGGGCATAGGTTGCCCGCCTGGCTTGGCATGATTTTACCGGCTGATGCCCTGCGCCCGGTTTTCATCAGCAACTTTAATCCCCTTATCTGATAGTTTAAGGCAGAGAGTTTTTGCTATCTGCCTTTCTTTTTTTTCTTACTGCCTCATATTTTTTACTATCCTATAAGAAAAAGTTTGTTACAAACTTGCTAACATGTGTTACAAACTTTGTAATACATGTTACAAACTTTGTAATATGTGTTACAAACTTTGTAACAAAAAATGTCTTATAAGAAAGGAAAAAATTATAGGGAGAAAGGAAAAATTATCTGCTTAATCGTAAGAAATTTTTCCCCAGAAGAAAATTATCTGTCCGGCCAGAAACCGAATTATCTTTGCACATAAAGCAGAAACACGCTTTTTTTCGTAACTTTGCGCAATATTAAATTCATATAGATTATACCCTATGAGAGTTTTTGCCCATAGATTTTTTCTTCTAACGCTTGCCTGCATGCTTTGCTTGGGCGCATCTGCCAAGAAGAAAGAGAAAGGAGTGTACCTCTTCGGTTACGGCACCGCGCTGCTCGATTCCACCGTTTATCTCTCCGCACCCGTGTTTCTCGACAGCGCAACCATTGACCCTAAAACGAAGATAGTCCACTCAATTGTGCGCTACTCCAACCAGTTCCAGTCGTACGTAGAGGCTCTTTACCAGCCGCACGTGACGTGTGCCGTGTTCTATCACACCGACAAGGCGAAACTGGAAAAGCAATACCTTAAGATCCGCAGCCGCGTCAACAACGACAAGTCGCTCCGACTGACGGAAATTGCTGCCGATGAATTTAAATTCGTGTGGGTGCCCAATGATGAGCGCACGCATAACTCCTATTTGGGAGAAATGCCAGAGAAGGCTTCTAAGAAAAAGAAGAAAAAAGCAGATGTGCCCGATGGAAGGCCGTCTGACAATATGAATAAGCCCAACAGAGGAAGAGGTGGAAAACGCTAATACTTTGCATTTTAGAGTTGCCGGGTTAAAGTTTTCGGTAAGTTCGGACGCATCGGTTTCCGAACTGCAGAAACTGATGCCTTCTTACCGCCTTTTCTTTGAAAAAGACGCGACAGACGATGCGCCTTTGTTTGAACTCTTCGTGCATATAGCAGGCGAGTGCGATGTGCCTGCACCTGCCGAAGGCCGGCTGCTGCACACGTTCGACGAGCCCGATATCATTCAGGAATTTTACGCCGAACCGCAGGGCGGACACAGCATCCGCATCTACACCCACCCGCGCTCGCTGGCGGCTATCCTGCATGCCTCGGAAGACTGGCGGCAGGCACGCGCCGAAATATTCGGCGGCAAGGATACGCAAAGCTATGCCTTGGGCAATGTTGTCATGATGCTCTATGCCCTTACAGCACTCGAAGCCAACGCTTTGCTGCTCCACGCATCCGTGGTAGAGCACAGCGGGAAGGGCTACATATTCCAAGGAAAGAGCGGCACGGGCAAAAGCACGCACTCGCGCCTTTGGCTGAAATTTATCCCCGACACGGCATTGCTCAACGACGACAACCCCGTGGTGCGCCTCATGCCCGACGGCACGGTGCGCGTGTTCGGCACGCCGTGGAGCGGCAAAACGCCCTGCTACATCAACCGCAGTGTGCCCGTGGGTGCATTCGTGCGCCTGTTTCAAGCACCTGTGAACAAAATTGTGCTGATGCAGCCGCCTTTGAGCGGAGCATCTATTATCGGTTCTGCTTCCGGGATGCGCTGGGATACAGATTTTTATACCCGTATGTTGCAACTTTCATTCAGTATCGCCAAGCAGACGGGTATCTTCACCCTGCACTGTTTGCCCGACGAAGAAGCAGCGCGGATTTGCCATGCTGCGGTGACACGATAAGTATAAAAACAATGCCGATAAAGACCCTCCCCAATCACATTTTCGTAGGCGAAATCAAGCGCGCCATTGATGCCGGACAGACCGCCACGTTTCGCGTCAAGGGTTACAGCATGCGTCCCTACCTTGAGCACCTGCGCGACAAGGTGGTGCTTGCACCCTTTGCTCCAGACGCCTTGAAACCCGGCGATGTGATATTGGCAGAGGTGTCGGAACGCGTTTACGTCCTGCACCGCCTCGTGCGCCGCGAGGGCGATTGCCTCACGCTCAAAGGCGACGGCAACGCCTTCGGCACGGAGCACTGCCGTGTGCAGAATGTGGTGGGCATCGCGACGGGCTTCATGCGCAAGGGGCGCGAAGAAGTGGAACCGCTCACTACACTCAAGTGGCGCGTCTACTCTTATCTCTGGATGCACCTCGACCCCGTGCGCCGCTATCTGCTGGCGCTGCACCGCCGCGTGTGGCTCAAACTCTTTCCCGTGCGGCATTTACCGGAGGAGTAGGGGATATATGACTTTACATGTAGTTTGAATTTGTTGTTGATTTTGACAAAAACCATGAGGACGAACTGTTTTTTGCTTGTCCTGTATGGGCGGTCGGAAACCGACCGCAGCCAGTAGGGGCGTTTTGCAAAACGCCCGGGAATCGGTTATCTGCATTAGTTGAGCCTTTCGGCACACACGGCGGGCGGTTTGCAAAACGCCCCTACTCCGATAAGGCGAGCCGTTAGGCCCACACAGGACAAGTGGTTTTGATTGTTTTTGTCTCATTCAACCAACTGATATAACCCGTTTAATATAATTCGCAACAACCAATTAGAAACCTATAAATATGAACATTAAGAAAGGATTTGAACTGCGCGACGTTTGCGGCGAAAAGGTGATAATTGCCTCCGGGCTTGAAAACCTTGATTTCACCAAACTTATCAGCGTGAACGAAACAGGCGCAGATATATGGAACCTGCTGCTTGAAGGCGCAACGAGCGAAGAAGATTTGATAGCAAAATTCCTCGACCTCTACGAGGGCGACGAGGCGCAGATGCGCCGCGAAGTGTCGGCCTTCCTCAAAGAACTTGCTGAAATCGGCGTATTGGAATAATCTTATACTTAAATATATATGAAAGAGTTAGAACTCAAATACGGCTGCAATCCCAATCAGAAGCCGGCGCGTATTTTTATTGAGAACGGCGAATTGCCCATCGAAGTGCTCGGCGGTCGTCCGGGTTACATCAACTTCCTCGATGCCCTCAACGGCTGGCAACTTGTGAGCGAACTGAAAGCCGCCACAGGCCTGCCCGCCGCCACATCGTTCAAGCACGTGTCGCCCGCCGGCGCGGCAGTAGGGCTGCCCATGAGCGAAACGCTGCGCAAAATATATTTTGTGGACGACCTCACAGAGCCGCTCACGCCCATTGCTACGGCTTACGCCCGCGCTCGCGGCGCAGACCGCATGTCGTCGTACGGCGATTTCATCGCCCTTTCCGATACCTGCGACCTTGCTACGGCACTGCTCATCAAGCGCGAAGTGAGCGACGGCGTGATTGCCCCCGACTTTACGGAAGAAGCCCTCGAAGTGCTCCGCGCCAAGCGCAAGGGCACGTATTGCATCCTTAAAATAGATGCCAACTATCGCCCCGAACCTTTGGAACGCAAGCAGGTGTTTGGCATTACCTTTGAGCAGGGACGCAATAACATCGACCTTACCTCCGATGCCCTCTTTGAAAACATTCCCACCGACAACAAGACCTTCACGCCCGAGGCTATCCGCGACCTGCGCATCGCACTCATCACACTGAAATATACGCAGAGCAACTCCGTGTGCTACGCCAAGGACGGACAAGCCATCGGCATCGGCGCGGGACAGCAGAGCCGCATTCACTGCACGCGCCTTGCCGGCAACAAGGCCGACATCTGGTGGCTGCGCCAGCACCCGAAGGTGATGAACCTGCCTTGGGTGGAGAAGATACGCCGCGCTGACCGCGACAATACCATCGACATCTATATTTCCGACGACTACGAAGACGTACTCGCAGAAGGTGCTTGGCAGCAGTTCTTCACCGAACGCCCCGAACCGCTTACGCGCGAGGAAAAGAAAGAATGGATTGCCAAGAACACGGGCGTTGCGCTCGGCTCTGACGCTTTCTTCCCCTTCGGCGACAATATCGAGCGGGCGCATAAGAGCGGCGTGGCATACGTGGCACAGGCCGGCGGCAGCGTGCGCGACGACCATGTTATCGAGACCTGCAATAAGTACGGCATCGCAATGGCCTTCACCGGCGTGCGCCTGTTCCACCATTAATCAGAAAGACTATGAGAAAAGCTGGCGACGAAGAAATAACGCAGGCCATCATGGGCGGCATCGCCTTTCGCGGCGCGAAACTCCGTGCACCCGCTGAAAAGGAAGGCAAGGTGAAGACCAAGGCCAAGAAGAAAAAGTATATCACCGGCGCGCACGGCTCCGGCTCGGCGAAGATGAAAGCCGAGATACGCCGCCGCCGCGCCAATAGACATAAGAAATAATCGGGCAACTAGTTTACTTCGTGATTTTCAGCTGCGCTCGGCATAGCCCGAACAAGTTCGGCTCTGCGCTCGCTTGCACGAAAATCTCCTTGTCTATTCGTTTACTCGTTTACTTGTTTACTCGTATACTCGTTTACTTGTTTACTCGTTTACTTGTTTACTTGTTTACTCGTTTACTCGTCTACTAAAAACATGATAAAATTGTTCCTCATTGTGCTCGGCATCGTTGCCGTCTGCGTGGCATTGCTTTCGGTGCGCCTGTTTGTGGGGCGCGAGTTTGTGCATACCCATGTGGAGGGCAACAAGGAACTGCACCGGCGCGGCATAAAATGCGCCCGCGCCATGGACGCCGAGATGCGGGGTAAGGGAATAAAAAAGAATCACAATTAACCCAATAGAACAAAATGAAAAAGTTTATGCGTATGGCCACGGGCTTGTGCCTCGTCGCAACAATGGCCATGGTGTCGTGCAAGAAAGGCGATAGCCCCGCCGACAAGGTGAAAGGCGGTTCGGGTCTGCCCAAGGCAGAGGCTGCTGCAAAGGGCGGCGAAATTGCTTTCGTTGAGGTGGACAGCCTTGCCACGGCATACCAGTTCTGCATCGATGGACAGAAAGAACTCGAAGCCAAGCACAACAACTTCCGCCAGCAACTTGCAGCAAAGGAGCGTGCCTTGCAGACTGCCGCCGAGCAATTCCAAAAGAAATATCAGTCGGGCGGGTTCACCAACGAGGCCGACTTCAATAAGGCGCAAGGAGCCCTGCAAACGCAGCAGTTGCAACTGCAAAAGTTCCAAGATCAGCTTGAAACGCAAATGGCAGAGGCAACCAATGCCTATCAGCAAACCCTGCGCGACAGCCTCAACAATTTCTTGAAAGAGTATAACAAAGACCGCCGCTACAAAATGATTCTCTCGAAGAGCGGCGACAATATGCTCTATGCTGACAAGAGCCTCGACATTACCGATGAAGTAATCAACGGTTTGAACAAGCGATACAAGAAGAAATAACTTTCAACACTGAAAAACAAATAAATGGGATGCACCTAGCGGGGCGCATCCCATTTCCTTTTGTATTATTCTATAAATCCAGTTTAGAGGTCGTAGGTGATACCCACGCCGAACACCTTGTTTGTGCGGCTGTAAACGTCGACGCCGTGCAGGCCGGTGCCGTTGTAGTTTTCGGAAGCCTTGGTGTAGTCCTTATAGGTCGTCCAGAAGTAAGCGGCGTTGGCGGTCCATTTCTTCGTAATCTTAACTTTCAAGCCGAAGCCGAGTGAGTAAGAGTCGCAGCTGAAACTCAGGTCGCTCTGGAAAGTATCGCTCAAGCCGTAGTCCGTGTTTTGGAAACCGCCGCTAAGCGTGAGGCGATCCACAACGTCGACTTCCGTACCCACGGTAATTTCGTGCGTGTTGTGGGTGAGGGTTTTCTGCTTGCCGCCGCTCATGCCGGCTTTCTTATCAAAGTAACAGTTCCAACCAGCCATGAGGCGCCATTTAGGCAGCACCTGATACTGTGCGCCGATGGCGAGAATGCCGGGAATATCGTTGGGCGTGTTCACGCCGTGGGCAAACGACTCAACGCCCGTGGTGTTCACCGTAGTCTTGTTCTCGATGTTCATATTCGTTTGGAACTCATAGCGCGCGCCGATGTTGAGGTTGCCAACGCGGTAGTCCAAACCGATAATCGGCGCGATGCCCCAGCCCTTTTGGTCGCAGTCGAGCTGTTTATCGGCTGTCAATTCAGGATCAGAAAGTTTTTGGGCTGCACCTTCAAGTTGCATAGCACCAGCTTGTGCTTCTGCTGCTTTTTTAGCAAAATAAGCAGCTTTCTCTTGATTTCCAGCTTGTGCAAAAGCTTCTGCTGCTTGGCTTGCTTGTTGGCTTGCATTGTTTAGACCAGCGGCGTATTGTCTTAACTCAGGACATAGTTCCTTCTCAAAGTAAGGTGCAGGAGTTATAAGTGTGCCATCAATGTTAACCTTAATGTTTCTCAAATAGCCTTCATAGTGATTGCTCGCAAAATTCATGCGTGCGCCGAGGTGCATGGACAGACCGTGCTTGGCTGCGCCCTTGTTCTCAAAGAATTTATAGGTAACGCCGACCTGCACACCATATATATATTGGCGGCCGTTCATATACATTTCTGCATAATAGCCATCTGCAGTATGATTATATCTTGGATCAATACTATTTATGGAAGAATATAATTTTGAAAGCGTGCCTGGTAGTACCGAAACAGGGGCTTCAAACATAGGCAGGCCTTCGTTGAACGTGGCCTTGCCGCCGCCGCCTGTGATGCCGAAGTGCATCGAGGCAGTAAACTTGCCTTTCTGATAAGCCACGTCGAGCGAGGGAATGAACGGCGCGGAAGCCTCGCCCTTAAAGGTCTTCGTGGGGTTGCCGAGCTGGTTGACGTTCTGTGCAAAGGGGGCAAAGGTAGAAGTGATCTTGCGGGTTTGCGCGGCATTCTGCCAGTTGAACATGAAGTGCCAGCCCTCGCCAATCCATGCCAAGCCGGCAGGGTTGCTGTACGCGCCGTCGAGCTCGAAGGTAGCGAGGCGTGCGGGGTTGCGCAGGTAGGAAGCATTCTGGTTCGTGTTTGTGAGGTAGCCGCCGGCATAAGATGATGCCGATACGGCGAAAGCTGCTACCGCAGCAAGGAAAAGTTTTCTCATTTTTCTTTTGAATTGGTAAAATCGGCTGCAAATTTACGACTTTTAAGCACAAAAATCAAGTAAATGTGCAATAAATATGCCCCTTGCTTATATGACAAGGGGCATTTGCAGGTTTTTCCCTTTATTTAATTAGGGTTTTCTATTGTTTATCGTTCTGCCAATCCTTAGTTTTTTCTTTCAACGCCATAATGAGTTCTTTCGTCTCGGAGCAATCGGCAATGTCGCGAAAGTACTCAAAGGTTTCTTCGGGATGGGTATGCAGTGCCATGTAGAGGTAATAAGAAAAAATATCTTTGTCCTTTACAAACTCGAAAACGGCACGGGCTATGCCGGGCGTGGACGAAATGGTGATATAGTCTGGATGTGTGATGCAACGGTGCCACAGCAGGAAGGCTTCATCGTAGATTTTATTTTCTGCAAGAAACCATATTGTCATGCTGAAGAGTTCGGAGTTGGCCGGCATGAGGTCGTGCACGCGGTCGAGCAGTGCCACGCCGAAATCGGTATTTTGGCGAATGTCTAATTGCTCGAGCGTATGTTTGAGCTGCTGCAAGTTGCTTGCGTCGAACGAGGATATAGCAAGCACGCACTGCTTGGCATTGTCGGCATCGCCGAGGAAGCAATACGCGCAGCCGAGCATGATGAGCAGCGTCACGCGGTCGGGGCTGTCGAAGGGCGTGAGCTTGAGCGCGCGTTTCAAAATGGGCAGCGCTTCTCCTGATTGGGCGAAATCGAGCAAAGCCTGCGCGAAGGGCAGCGCCACGTAAAGGTCCTCGGGATGCTGCTTGTTGTATTTTTTTGCCTCAACGAAGATGGCATCGTCCAGTCTCTGACTACACAGCAGACTGATTATGCGCTGACGCATGGCCAAATCAGATTTCGGATTGATGGCTAAGGAATAGTCGGCGCACTCGCGCATCTCCTGAAAATTGCCCTGCATCTGCCGAATATTTGCCATTTGCTCCCACGAGCGCTGGTTATAGGGGTCGAGGTCAATAAGTTTGTTGGACACCTCTACTGCTTTGTCGTAATCGTGGTTTTGGAAATGGCACTCTGCCATAAGTTCCAGCGCGTGCGGTTTTTCTGGATGTCCGTCTGGAATGTCTTTAAGGAAATAGTTGGCTTCGTTGTACAGGCCGTAATCGATAAGGATTTCTGCAATATCCACAATCATTTCGATACGATTGGGCAGGGACTCGTCATTTATTATTCTCTCCACCAAGATGAAAGCACGGTCCCAACTGCCGTCGGCAATGTACTCCTCGATGCGAAACAGCCTGGCATCGGCGCACTCTTGATCGGAAAGATTGTCGATTATGGCGCGCGCTTCGTTCCAACGCCCCTCGCTTTTGAGGCGGTAGGCCTTGGTGATCCAAACTTCCTCGTTGTCGGGATATTGCGCCAGCGCGAAGCCAAGGCATTGGTCGGCATCGGTGTAACGCTCGTTCTTTATGTAATAGTCGATGATGTCGAGCAGGTCGTTCGCCTCGAAATATTCGTTGAGCGATATCTTGCTCAGGCTTTGCTCGTAGCGCGAAAGCGTTTCGTTGAAATTTTGTTCCATAAGATTAGGGGTGAGGGTGGGGCGCGGAGAGGCGCCGGTAGAAAACAAAAGCCCATTTCTCGGCAGGAGTTAATTGGTTTGCCGGAAATGGGCTTTTATGAGTGTGTGCCTTAAATATATTTATTTCTTAGCCCAGCTGTCTTTCAGTCCGACGGTGCGGTTGAACACAAGCTTTTCGGGCGTGGAATGCTTGTCGTAGGTGAAATAGCCGATGCGCTGGAATTGCAGGTAGCGCGTGGCAGTCTGCTCGGCAACGTACTTCTCAACGTAGCAGTTGGGCAACACGGTGAGCGAGTCGGGGTTGAGCAGTTCGCGGAAGTCGCGCTCGTCGGCCGAGGGGTTTTCCACGTTGAAGAGGCGGTCGTAGAGCCTTACCTCTGCGGGCAGACAGTGGGCCGCGCTCACCCAGTGGAGTGTTCCTTTCACCTTGCGGTTGGCTCCTTCGAGGCCGCTGCGGCTCTCGGGGTCGTATTCGCAATAGATTTCTTCGATGGTGCCGTCGGCGGCTTTCTTGCAACCCGTGCATTTCACGATGTAGGCGTTTTTGAGGCGCACCTCCTTGCCGGGTACCATGCGGAAGAACTTCTTGGGCGCGTCTTCCATAAAGTCCTCGCGCTCTATCCACAGCTCGCGGCTGAAAGTAATGGTGTGTGTGCCGTCGGCTTCGTTTTCGGGGTTATTCACCGCCTCCATTTCCTCAGTCTGTCCTTCGGGATAGTTGGTCACAATGAGTTTCACGGGGTTGAGCACGGCGGAAACGCGGAGCGAGCGGGCGTTGAGATCTTCGCGGGCGGCGGCTTCGAGCATGGCGTAGTCGTTGAGTGCGTCGAACTTAGTGTAGCCTATCATATCTACAAACTTGCGCACAGCCTCGGGCGAGTAACCGCGGCGGCGCAGGCCGCAGACTGTCGGCATGCGGGGGTCGTCCCAACCATCAACCAAGCCTTCCTTTACCAGGGCGAGCAACTTGCGCTTGCTCATCACCGTGTAAGTGAGGTTCAGGCGGTTGAACTCGTACTGGCGCGGGCGGTGGTCTTCGAGGTCGTTGCCTTCTTTAAGCTCATCGATAAAGTAATCATAGAGCGGGCGGTGGGGCACAAACTCGAGCGTGCAGATGGAGTGGGTCACGCCTTCGAAGTAGTCGCTCTGTCCATGCGCGAAGTCGTACATGGGATAGGCTTTCCACTTCGTGCCGGTGCGGTGGTGCTCCTTATTGATGATGCGGTAGATGATGGGGTCGCGGAAGTGCATGTTGGGGTTGGCCATATCAATCTTGGCGCGGAGCACCATAGAGCCTTCGGGCAGTTCGCCGCTGTTCATCTTCTCAAACAGCGCGAGGCTTTCCTCTATGGGGCGGTTGCGGAAGGGGCTTTCGGTGCCGGCCTGCGTGGGCGTACCTTTCTGCTGGGCTATTTCCTCGCTGGTTTGCTCGTCGACGTATGCCTTGCCCTCTTTGATGAGCCGCACGGCAAAGTCCCAGAGTTGCTGGAAATAGTCGGAGGCATAATATATATTGCCCCACTTGAAACCGAGCCATTCGATGTCTTCCTTTATCGAGTCAACGTATTCGGTGTCTTCTTTCTGCGGATTTGTGTCGTCGAAGCGCAGGTTGCACACGCCGCCGAACTTCTGCGCCACGCCGAAGTCCATGCAAATGGCCTTGGCATGACCGATGTGGAGATAGCCGTTCGGCTCGGGCGGGAAACGCGTCTGGAGACGGCCGTCGTTCTTACCGTCGGCCAAGTCGCGCGCAACGATTTGCTCTATAAAGTTTAAGTAAGCCTTTTCTTTTGGTGCAACGTTTTCTGTCATAATATGTTAGATGCTAATTTTCTGTAATTATTTTGACACGCGGTTTCGGACATTCTAGAAACGGGCAACTAATTATCTGCTATTAAAAGTAGGGGCGTTTTCAAAACGCCCGTCTAAAATTGAAGAATATCCTTTGCTTAGTTTGCCATTTCGGAGATAAACTTGATGCGCACGAGGCGGATTTCTTCTTCCGAGTATTCGTCGCCAAGTTCGTCGATGGCATCGTCAAGGTCGTCAGTTTCAGACTCTTTGAAGTACTGATAAATGTCCTCCACGTGGTCTTCGTCCATCACGTCGTTGATGAAATAATCGATGTTGATCTTTGTGCCGGAATAGACAATGGCTTCAATTTTGTCGAGCAGCTCGTCAAACTCCAAGCCCTTGGCAACGGCGATGTCGTCGAGCGCAACCTGGCGGTCGATGCTGCTGATAATCGCCACCTTGTCTTTGGCCTTGTTGGCCACGGTGCGGATACGGAGGTCTTCGGGGCGTTCGATTTCAAAGTCCTTGCAATGCTGCTTGATGAGTTTGCAGAACTCCGTGCCGTAGCGCTTGGCCTTGCCTGCGCCCACGCCGGGAATGTTTTGCAGTTCCTCGATGGTCTGCGGATAAATGGTGGCCATCGCTTCGAGCGAAGGGTCTTGGAAAATCACGTAGGGTGGCACGTCCAGTTCCTTAGAAAGACGTTTGCGGAGATCTTTGAGCATCTGGAAGAGCGTGGGGTCGACGGCGCACGAAGCACCGTCTTGCGGGAGGCTGGCTTCTTCTTCGTCGAAATCGCGCTCCTCCACGATGGGGAAAGAAACGGGATTTTTCATAAAAGCATGGCCTTCGTCCGTCACGCTAAGCACGCCGAAGTCTTCAACGTCCTTGGCGATATAGCCGGCTATGACAGCCTGGCGGATAACGGCGTTCCAAGTGCGCTCGGGTTCGTCATCTCCAATGCCAAATACTTCAAGTTCGTCGTGATGATGGGCGCAAACCTCGTCGGTGGGCTTGCCCATCAGGATATCCTTAACATAGTCTTCGCGGAAGTGCTCCTTAATGGCGATAATCACTTCCAATACCTTATTTAATTGTGTTTTTGCTTCCACTTGTTTTTTGGGATTTATACAGTTATCGCAATTTTCGCAATTATCTTGGAGGTATTCCTCTCCGAAATAATGCAGCAACAGCTTGCGGCGGCAAACGGAACTTTCGGCATAGGCGGCTGTTTCTTTAAGAAGCTGCTTGCCAATCTCCTGTTCTGCGAGCGGTTTGCCTTCCATGAACTTCTCAAGTTTCTGAAGGTCTTTGTAGGAATAGAAAGCGATGCATAGCCCTTCGCCGCCGTCGCGTCCGGCGCGACCCGTTTCCTGATAATAGCCTTCAAGGCTTTTGGGAATGTCGTAATGTATGACGAAGCGAACGTCGGGCTTGTCAATGCCCATGCCGAAGGCAATCGTGGCAACAATCACGTCGATGCGCTCCATGATGAAGTCATCCTGTGTCTGCGAACGCGTGGCTGGTTCCATGCCGGCATGGTAGGCTTCCGCCTTGATGTCGTTGGTGCGCAGAACTTCTGCAAGTTCTTCCACTTTCTTCCTGCTTAGGCAATAAATGATGCCGCTTTTGCCAGAGTGTTGCTTAATGAATTTAATTATGTCTCTGTTTATATTTTCTGTTTTAGGCCTCACCTCATAATATAAGTTGGGGCGGTTGAAAGAACTCTTGTACTCCACGGCGTCGGGAATGCCAAGGTTTTTCTTAATATCGGTCTTAACCTTTTCGGTGGCCGTTGCAGTGAGCGCGATGACGGGGGCGTTGCCAATTTCGTTGATGATGGGGCGGATTTTCCGGTACTCAGGCCGAAAGTCATGCCCCCACTCAGAAATGCAGTGCGCCTCGTCGACGGCGTAAAAGGAGATTTTTATAGATTTGAGAAACGCCACGTTGTCTTCCTTCGTCAGCGATTCGGGGGCAACGTACAGCAGTTTCGTAAGTCCCGAGCGAATATCTTTTTTCACCTTGTCCACCTGCGCTTTCGTGAGCGAGGAGTTGATGAAGTGCGCCACACCGTCTTCTTGGCTCATGTGCCGCATCGCGTCCACCTGATTTTTCATCAAGGCGATAAGCGGAGAAATCACAATCGCCGTTCCCTCCATCAAAAGCGAGGGCAATTGGTAGCACATCGACTTGCCGCCGCCCGTGGGCATAAGCACAAAAACATCTTTGCCGTCCAGCAGGCTGCGGATAACGGCTTCCTGATTGTTTTTGAAAGAGTCAAAGCCAAAATGGCGTTTGAGCGCTTTGTGTAAATCCAATTTTGCCTTCATGGAGATAGAAGAGTGAGGTATTCTTATAGGCTTCAACTGCGGTGGTTACCGTTTGAGGCAAACGGTCTGCGATGTGTCCTGCTGCGTCTTCACGATATTAACGGGGCGTGGGCATCTGCGAAACCGGCAAGCGCAATTCAGCCAACTTTGACGCCATGCGTTCTGCTTCTGCTGGGCGGAACGAGTAGAGATTGGCAGTTTCGCCCGGGTCGGCAGCCAGGTCGTAGAGCTGCGGCGTGGCCAAATAGCCGGTCTCAATGTTGACGGTTGTGATTTTCGCCGCGCCGTTAGACGGCTCGATGTATTTCCACTGCCCGCTTTGCAGAGAGAGCGTGCGGTTAGCAGCCATTGTGGCAGCAAAGTCGCGGTCGTCTGTGTTGCGGCCGAGCCATGTGTCAAGACTGTTGCGGCTGTCGATGCCCGCGCCAAGAGGCACTGTCGTATTGATGAGGGCAGCAGCAGCGGCAAGCAGGTCGATGTGCGAAACCAAAGCGTTGGAAGTATCGCCGCTACGCACGGTGCCCGGCCAGCTAACGATGAAAGGCACGCGCGTACCTGCCTCGAAAGCACTGTATTTGCCGCCGCGCCAATTTCCCCAAGGCGTGTGGTCGCCGTTCAGTGTGGCAGCCTCGTCCTGATAGCCGTCATCGAGCACGGGACCGTTGTCGCTGGTCAGTATGACAAGCGTATTGCCCGTCAGCCCATTCGCTTCAAGTGCCTCAATCACCTTGCCCACCGTTTCATCGAATTGCAGAATGGCTTCGCCGCGCAGTCCGAGCGGACTCTTGCCGCGAAAACGCTCGTTCGGCATACGCGGCACGTGCACATCGTTGGTGCAGAGATACATAAAGAAAGGTTGCTTTTTATTTTTCTCTATGAAGCGGATAGCGGCTGCCGAGATAGAATCAGCAATATCCTCATCGCGCCAAAGGGCGCGGCCGCCGCCTTTCATGTACCCTATGCGTCCGATGCCGTTCACGATGCTCTGGTTGTGCCCGTGGCTCGATTTGAGTTTGGTGAGCAGTTCGGGGTTTTCGGCACCCGTAGGCTCGCCAGCGAAGTTCGAGGTGTAGCTCACTGAGATGGGCGCGGCAGGGTCGTAGTTCACGACGCTCCCGCTTTCGATAAAGACGCAGGGCACGCGGTCGGCGGTGGCGGCCATTAGATAGTGGTAATCAAAACCTAAATCTGCGGGCGACATGTCGAGCTTGCCGTTCCAGTCTTGCGTTTCGCCCAATCCCAAATGCCACTTGCCAATCGCAGCTGTGGCGTAGCCCTTTTGCTTAAAGATATCGGCCACTGTGATTTGGTTGGGGCGGATAATCATGCCCGCATCTCCCGTGGCAATGTTCGTGTCGTGACGCCGGAAGCAGTATTCGCCTGTAAGCAGGCTGTATCGCGAAGGCGTGCTGGTGGAGGCGCAGGCATGGGCATTGGTAAAGCGCAGCCCCGCCGATGCCAATTTGTCCACGTTAGGCGTGCTGACGCGGGTGGCGCCATAGCATGAAAGGTCGCCGTAGCCCAAGTCGTCGGCGACAATCACTACCACATTGGGCGTTTGCTGTGCACTTAGCGGTGCAGCAATAGAGGCAAGTATGCCGGCGACAAACGAACGATTCATGCGGAATGGCAAGATTTTTAGGTTTCTGTGAGACGAATGTGCTGTTTTGCCTAACAAAGTTAGAAACTAATTTGAAATTTGCACGTTTCTTAGCAGATAATTTGCTTTTAGCCTCAAAAAAAATCCGCTTACGCCTGCTGTTGGAACACGAGGTGCTTTTCCAACTGCTCTGCAGCGTAGTCTTTCGTCACCTCAAATTCTTTCTTTTTAGAAGAAGGCAGTTCAAACATCGCGTCGCGCATAATAGACTCAACGATAGAGCGCAGGCCGCGCGCGCCGAGCTTGTAATCTACGGCTTTATCCACGATGTACTCCAAAGCTTCGGGCGCAAAGGTGAGCTTGATGCCGTCCATTTCGAGCAATTTGGCGTTTTGCTTGATGATAGAGTTCTTCGGTTCCACGAGTATGCGGCGCAGAGCTTCGCGGTCAAGTTTTTGCAGATACGTCAGCACCGGCAGGCGACCGATGATTTCGGGGATAAGTCCGAAACTCTTCAAGTCCTGCGGCACGATATACTGCATCAGGTTGTTGGGGTCGAGGCGCATCGCATTCTGCACGGAATTATAGCCCACGGTATGCGTATTGAGCCGCTGCGCAATTTTCTTTTCGATGCCGTCGAATGCGCCGCCGCAGATGAAGAGAATGTTTTTCGTGTCTACGTGGATATAGTCCTGGTCGGGGTGCTTGCGCCCGCCCTTTGGCGGCACGTTTACAATCGAGCCTTCGAGAAGTTTGAGCAATCCCTGCTGCACGCCCTCGCCCGATACGTCGCGAGTGATGGACGGGTTATCGCTCTTGCGGGCAATCTTGTCAATCTCGTCGATAAACACGATGCCGCGCTCTGCTTCCTTCACGTTGAAATCCGCCACTTGCAGCAGGCGCGAGAGTATGCTCTCCACGTCTTCTCCCACGTAGCCGGCTTCGGTGAACACCGTAGCGTCGACAATCGTAAACGGCACGTCGAGGAGTTTGGCAATAGTGCGGGCGAGCAATGTTTTGCCCGTACCCGTCGAGCCTACCATAATAATATTGGATTTCTCAATCTCTACCTCGTCGGCACCGGCTTGCTGCTGGCTGGCCAAACGTTTGTAATGGTTGTAGACGGCAACTGCCAACGTACGTTTCGCATCGTCCTGACCAATCACGTATTGGTCGAGATAGGCTTTAATCTCGGCAGGCTTGGGCACGGAACGCTTCTCGGCAGCGACTTTTGCCTTTTTGGCTTTCGCGCCCTTGCTTTTCGCGTATGCCGATCCTACATCATCGGCTGCGTCATCGTCAATCAGTCCATATTCCGATAGCATACGGCTGGCTGTCTGTATGCAATCCGCGCAGATGTAGCCGTTGACGCCGCTAAGCAAAATAGAGCCGCATTCATTTTCTGTCCGGCCGCAGAAAGAGCATCTTATATCTTTCTTATTTGCCATTGCGCTTGAGAATATGGTCAATCATACCGTACTCCTTGGCCTCTTCTGCTGTCATCCAATAGTCGCGGTCGGAGTCCGCCCACACTTTGTCGAAGTCTGTATGGCTGTGGTCGGCAATGATTGTATAAAGTTCCTTTTTGAGTTTTTGTATTTCGCGGGCGGTAATCTCAATGTCGGAGGCCTGTCCTTGCGCGCCGCCCATCGGCTGATGTATCATCACGCGGCTGTGGGGCAGGGCGGAGCGCTTGCCCTCTGCGCCGGCCACCAACAGTACGGCTGCCATCGATGCGGCCATGCCCGTGCAAATCGTGGCAACGTCGCTCTGAATAAACTGCATCGTGTCGTAGATGCCGAGACCCGCGTACACGGAGCCGCCGGGCGAGTTTACATAAATGGAAATATCCTTGCCGGGGTCGCAGGAGTCGAGGTAGAGCAGCTGTGCCTGCAAGGTGTTGGCGGTATAGTCGTCAATCGCCGTGCCGAGGAAGATGATACGGTCAATCATCAGGCGGGAGAACACGTCCATCTGCGTCACATGCAGTTCGCGCTCTTCAAGAATGTAGGGGTTGAGGTATTGGTTTTGGCTCTTGATGACATCATCAACCACCATAGAATTGATGCCGCATTTTGAGACAGCAAATTTTCTGAAATCGTCTTTCATCATAGTGCGTAAAGTATTAGTATAAAAAAGAGAAGAATGATGCTGCGGCTCACAGTGGGGCAGAAGCATCGTTCTTCTCTCGCGTTCCGCCATTTGCTTAGCGGATCAGGTATTATTCTTTAACGAGTTCCGTAAAGTCCTCTACGGAGATTTGCTTGTGTTCCATGGTTACCACGTTCTTCAAGGCTGCGCAGAGCTTCTTTTGGAGGAGGCTGTTGATAAGGCCTTCCACGCGATCCTGCTTTTTCAGCATCTCGGAAGCGTAGTTCTGGAGATATTCGTCGGGGATATTGTTCAGGCCGTAACGCATGAACTCATAGCGGGCTGCGTTGAGGGCTTCGGCTTTGATTTCGTTGTCGTCGTACTTGATTTCGTACTTAGCCGTGAGCTTTTCCGTAATCAAGTTCCACTTGAGCGACTCCAAGGTATTCTTGAACTCCTCGTCGGTGATGTCGGCCTGCTTCTCGTCTTTCTTGTTGCTGTTGATGACGCGCTTGAGCAGTTCTTCGGGGAATTCAAGTTCGCCCACCTTCTCCATAGCGTGCTTGCGCACATCGAGCATAAACTTGAAGTCGCTGTCGCCTTCGTAAGCTTTGCTTATGTTTTCCTTAATCTTTGCGCGGAGTTCCTCCTCGCTCTTCACTACGCCTTCGCCGTAATACTTGTCAAAGAGTTCCTGATTGAGCTCGGCAGGCACGAAGCGGCTGATTTCGTTCACTTGGAAAGAGAAATTGCCCGTGTGGTTCTTCGTTTCTTCCTTTGCGATGCGGAAGAGCGAAGCGAGTTCTGTCTCGTTGTTGTCGTAGGCCGTGGCGGGGTTGAACGTGATAACGTCGTTCTTCTTCGCGCCGTTGAAGATGGCCTTCTGGTCGTCGTTTTTGAAATAAGTAGGCATGAGCGATGCCGTTTCTACCTGCACGCCGCCTTCGAGGGGCAGCCCGTCTTCGCCCAGTTCGGCGAGCGTGCCGCGCAGGATGTCCTTGTCCTCGTAAGCGTCTACGCTTTCGGGGTGGCCGGCCTGCTGGCAGAGGCGGTTCACTTCGGCAGTGATGTCTTCTTCCTTAACCTGAATATCGTAGTAAGGCAGCTTGTCGCTGGCTGAATATTCGATGCTGAACTCGGGAGCGAGGGCGACATCGAACTTAAACTCGAAGTTTTCCTGATTTTCGATGTCCTGCGTCTCCTGCTGCTCGTTGGGGAGCGGCGAGCCGAGCACGGCCAGTTTGTTTTCTTTGATATAGTTGAAGAGGCTGTCGTTGAGCGTGCGGTTTACTTCTTCGTATTTCACCTGTGCGCCGTGCATTCTCTTCACAAGTCCGGCAGGCACGTGTCCCTTACGGAAACCGGGCATTTGTGCCACCTTGGTGATGTCTTTGAGTTTCTTGGTTACTTTTGCTTCGTAGTCAGCTTTTTCGATGTTGATAGTAATCACTGCGCTGACGTTGCTTGTCTTGTCAAATGAAATATTCATTGGTCTTTTATAAATATATATTGTGTATTCTGTGCTTTCGTGCTTTCTGCACTACTTTTGCGGCGCAAAGTTAATGCACTTGCGCTTAAAGGCAAAACGTTTTTAGCGTTTTTCTTATAGGATAGGCTGAAAAGTAGGGAAAAAAGCAGGTGATTATTTGCCGATAAGGCTTAAAAACTCCATTCTTGTTTTTTCTCTGTCGAACGCGCCGCAGAATGCGGAGGTAACGGTCTTGGAACTTTCCTGTTCCACGCCGCGCATTTGCATGCACATGTGCCTCGCCTCCACTACCACCATTACGCCGAGCGGTTTCAGGGCTTCCTGTATGCAGTCCTTGATTTGGAGCGTCATGCGTTCCTGCACTTGGAGGCGGTGGGAAAAGGTGTCCACCACGCGGGCTATCTTTGAAAGCCCCGTAATGTAGCCGTTGGGAATGTACGCCACGTGCGCCTTTCCGTAGAAAGGCAGCATGTGGTGCTCGCAAAGCGAATGGAAGTTAATGTCTTTCACGATAACCATCTGGTCATACGGTTCCTGAAACTTTGCGGAGTTGAGTATGGCGATAGGATCGGTCGAGTAACCGCGCGTTAGGTCTTGCATTGCTTTTGCCACGCGCAGCGGCGTTTTCAGCAATCCTTCGCGCTGCGGGTCTTCGCCGAGCAGCCGCAGGATTTCTTTATAGTGTCCTTGAAGTTCTTCGATTGTGGAGGGTTGCATGGATGTTGTTTGAGATATGTAGCGGGGGTATTGCCAAAGAATGATATTTTATACTATTCCACCAAAAACACTTCGCTTTTCACCACGCGCACTTCATAGGAAATGTGGGCAGAGCAAATAGGGGCGATGTATTTTTTTGCGTCTTCCATAGTCTTGAAGTCGCCGACGGTGCATACCCAGCGGGGCGACACGAAATGCGTGTAGACAGAGAGTTCCGGGAACAGCTTCCTGCATTTCTCGCCCACCTTTTGCGCCTGTTCCTTGTCTTTCTTGGAGTTGCCGCCCGTAAAGATGCGTATGCGGTAGCCCGAGGTCTTATAGCGTTTGCGGCTGCCGGGTTTGTAGGTCTTGCTGTCGACCGAAGCGGAATGGCTTTCGCCGTGGTTCTTTGCGGAGTTGTCGTTGTGGGTGCTTGCCGGTTTAGTTGCCGGTTTAGGGAGCGGCGTGTTGTTGATAATGCGCTCCAAGGCATCGTCCATAACGATGACTACGCTGCCTTCGCCTTCGGTGTTTTTGCGCAGTTCCTGCGTCAGCGTGTTCTTTTGCGCCGTTGCCGTAAGCGGCAGAAGCGTCAGCAAAAGTATGAGGCCGTGGATAAACGTTTTCATAAATAAAGGGTAGAATACTTAGTAAAATCCCGACCCTGCCTCGCGCGCGTATATATTTAATATTGTGTGAGGCAGGGTAGGGATGTATCTTACTGCTTAGCCGTGCTTATTTCCAAGCATCGATGATGCCCTTGAAGTCGGCTGCTTTGAGGGCTGCGCCGCCGATAAGGCCGCCGTCCACGTTCTCCTTAGAGAAGATTTCCTTAGCGTTGCTGGGCTTGCAGCTGCCGCCGTAGAGAATGCTCACGTTTTCGGCTGCTTCTGCACCAAACTTGCCAGCGATGACGCCACGAATGAAGGCGTGCATTTCTTCTGCCTGTTCAGCCGTGGCGGTCTTGCCCGTGCCGATTGCCCAAACGGGTTCGTAAGCGAGGATAATGTTAGCAAACTGTTCGGCGGTGAGGTCGAAGAGAGAGCCGGCGAGCTGTGCTTCTACCACCTCGTTCTGCTTGCCGCTTTCGCGCTCTTCAAGCACTTCGCCGATGCAGAAAATCACCTTCAGGCCGTTAGCGAGGGCGAGGTTGATTTTTTCTTTGAGGATTTCAGCCGTTTCGCCATAGTAAGCGCGGCGTTCGCTGTGGCCGAGGATTACGTAGCCTGCGCCCGTGCTCTTCACCATTTCGGCAGAAACTTCACCGGTGTAAGCGCCGCTTGCCTTGTCTGCGCAGTTCTCTGCGCCGAGGCCGATGACGCTCTGGTCGATAATGCCTGCCACGGAGGCGAGGTGGATAAACGGAGTGCAGATCACGACGTCGCAGTTGGGCTTGTCGGCTTTGAGGATGTCGTTCAACTCGGTTGCGAGGGCGATGCCTTCTTGCAGGTTCTTGTTCATTTTCCAGTTACCTGCTACGATTTTTTTTCTCATAACTTTTTTAATGGTTAGAAGTTTATTGTTTTGGGTTTTGTTGTTTTGAAAATATCCTTTTTCGCAGTTTATACCGTTTGTAGTATTTGCTGCCTACCCACAGGCCGTCGAGGAAGATGATGATGATGAGCGGCACGATGAACCACAGTAGCATCCTGGTCAGCGGCGAGGTAGACGAGGTGGGCACTTTGGCTGCGATAGGTTCCCCGTCAAGGTATTCCGGCAGGTTGTTGTTGCTCCATTTCGCGGCGATGCGCCCGTCGTGCAGCAGCATAAGCCCGGGATTGGCGCGGACGGCCGATTTGAGTTCCGTTTCGTCGGCGAGCAGGATAGGGTAGGCCGCGCCCGTGCGGTCAATCCAGTCGTAGATGTCCTGCGGCGCGGAGGCTGTGGCCATACAGAACGCATATCCTTTGTCCACACAATAGTCGTAGAGGCTGTTGATGCGGTCGCAGCAGCCGTCGTCGGCCGTGGCGCAGTTGGGTGCGATGAGGAGGAATTGCCAGGAAGTATCGGCCAGCACCTCAAAGGTGCAGTCGTCGCCCTGCGGCGTATTGAGGTAGAAGTTTGCCAGGGGCGAGATGCCGCCGTCGTCGGTCTTCGCCGTGCCTTCCACCGCTCCGCGCAAGTCTGCCCCCACTGTGTAGGGCGTAAATTCCAAGACGGGCAAGTTGCGAAACGAGGCGTAGCACACGCCCGCTGCGTACACCCACGCATAAATTGAGATGACCCATTGGTTGCGCTCCGAAATGAGGCGGTGCAGATAGAGCGGGTAGCGCGTCAGGAAGAGGCTGCACAGGAGCAGCACGATGTTCTTTGCCAGCGTCTGCCCGTTGGTCAGCACCAGTGCCTCGCCGAAGCAGCCGCAGTCGGGCACGGGATTTTTCAGATATATCCAAACTGTCAGCGCCGTCATCGCCGCCATGAAGAGGAACGTGATGCGCGTGGTGAGTTTGCGGCGTATGCCGAGCAGAATGTAGATGCCCAGCACGAACTCGAACACGCCAATGCAGCCGGCTGCGAAGCGCACCGTGAGGTCGCTGTCTGTAAACGTCTGCCCCAAGGCCAGCGCATAGGCTTCGAGCTTGTGGCACATGCCCTGCGGGTCTACGATTTTCACAAATCCCGAAAAGACAAATGTGCCTGCCAGCAGGAGGCGGCAGAGCGTTGCCACCCAATATATTATTATATGTGTGGCTTTATTCTTCAATGGTCAGCTTAATCAGTCCGAACACGGCATAGTTGAGCATATCCATATAGTTGGCTGCCACGCCTTCCGACACGAGTGTCTGCCCTTCGAGGTCTTCTATCTGCTTGGTGCGCAGTATTTTCATAAGAATGAGGTCCACGTAAGAGCTGACCCTCATGCCGCGCCACGCCTCGTCGTAGTCGTGGTTCTTGCGCAGCATCAGTTCGAGGCATTCCTTGGCATATTTGTCGTAAGCCGCCTGTGCCTGCTCCTCGTTGAAGTCGGCTTCCTGCGCCGCGCCGTGCTCGAGCTGAATCAGGGCAATGATGGCGTAGTTCACGATAGCCACAAACTCGGGCACGATGCCTTCGTCGACCATTGCCTTGCCCTTCATCTGAATGGAGCGAATGCGGTCGGCCTTGATGAATATCTGGTCGGTGAGCGACTCGGGGCGCATGATGCGCCACGCCGTTCCATAGTCGTGCAACTTTTTGCAAAACAGTTCGCGGCAGTTTGCCATTACCTGCTCAAATTGCTGCTGGGTGGTGGGGTGAGTATCGGGCATATTATGAACATGTTATTTTCTTTTTGGATAAAAACCAAATAAAACAGCTTGCTTTGTTTGAAGCCCAAAGGGCTACGCCAACCTTTCGCAAGTTTGTGGTTGAAAGCCTAATGGCTTTCCTCCACTGCCTTGCAAAAGGTTGGCTGCGGTCGTAAAAACGCCCGCTTCAAACATCGCAAGGGAAAAACCATGAAAAACCCGTGAGACCTTATTATTGTCTCAATAGCAACAGGTTGGTTATTCATTGGAAAAGGGTTTTTCCTTGTTTTTTTCTTGTTCTGTGTGGGGCGGGCGAAAACCGACCGCCGCCTTAGCGGATCAAGCACGAGACGAAAGCTCTGCTTTCAGGCTCGAGCTTTATACGATAAGGCAAGCCGAAAGGCCCACACAGAACAAGCGGTTTTTAATGGTTTTTATCAAGAATCATTGATTTTCGTTTCTATAAACGTTTCCTATTTCTTCAATCCTGCGAGCGTTTCGCGGAGCGTGGCGATTTTGCTTTGCGCATCGCTTTGCTTCTTGCGTTCGAGGGCCACGACGGCTTCGGGGGCGTTGCTTACGAAACGCTCGTTGCCGAGTTTTTTCTCAATGCCCTTCAAGAAACCTTCGAGGCGCGTGAGCTCGGCTTCGATCTTTTCGATTTCGGCAGCCACGTCGATGAGGTTGCCCACAGGAACGGCCAGTTCCGTGGTGCCCACCATAAAGCTGGCAGCGCCGTCGCTCTTCGCCGACGTCACGCAGATTTCGCTCACGTTGGCGAGCTTCTTGATGATGCTGTCGTAGCGTGCCACGGGATTGCTGCCCACGATTTCGAGCGTGAGGCTTTCTTTCTGCGCGATGTTCTTGCTGTTGCGCACGCCGCGCACGTTGGTGATGATGCTCTTCACCATTTCAAAGTCGGCAATCGTTTCGGCATCGCCGTCCTCGGGCTTGGCAATCGTGGAGGGGCTCACCGTGATGCTCTCGCCGTCCTTGCGCTCTGCGATGTGCTGCCACAGCTCCTCCGTGATAAACGGCATGAAGGGGTGGAGCAGATGCAGCAGGTGGTCGAAGAAACCGATCACCGCGTCGTAAGTCTTCTGGTCGATGGGCTGTCCGTAGGCGGGCTTCACGATTTCGAGGAAGCTGGCGGAGAATTCGTCCCAGAAGAGGCGGTACACCTCTTTCAAGGCTTCGCTCAGGCGGTAGCTGGCAAATTGTTCCTCGATGTGCGCCGCACTCACGCGCAGCTGTGCGTCAAACCACGCCACGGCCTCGCGCGCCGTCTCGGGCTGCTCGGCGGCAGCGTCGGTCTGCCAGCCTTTCACGAGGCGGAAGGCGTTCCAAATC
>SAMEA3663092__coassemble_188_pt1 | contig 21727 bp, 15 predicted proteins | sample SAMEA3663092__metabat2_low_PE_014 | metagenome-assembled genome bin SAMEA3663092 (sample SAMEA3663092) | pig gut metagenome | biome: pig gut; feature: pig-associated habitat; material: faeces | place: France | collected 2012
GGAGTACGTGCGCGGCATGTTGCTGGCCGTGCAGCAGCTGAAGAAGCAGGGGCGCAGCGTGAGGGTGCACGTGTATGAAGAACCACCCTCGGCGGAGAGCCTGCGCGGCGTGATGCAGCGCATCGGGGCGCATGGCGCAGACCTTATCGTAGGCCCTGCCTATCCCAGCCATTGGAGCGAGGTTGTGGCACTTAGTCCCGCTGACGCGAAAATAGTGATACCGTTTTCTTCAAAGGTGCAGCAGGTGGCCACGTGCCCGCGCCTCTTTATGCTCAACGCGCCCGCGCAGAGTGAGGAGGGGATGCTTGCAGACCTCGTGGTGGCAAGTTTTCATAAGGACGCGACGCACGTGATTTTCCTAACGCACCGCCCGGGCGACGACTGCGCCGATAAGGGTGGAGCAATGGCAGCTCTGAAAAACCGCCTGGCTCTGGACGGCTATAAAACCACGGCGCTGCCTGCCGATGCGGACCTCACGGCCGTGAAGGGCGCATTGAAGAAAGGGACGTTCAACCTCTTGGCCGCCGATGCCTCGGATGCTGACACGCAGCAGCGGCTGCAAAGCCTCACCGTCGCCCTGCGCCAAACCCTGCCGGCGGGCACTCAGCTCGCGCTGCTCGGCTATGACTCCTGGCTCGACCGCGCGGCGGGCAACTCTGCCTTGCGCGAGGGCCTGTATGCGGCAGATAGCTACGTGGCAACGACGGCGTTTTACTATCCTTATACCCGCGCAGCGATGGCGTTTGAGGCCGACTATAAGAAATGGTTTGGAGCGGATTTCCTGGCGGTGTCGCCGCGCATGGCTCCTTTGGGCTATGACACTGCGTTGGCCTTCGTGAGCGGCCTGACCTCTTACGGTAGGGCCTACGGCACGCAGCGGCAGACGTTGCCGCTGCTGCAAAGCGACCTCCGCTTCGCAAAGCAATCGGAGCATGGGGGCTACGTGAACCAAAGTGCCTGGCTCATACATTACAAACCTGACAAAACAATTGATAAAATCGCCAAAACGCGATGAAACGCATTTTATTCTTAATCATCCTGACAGCCCTCGCCGCCATGCCTTGCAAATTAGCGGCACAGGTGGGGGCGGCCCGGCGTGCCATTGCGGTGGGCGTGAATGGCGGCGTGGTGCTCAACAGCGTGGGGTTTGACCCCACCATCAAGCAGTCAATGCATCAGGGCACGATGTTTGGCGTGACGTTTCGCATGACGAGCGAAAAGTATTTTAAATCGCTCTGCGCCTTGCAGATTGAACTCAACTACGCGGGCCTTGGCTGGAAGGAGAAGGTGCTGAATGCTGCCGGCGAGCCTTTGCCTGACTCGTACCAGCGGAATATGAACTACGTGCAGTTGCCCTTCCTGGCGCGTATGGGCTGGGGCAGGGAAAAGCGCGGCGCGATGGGGTATATCGTGGCGGGTCCGCAGGTGGGTTATTGTTTCGGCGAGGCTACGAAGCGCGGCGCGTCGTGGACCATCGACGAAACTACGGGGCTGCCCGACCGCCCGAACGGGCTCTGCGCCCAATACGACCTTGGCGTGCAGCGGCGCTTTGACTATGGCATTACCGCCGGCGCGGGCTTAGAGGTGAACACGCGTGCGGGGCACTTTATGATTGAGGGGAGGTATTATTACGGCCTGGGCGACTTCTTCAACAATGCAAAGAAGGACGTGTTCGGTCGCAGCAACAACAACGCTATCGTGGTGAAATTCACTTATCTCTTTGACTTGCGAAAGGAGTACCCAGATGCAAAATAGGAGGGAGGCCATCGCGGTGCGCCGCCTGCATCTGCCCGACGGCAGGGTGCTGCCGATGCAGGTGGTGGAACTGGACGCGGCAGGCCGCCCCTGCGCCTATCATTCACTGAAGGGCGAGGAGGCTTTCACGCAGTGGCGCGGCGGAGATTTTTACTGGGACGACGAGGAGTTGGGGATTAATCCAATTCAAAAATAAGCAGGTTGCCGCCCGAGAGCGTGAGCGACTGCGAGGACGCGGCGGGGGCTTTGGCAAATGCTTTCGGCCAAAGCGGGCGGCGCGGCGAAGAAAAGGCGATGTCTACGCGCAAATCAGTTTCAAAATCCTTATTCACAACGGCTAAGTAGCGCTTGTCTCCCTGGCGGAGCACGGAAACCACGGCACCGCGCGTGCCAACGACCTTCAGACGGCGCAGTCCGCGCGGCGCGCCGTTGAAACGCTCTGTGCCGAGCGGCACTTCGAGCAAATGCCCCACGCGCTCCACCGTGCAACCGTCGAAAAAGGGAATGGCCTCGCGCAGCTCGCGGTTCATGTCGCGGACAATATTATATGTTTCCGTCTTCTGGCCTTCCAGGGTAATAGGGCCGTTGTGGTAATCGTAAGTATCGTCGGGCGGTGGCGTGCGGAAAGTGAAATATTGAATGGCCTGCGCGCCGTAGGCAAGGTTGGAGTAGATTTGCAGGCGCAGCATCTCGAGCGTGGGCTGCGGATAACCCACGTGGGGCGTGGAAAGCACGAACGCCCAAAAGGGCACGCCCGTGCGGAGGCTTTCGCGGCGCACGGCTTCGAGCGTGTAGTACCACGTGGGGCGTATGTCGTAGTCCCAAATAGGGTAGAAGTCGAAAGAGATTTGCGGTAGCGGTATCTCGCTGAACTTTCTCAAATATTCTTCATACGATGCTGCGCCGATGGTTTCGAGCAGTTCGTCGCCGTAGTAGGGGAAAAGGTTTTGGTAGCACAGGTGCGCGGGGTCGGCGGCGCGGATGGCGTCAAATCTTTTCTTATATGTCCCAAAATCAGCCATCTTCGGCTCATCGCCGAGCACGTAGCCGAAGAGGGCGGGGTGGTTGCGTATAGCCTCGGCGGTTTCGCGCGGGTGCAGCACGAGTTGGTCGCCCGCCACGAGCAGTTTCATGCCAGCCGCCTGTGCACAGTCGAGAGCGCGGACAATTTGCTCCAAAGACTTGTAGCCGTCCATGCTTATGTCGAAGCCTGCTCGGCGCATATCGGCGTAGCGCGCCTTCGTGGCGTTTTCGGGGTCAACGCCCCAAAAGCCGAGGATGGGGATACCGGCGCGCAGCGCAGCAGATGCCGCCCATAGCGTAAAGAGGAGTATGGCGTGTTTCATGTCTGAGTTGTCCGAGGGGAATAGGTTATTGCATGCCCGTGCGCCCAGCTTTGCGCAACTGCCATTTATACATCACCTTATAAAAAATGAATTTCAGCCAAGAGCCGTAGCCGAAATAGTTGGCGAGGGCGTACATCTTTTTGTTCTGCTCTTGCAGGACTTTGAAATGGCGCAGTTTGTAGCTCAGGCTTGAATGGTCCACGTCGCCTGCGCCGAGCACGTTGCCTCCATGTTGGCGGTAGAGCATGAGCGGTTCGCCGATGATGCCGAACGTGCCGCCCGCCTTCATCGTTTTCATCACGAGCCACGCATCGTGCATGAAGGCGCAGGGAGGGTAGGGGAAGGCGATGCGCTTGGCGGCGGCGTTAATCATCATGGTGCAGCCGGTGGCAAGGAAATGCACGCCGAGGTAGTTGAAGTTTGTAGCGAGCAGGTCGGGCAGCATCTCCGACATTTCCCAAAAGGACGGCGCGATTGTTTGCAGATTTTTGTCTACGACCTTCAAGTCTGAGCAGACCACGGCGGGGCGTTGCTGGTTTCCCGCTTCGATTTTCCGCATCTTGCGCAGCGTGGTTTCCACTTTATGCGGCAGCCACACGTCGTCTTGATCGCAAAACATGTAGTAGTCGGCCTCCGCTTCGGCGAGCAGGCCCATGAAGTTGCTCATCGCGCCTTTGCCCTCGCTGTTTCGGTGGAAAACGATATTGCCGTATCGTTCGGAAAAATCCCTTACGATGTCCGCAGTGCCGTCGGTCGAGCCGTCGTCGCCGATGTATAAGGTCCAATCAGTGTAAGTCTGATCGTAGAGCGACTGCAACTGCTCGCGTAGGTACTTCTCGCCGTTGTAGGTCGCAAGGAGTATGGCTATTCTTTCAGTGCCTTGCTGCATGGTTCAGAGGTAGAGGATTTTGTTGAAGAAAAGCGATATGACAAAGAGCAGAAACGCCGTTGCCGTTACGCCCGCCTTGCCTATCCAGTCGGGGCGTATTGTGTAAATCATCAAGGGGTAAAGGATGACTTCAACGATACAAATCATCTCGCTCACGCGGAATGCTAGTACGGGCACGGCGGGCAGCAGGAACATGGCGCAGAGGCCGATGATTTCAATCTTAATGAGCAGGTAGATATATTTGTTGTGCTCGGCGATGACCTTGCTTTTCCAGATGAAGAAATACACGAGTGCGATGCGCAGGTATTGCACCGTGTTAAACGGCGACACCTCCGACACTTCGCCTTTTGTCACGACTGTTTCGTAGATCCTCAGTTTTTCTTCGATATAGGGAATGGGGAGGACTGCCGTGAGTCCGATTTTCATGACAAATAGGACGGCGCAGACGGGGATAAGGCTGCACCAGAAGACGAGCCATTTGCCTTTCAACTCCTTGCCTGTAACGGCAAAAAACAGCAGATAAACGATTGAAGAGTAGTGGAACGACACCGCGCCGAGCAGCGTGAGTAGGAATTTGCCGATTTTCCTTTGAAAGAGGAAAGGCAAGGCCAGCAAGAAGAAGCCTGCCGCCACCGATACGCGTATCTGCGTCATGCAGTGCAAGATGAAATACTGCGAAAAGTAGATGAGCAGCGATGAGAGCCAAAGATCCGATAAGTTTTTTATAGAATAGGCAATCAGCGCCATGCACAGGGCGGCGTAGATGACAAATACATATAAATAATTGTCTATCGTGAAGCGGATAAGATTCGCTATCAGGATAAAGGTGTACTCCGTGGTGATGTCGAAAGAATAGTAGAAGCGGATATAGTTGTCGTAGTCCTTATCCACGTTGTCGGGGCGGAAGCCCGCCACCAGTGCCATCACGGCCGCCGCGCCGATGAACAGCCACAGGCGGTCGCGCTCCGAAATATAGTCTTCAAAGAAGGCCATAAACATCATCAGCAGCAGTAATATAAGGAGGATATTGAGCATGCTTGTTTACTCGTCTACTTGTCTACTCGTCTACTCGTTTACTCGTTTACTTGTTTACTTATTTCAAAACTCTTTATAGTGCTTCTTTACCAGCCGAACGGTCACAATGATAAAAGCGAGGAACGCCATGGCCAGCGAGTTGAACATGCGTTTCGGTCCTGCGGGCTTGACGGGCACTGTGGCGTTTTGGATAACGGTGAACGAGGGCGTGCGTTCTTGCAGTTTCGACTCGGCGTATTGCAGTTGCTGGCGCACCACGTTGTAGGCGCTGTAAGCGGCTTGCAGCTCGTTTTCGTAGGTCTCCTCTTCCGATTTGTAGGATTGGAGTATAAGGTCGCGGTGCGTGTCCACGTATTCCGCGTAAGCCGTTTTCGCCGAGTCGTATTTTGCTTTCAGTTGTTCGCTCAGGGCGGTATAATGGCGCACGTCGCCGCGTGCCTTTTCGGTGCGGTAGTCGATGATAAACTGTTGCAGTTTCACCTTCACCGAGTCGGCAAGCTGTGCCGCCACGAGCGGGTCGCGGGCGGTGGTGGTGATGCTGATCACGTCGGTCTTCTTGTCCACGCGGCAATTGATGCAGCTCGAGATGCCTTTCACTACCTCCGTCTCAGTCTTGTTGAGCTGGAAGGGATTGATTTTATTGCCCTTGCCCGTGTTGAGCGGTTCCGGCTTCTTAATGAGGTTTTTTGCCCAATTGTAAAGCCTTTCCCACCACGCCACGGGCTGCACCTTTGTGATATATTCCACAAATGGCCCTTTGAAATCGCCGTCCTTGGTTTCCACCTCTACGTAGAAGAGCGGCACGATGAAGTCAGTGCTTTCCATGAGGTCGGGGTAGAACTCGGGTACGATGGCATCGCTGGTCGCCATGTCGCCGAGTTTCACACCGAAGCTCGAGGCGATGCTGCTCAGGCCGCCGCCGATGTTGGGCGAGGTCGATTCCGGCGCGAGTTTTACTGTGGCGGAGTAGTAGCGCGGCAGGCACACCAAGAACAGGTAGGTGCCGAGGCACGTGGCAACGACGGGCAGGATAAACTTCTTTTTGTACTGCCACATTATTTTGGCGATGATGTCGAGGCGTATCTCGTCTTTAAAGAGCGAGGATATGGAAGATTTCTTTTCGTCCATGGGATTATATTTTTTGAGTAGGGGCGTTTTGCACAACGCCCGGTTAATGGTTTGCGTTATTGTTTATGCCTTTTGGCGCACACGGCGGGCGTTTTGCAAAACGCCCCTACTTTTAAAGTTGCTTGATGACTCTTGCGGGATTGCCTGCTGCCACGCAGTAGGGCGGCAGGTCTTTCGTGACGATGGCTCCCGCGCCCACGATAGCGCCGCGCCCGATGGTCACGCCGGGCAAGATGACGCAGTTTTCGCCGATTTGCACATAGTCCCCGATTTCCACGCAGCCCCGGCTTACGAGCGGGCGGTCGAAGGGCGGGGTGTCCATTTCTTCGCGCAGCGAATGGCCGTGCACGTGGTCGGTGATGTACACGCGGTCGCCCAGCGTCACGTGGTTGCCGATTGCGATGCGGTTGATGCAGCCGATGTGGCAGCGCGGGCTGACGAGTGTGTGCTCGCCGATGATGATTTCGGGCGCGAACGTCGTGTCTTTCCAGCGGTCAATGGCGTTGAGGCGCACGTCTTTGCCGATGATGCTGCCGCAGCCTATGCTGATGTACTTTCCGCCCTGCAAATCAAAGGGAAAGCCGAAGCAGGTGAAGTGGGGCGCGTATTTGAAGCGGCGGCGCACGATGGAGGCATAGAGGGCGCAGAGGAGCAACGAGCATTTGCGCGAAAGGCTTTCATTCCAAATCTTTGCCGCCGGCCACATGGCGGCGTCTATTATTTTGTGGAGGAGCGAATGCATCGGGAAGATATTTTTTGAAAGATGAAGGTGCGCTCTGCCTTATCCGTGCCGAAGGCCAGCACGATGGCGGCCGTCCAGGCGATGCTTAGGGCGATAATGCCGAGTGTGGAGGCTGTGGTGTCGGGCAGGAAGGACAGGGCAAGGAGCGGCAAGGCATAGGCGGCGGCGAGCACGCCGAGGCACCGTAGCATCACGCCCGCGAGATAGTCCTTAATGGGCAGGCCGAACAGTCCGTTGCAAAGTTTTATCCTTATGATTTGCACGATGGCGACCACCGCGAGCTGTATGGCAAACACCGTCTGCGGCGCGCAGCCAAGGTTTGCCGCCGCGCAGGCAATGGGCAGAATGCTCAGGAGCGAGCAGCCCTCGATGATATAATAACGCTTCACGCGCCCCGTAGCCGCTGCGCCTACCATCAGCGGGTTGGCAAGCGCGTCGACGAGCGACACGCAAAGCAGCAGGCGCGTGAACGTCACGGCATAGTCGGGCACACTGCCGAGCCACAGCCATAGGAACCATTCCGTCTTGCAGATGAGCGGCACGAACAGCAGCAGCACGATGCAGAACGACAGGCGCGAGGAGCGCATCACGAGTTGCTGCATAGCCGTGAAGTCTTGCTGGGCGCACGACTTGGTTATTTGCGGATTGATGGCCGTCTGGAAACTCGAGATAAATGCCGTCACGGCCGACTGTACGGAGAAGGCTATGCCGCGCGCGGCGTTCACCGCTGGACCGCCCATATAGTTGAGCAAAAGGTTAAGCCCTTGCGTGTTGCACACCACGGAGGTGTTGGAAAAAGAGTTCCAGCCCGCGAAGTAGAGAATACTTCGAAAGAGCGCGGCGTTGCGTTTCCACGTGAATTTCAGGTCGGGAAAGTTGCGCCGGCAATAATATATATATAAGGAGCGTGCCACAAGATTTTCTGCCAGCAGCATCACGGCGTAGATTTGCAGTTTGTCGCCCCAGTTGCAATAAGGCAGGGTGAGCACGATGCCGAGTTTGCAGAGAATGTCGAAGATGCTGATGAAGGCGAACGCCGTCATGCGTTCGTAGGCGATGATTGCGGCGTTGAAGGGCACGTTGAACACGAGGAACATCGCCGAGAGCAGCGAACAGTGGAACACCCACAGCGCGCTCTCGAACCTTTCGGGCGGAATGTTCATATAATGGTGCATGTACCACAGCCCCACGGTCTCGCCCAAAAGAAGCACAACGAGTGCCATCAGCCCGTGAATGATGATGCAGTTGCTGTACACCTCGCTCAGGTGCTGCCCGTCGCCCTTTCCGAGCGCCACGGTGATGAACCGCTGCGAGCTGGTGGTCATGGCGTTGTTGAGAAACATCATTACGACTACGAGCCCTGCCACCACGTCGTACACGCCGTAGTCCACCACCCCCAGCACGCGGATTATCACGCGCGAGGTGTAGAAGAACACGGCCATCTGGAAGAGCATGCGAAAGTAGAGCACCATCGTGTTCTTCGCCAGCCGCCTGTTGTCTACCGCCGAAGTCATGCGCCGCCTATTTCAGTACCGACACGATTACGCTGCCGAGCGTGGCGATGGTCATGCCGAGCGAGAGCATCTGCGTAATCGATACCGACTGCCGCTTGCGCTTGGTGGGCACGAGGATTTCGCAGCCCGGCTCGATGTCTTTCGCACTCTTCACACGCGTCACCGTGCCGTTCATGTGAATGGCAAACACGCGGTCCTTCTTCGCTTTCAGGCTGAAGCCGCCCGACTGGTTGATGTAGTATTTCAGCTTCTCGCCCTTCTTGAAGCCCACCGTGTTGGGATACATCACCTCGCCCTGCACGCTCACCGTGTTGTTGAAGAGCGGCACGATGAGGCGGTCGCCCTCCTGCAGCACCAAGTCCCATTCGCTGCCCGGGTTGGCAAGTGCCTTGTCGAGATAGATGCCCACGAAGCGGATGTCGCTCACTTCGAGCTTGCGCGTGTCGAGCGAGTCGCTCGTGGTAGTCATGCGGAGCAACTGCTTTTGACGTATCTTTTCCGTTTCCGTGAGTTTGCGCTCGAGGCGCGCGCCTTTAGCGTAGCCTTCGGGGAGCACGCCGCCGCACATCTGTATGATTTCCGAGAGGCGCATGCCTTTCTTCGTAATCGTGTAGGTTCCGGGGAAAGCCACCTCGCCTTGCACCATCACATGCTGCTGCTCGATATAGTCGGGCGAGCGGCGCACGTACACTTCGTCGAACGGCTCTAAGACAAACTCTTTCTCCCCGTCGATGGTAAAGCCGTCCTTGATTTTGAAACTGAACATCTCCGCCACGTTGTTGCTCGAGGTCACGGCCGATTTGTCGCGCTGGCGGCGCGCCACGTCCACTTTCACGAGTGAGGCTGCGTCTTTCAAGCCGCCCGCTTGCAGTATGAGGTCTTCCACCGACATGTTTTCGGCAAAGTCGTACGTGCCGGGATAGATCACCTCGCCCTCAATCGTGAGCGTGCGCTCCTCTTGAGCGGCGGTGCGGTCGGGCACGAAGAGTTCGTCCTCGTTTTGCAGTGCCACGTCGGGTTGCGTGTGGTCCATGATGGCACGGGGATTGATGCTAAGCACTTCCAGCGAGCGGTCGGCCTTGCGGCGGCGCAGTATGGCGTGCTCGGCAAAGGCATTTTCAGCCAGGCCGCCGGCCGTGGCGAGCAGCTGGCTCACGGTGGTGATGTTGCTGCCAAATTGATATTTGCCCGGGCGCATCACGGCTCCCTTTGCCTCCACCATATTCGTGTAGCGGTTGAGCGTGGAGTCCACCGCCACGGAGTCGCCGTCGCACATGTGGAAGTCGGCGCGGCTGTACTCGTCGAGCGAGTATACCGAGAAGCGTCCGCCCTTCTTGCGTACCACGTGTACCACGTCCTCATAGGCATCACCAGCAAAGCCGCCCGCATATTTGAGCAGGGTGGCAAGACTCTCGTTCGACTTCATTTCGTACACCATCGGGCGTTTCACCTTGCCTGTGATGTCGACAAGACAGTCGTAAGCGTCTACCGCGATTACGTCGTCGGAGGCGAGCGTCACGTTGCCTTTCAGGTTGCCGTTGAGGATATAGTCGTAGATGTCCACCGTAGAAATCAGCCTGCCGCCGCGATACACCTTGATGTTGCGCAGCGTGCCGATATCGTTCGTGCCGCCTGCCATGTAGAGCGCGTGGAACACGGTGGCGAATGCCGAGAGCGTGTAGGTGCCGGGGTTTTTCACTTCGCCCATCACGTTCACGCTAATCGTCTTCGTCTGCCCCACTGTGAGCTGAATGTTCGAGCCCGCGTAGTGGCGCCCCATCACGCCCTTCACCCTCTGGTTGGCCTGCGCCACGGTCAGTCCGTTCACGTTCACCGGGCCGCACCCGTCGATCGTGATGGTGCCTTCGGGCGAAACGGTGGCGGTGATGCTCTGCTCCGATGCGCCCCAAATGTCGATGTACACGGCATCACCGGGACCGAGGCGATAGTTCTGCGGGATGGCCACGTTCATGTCGCTTTCAAACGTGAGGTATTTGTTGTTGAAGATATTGCGGCCGAACACCTCCTTCTTTTTCGTCTTCTTTTTATCCTTTCCATACCCCTGCTCGTCGGGGAACATCATGTCGAGCGAGTCGGGCAGCACAAAGTCGAAGGCATCTGCGAAGTCGTCCATTTCTTCTTCTTCATAGCGCTTGCGCTGAAATTCGTTCATATCGTCTTTATTCACGCGCTTTTTATTGCCTGCCGTTTGCCGCTGCTGGAAATTCTTATTCTTGTCAGCCTTGTCGTCGCGCTTTGTCTGCCCGTTGTTCTTTCGCATGCGGTCTATGGTCCTCGATCCGTTTATGTCGCGTGCGCCCACCATATTGTTCTGATTTTTCTGCTGCCTTTCATACTGGTTGCGCAGACGCCGGATGTCGTCGACGCTCACGCCGCGCTCTATGAGTTTCTTGAATATCTCTTCGCGGGGCGTGCCCTTATCATTTTCCTTGATGACAAATTCCATGATCTGGCTGTCTGTCATCGACGATTGCGCCAGCACCTCGCTGGCGAACGTGAAGAAGAAAAGAAGCAGGGAGAGGCATGCTTTGCCCCATGCTGGCTTGTAGTTCAGCACTTGTTGTGTCATTCGTATGATGTTTGATGTATTCATTTTCGAAATATATAATAATGTGTATTCTGCGTTGCCGCTATCGGATGCAGGCGAATAACTGCCTTTATGATAAACGCAAAAAGGGACGCGTTATTGTCCGAAAAATAGGCAAATAGGGCATTTGCAGCGCACAAAGTTACAAAAATAATAATATTTACGCTTTAAAAACCCCGCCTTAGCTTGCCATTCAGCATTTCCTTCTTTCCTTGTAATCTCTTCGTCTCCCCTTGCCGCCCGCGCTTTGCCAGCCCGTGGCACAAAGCAGCACGTTTTGGCGAAACCGAATAAAAGGCCTATCTTTGCCTTAGCAAAAAGAGGAAGAGCACAGGCTTTTCCTCTTTTCGCGTTTTAGGGGCAAACTATCCTATAAGAACGGAAAAATTATCTTATATGAGCGTGAAAATTATAAGCAAGCCCGTAAAAATTTGCTCCTTTATAATTTTCACGAAGTGCTTTAAAGTGAAAATTTCCTTGATTTTCGCAGAATTTTTCTCGGAGCAAATTTTCGTTTCCTTAATTATCCCTAAATCTTTGCACCGCGCAGCCTTAACGATTGCAAACGCGCTTTCAACGCTCTGCGCAGAAAAGGAAGCGGCATTAACATGTTTTGCAACTTTTGGGCATCGACCGTTTGATTTTAATCCCCACGTTAGATATTGTTGGCTGCGCTGAGCAATTTAAGTGTACTTAATTGCCCTCGCTTGCACGCCAATTCCCCAATTTTATAGTGAATTTGGGGATTGTAATCGCTAAATTTATAGTGAATTTGGGGATTGTAATCGCTAAATTCATATATAATTTGGGGAATTGGCAATTACTTCTTATCTTTGCAGTGTGAAAAAAACTATTCAAATAGAGAGACTTACGACTATGATAGAAAGAACTGTAAGCAAAAGCATTACTGATGATTTCAAGAAAGAGAAAATCATTCTGCTCATGGGAGCGCGTCAAGTGGGTAAAACGACCCTTGCGCACGAACTCGCAAAGGGGCGGCAGCGCGTGCTGCATCTGAACTGCGACAACTACGACGACCGTGCGGATTTGGAGCATCAAACATCGACAGAGTTGGCCGCATTGCTCGCGGGTTACGACTTCGTGCTGATTGACGAGGCGCAACGCGTGCCCGACATCGGCATGACGATAAAAATGATTGGCGACCTGAAACTCTCAGTGCCGACCGTCGTGACGGGATCTTCGTCGTTGGAACTATTGGAAGGCATTAAAGAACCTGCCACTGGCAGACACATTGACTACGAACTCTTTCCGCTTTCATTGCCCGAACTTATAGCGCACAACGGCCGCCGCGAGGAGCACCGCCTGTTGGAGCAAAGGCTTATTTTCGGTTTTTACCCCGAGGTCGTGACCGACCTTTTCGACGCCAAGCGCACTTTGATGACGCTGGCAAACGATTATTTATATAAAGACCTGCTTGCGTATAAAGGCGTGAAGCGTCCCGAAGTGTTGCATAAGTTGCTCGTGGCGTTGGCGTTGCAGATAGGGAGCGAGGTGTCGTATAACGAACTTTCGGGTTTGCTGGGCATAGACAAAGCCACGGTGGAAAGTTACATCGGGCTGCTCGAAAAATGCTACGTGATATTCCGGATTGACTCTTTCAGCCGCAACCTGCGCAATGAAATCAAGAAGGGGAAAAAGATTTATTTTGTAGACAACGGCATCCGCAATGCCGTGCTCGCCAACTTCGCGCCTCTGAATCTGCGGAACGATGTGGGTGCGCTTTGGGAGAACTTGCTCGTCAGCGAACGCAAAAAACGTAATGCCTACGCCCGCAATTATGCCCGTCTTTACTTTTGGCGTACGCACAGTCAGCGGGAAATAGATCTTATTGAGGAACAGGACGGAAGGCTTCAGGCATTTGAGTTTAAGTGGAACGCAAAGACGAAGGCTACTCTGCCGGCAAACTTTTCAGAGGCTTACCCCGACACGCCCTTTACTGTCGTGTCGCCAGATAATTACACCCAGTTCGTGACGGGATAAACGCTCCCGCTGTCCCCGCTCTGCCTGCCCCGGTACAAAACTAAGGCAAAACTTGGCGTTTCTGCTAAGAAAGTAGTAAATTTGCAACCCGTAAAGTTTTATCATCTTAATTATTTAAAGTATCGTGGCTGAAACTAAGTACATCTTCGTTACGGGGGGCGTTGCTTCCTCGCTCGGTAAAGGAATTATCTCATCGTCTATTGGCAAGCTGCTGCAAGCCAGAGGTTTCGACATTACCATTCAAAAGTTCGACCCCTACATTAATATTGACCCGGGGACGCTTAATCCTTACGAGCACGGCGAGTGCTACGTTACCGACGACGGGCAGGAAACCGACCTCGACCTCGGTCACTACGAACGCTTTACGGGCATTCAGACTACGCGCAACAACAACGTCACCACGGGGCGCATCTACCAGAGCGTCATCGAGAAGGAACGCCGCGGCGACTACCTCGGCAAGACCATTCAGGTGATTCCCCACATCACCGACGAGATTAAGCGTGACATGCTCTATCTCGGCAAGAAAAACCACTACGATTTCGTGATTACGGAAATCGGCGGCACGGTGGGCGACATCGAAAGCCTGCCCTTCCTCGAGGCCATTCGCCAGCTTAAATGGGAACTGGGCAGAAATGCCGTGTGCGTGCACCTCACTTACGTGCCCTACCTCTCAGCCGCCGGCGAACTGAAAACGAAACCCACGCAGCACTCTGTCAAGGAGTTGCAAAGCCTCGGCATTCAGCCCGACATCCTCGTGCTCCGCACCGAGCACGAACTCTCTGCCGGCCTGCGCAAGAAGGTGGCCAACTTCTGCAACGTGTCGCCCGACGCAGTGGTGCAGAGCATCGACCAGCCCACGATTTACGAAGTGCCCCTCCGCATGCAGGAGCAAGAGCTCGACGCTACGATTTTGCGCAAGCTCGACATGCCCGTTGGCGAAACGCCGGGACTGGGCCCGTGGCGCAACTTCCTGGATCGCCGCCACAAGGCCACGAAGGTCATCAACATCGGCCTCGTGGGCAAGTACGACTTGCAGGACGCTTACAAGAGTATCCTCGAGTCGCTCTCGCAGGCAGGCACTTACAACGACCGCAAGGTGAAGTGCCACTTCATCAACAGCGAGCACCTCACCGCCGAAAACGTGGCCGACGAGATTAAGGCGATGGACGGCATCGTGGTGTGCCCGGGCTTCGGACAGCGCGGTATCGAGGGCAAGCTCATCGCCGCCCGCTATTGCCGCGAGCACGACGTGCCGACCTTCGGCATCTGCCTCGGCATGCAGATGATGGTCATCGAGTTTGGGCGAAACGTGCTCGGCTTTGCCGATGCCAACAGCGTAGAGATGGATTCCAAGACCACCCACAACGTGATCGACATCATGGAGGACCAGAAGAACATCACGAACATGGGCGGCACGATGCGCCTCGGCGGTTACGAATGTGCCCTGAAAGAGGGCAGCCGCGTGCGCGAAATCTACGGCAAGGACGTCATTCGCGAACGCCACCGCCATCGCTACGAGTTCAACAACGACTACCGTGCCCAGTACGAGCAGGCCGGCATGCAGTGCGTCGGCACTAACCCCGACACGGAACTCGTGGAAATCGTGGAAATCCCCAGCCTGCGCTGGTATATCGGCACGCAGTTCCACCCCGAATATTCCAGCACCGTGCTCCACCCGCACCCCCTCTTCCTCGACTTTGTCAAGGCGGCGATTGCGGCGCATAAGGATAATGAGAAATAAATAATCAACGTGTAAATACTGCCTGGGAGGCAGTACAGAACGCAGCGATAGTAACCGAGGACTTCGTCGCCGGGTACTAAAAGATGCGCTTATGTAGTGCCTTCCAGGCACGTTGTTTTCTAAGTAAAATATATAATGGATAAAAACACTATTATCGGGCTTGTGCTGATGGCGGCCGTGCTCATCGGTTTCAGTTACTACAACACGCAGCAGCAGCCCGTGCAGCAACCCGCGCAAGAACAAACAGCAGAACCCAAGCAAACGGCAACGCCCACGCCCGCCACGGCAGCGGCGGCCATGCTGCCCGACAGCACCGACCGCTTCTATACGGCAGACCAAAAGCCCGAATACATCACGCTCCGCAACAATAAGGTGAGCGTCAAGATTTCCACAAAGGGCGCAGCCGTGGCAGAGGTGAAACTCAACGAATACAAAAGCTACAGCGACTTTGCCGAGGGCAAGGACAACCCGCTGCTCCTCTACTCAGAGAAAGATGCCGGTCTCGACCTCGTGCTCGAAACTAAAGAGCGCAATATGCGCCTTGCAGATTATTGCTTTACGCCCGAGAACGTGACTGACTCCACCGTCACCCTCACGCTTGCCTCGAAGACGGGCGAGCAGCGCATCAGCCTCGTTTACAAGCTCCTCGCCGACAACTACCTGCTCAACTGCTCGCTGCAAACGGCGGGCATGGGCAACCTGTGCAAGACGGGCGGCGCACCCCTCTACATGGCCTGGCACGACCGCGTGGCGCGCCACGAAAAGGGTTTCTATTTTGAAAACATGTATTCCACGCTCACCTACAAAACTACCGACGACGACGTAGAAAAGCTCTCCGAGCAGCAAACCGAGGAAGAAAGCGTGACGGCGGGCGTCAACTGGATTGCCTTCAAAAACCAGTATTTCAGTTCCGTGCTCATCGCAGCCGCGCCGATGAAGAACGTGGCGGTCAAGAGCGAGCAGCTCGACGAGAAGTCGGGCTACCTGAAAGCCTACACCGCGCAGATGGAAACGGCCGTCGACCCCACGGGCGCGAAGGCCACAGACTTCCAATATTATTTCGGCCCGAACAACTACCGCCTCTTGCAGTCGATGGACGATTTCCGCATCACGGCGGAAGAGTATGAGTTGCAAGACCTCGTGTATCTCGGCTGGCCGCTCTTCAAATGGATCAACCGTTACTTCACGCTCTACGTCTTCGACTTCTTCACCCGCATGAACCTGCCTATGGGCATCGTGCTCCTGCTCATCACGCTCCTCCTGCGCGTCATCGTGTACGCCCCCACCCGCAAGAGCTATATGAGCAGCGCCAAGATGCGCGTGCTGAAACCGAAAGTCGACGAAATCAGCAAGAAATACCCCAAGCAGGAAGACGCCATGAAGCGCCAGCAAGAAATCATGACGCTCTACTCGCAGTATGGCGTAAGCCCCATGGGCGGCTGCCTGCCGATGCTCATACAGATGCCTATCTGGATCGCGATGTTCAACTTCGTGCCCAATGCCATCGAGTTGCGTCAGCAGAGCTTCCTGTGGGCTGACGACCTCAGCACTTACGACGACTTGATTTCGTGGAACTTCGAGATTTGGGGACTAGGCAACCATCTTAGCCTCTTCTGCCTCCTCTTCTGCGCCTGCAACCTGCTGTACAGCTATCTGATGATGCGCCAGCAGAAAGAGACTATGTCGGGCGAACAGGCGCAGCAGATGAAGCTCATGCAGTGGATGATGATGCTCATGCCCTTGTTCTTCTTCTTCATGTTCAACAAGTACTCGGCCGGCCTTAACTACTACTATTTCATCTCGCTCCTCTTCTCCGCGCTCACCATGTGGTACCTGCGCAAGACGACCGACGACGCCAAGCTCCTCGCCAAACTCGAAGAGAACTATAAGGCCAATAAGAACAATCCCAACAAGAAACCCACCGGCCTTGCCGCACGCCTCGAAGCCCTGCAAAAGCAGCAGCAGGAAATGCTCGAGCAGCAGCGCAAAAGGAACGGGAGATAACGAGCGCAAAATCATACACACCATGCACTTCCTTAAACTTCTTATGGCACTCACAATAGCCGGCCTCGCCGCGAACGCCGCTGCGCAAACGGCGGACGAGCCGATTATCGGCAAGCAGCAGCCCGCCGAAGGCACGGAGTTGATGACTCCCGAGAACCTTTGGGCAATGGGACGCATAGGCGGCGTGGCGCAGTCGCCCGACGGCAAGGCGCTGGCCTACACCGTGACCTATTACAGCGTGAAGCAAAACCGCAGCCGCACTACCATTCACTTGCTCGACACGGAGACCCGCGCCGACAAACTGCTCACCGTGGGCGCAGGCAGCGAGAGTAGCCCCGCCTTCATTAAGAATGGCACGCGTATCGCCTACCTCGCCGCAGCCGACGGCAAGAGCCAGCTCTGGGAAATGAACCTCGACGGCAGCGGCCGCCGGCAGATATCCTTTTCCGAAACTGACGTGATAGACTTCCTCTTTTCGCCCGACGGCAAGAAGGTGATCCTTATCCACGAAGTGCCGCAGCACACCGCCATTCAGCAAAACGACGAAGACCTGCCCAAAGCAACGGGCATGGTGGTCAACGACCTGATGTATAAGCACTGGGACACGTATGTCACCTCCGCGCCGCACCCCTTTGTGGCGGCGTTCGACGGCGAGCGGGTGGGGCAGGAGACGGATTTGCTCGAGGGCGAGCCGTTCGAGTGCCCTATGATGCCTTTCGGCGGCATAGAGCAACTGGCGTGGAGCCCCGACTCGAAAACCATTGCCTATACCTGCCGCAAAAAGACAGGGCGCGACTATGCCATCAGCACCGACAGCGACATATTTATATATAATACCTCCGTCGGCACAACCCGCAACGTCTGCAAGCCCGAGGGCTGGAAAGCCCCCGATTGCGACCCGCTACGCAGCCTCGAGCAGCAAGAGGTGAACAATCAGAAAGACGCGCTCGTGGGCTACGACCAAAACCCGCAGTTCTCGCCCGACGGCCGCTACCTCTCTTGGCTCAGCATGGAGCGCGACGGATATGAGAGCGACCGCACGCGGCTCTGCGTCATGGAACTCGCCACGGGCAAAAAGCAGTTCGTGACGGAGGCGTTCCAGAGCGGCGTGAACGAATTTTGCTGGGATGCCAAGTCTGCGAAGATTTACTTCACCGGCGTGTGGCACGGGCGCACCAATATCTACATGACCGACCTCAAAGGCAATGTAAAGCAACTCACCGACGACGTGTGCGACTACACCCTCGTGGGCATCGCACCGAACGGCAAGCAACTCATCGCCAAGCGCCACAGCATGAGCAGCGCGGACGAAATCTATGCCGTCGCCCTCGGCAAAAAGGTAGAGGCTGAGGCTTTGACCAATGAGAACGAGGCGTTTTACCGGCAACTTGCCTTTGGCGAGGTGAAGGAACGCTGGGTGGAGACTGTGGACGGGCAAAAGGAACTTTGCTGGGTGGTATATCCCCCCAAGTTCGACCCCGCTAAGAAATACCCCGTGCTTCTCTTCTGCGAGGGCGGCCCGCAGTCGCCCGTCAGCCAGTTCTGGAGCTACCGTTGGAATTTCCAAATCATGGCGGCCAACGGCTACATTGTGATAGCCCCGAACCGCCGCGGCCTGCCCGGCTTCGGCATGGAATGGCTCGAAGAAATCAGCGGCGACTACAACGGCCTTTGCATGAAGGACTATCTCTCCGCCATCGACGACATCGCCACCGAACCCTACGTAGACCGGGAACGCCTCGGTGCAGTGGGCGCAAGTTTTGGCGGTTACAGCGTTTACTGGCTCGCCGGACACCACGACAAGCGTTTCAAATGCTTCATCGCGCATGACGGCATCTTCAACACGGAACAGCAGTACGTTGAGACAGAAGAGCTTTGGTTCCCGAATTGGGACTTGCGCAACGCGCCCTGGATACGCGACCGCGAAGGCCGCCAGCGCAGCTGGTTCGAGGATTCCCCGCATCGCTCCGTTGATAAATGGGACACGCCAATTCTTTGCATTCACGGGCAAAAGGATTTCCGCATCGAGTACACGCAGGCCGAAAGCGCGTTTACGGCAGCCCGCCTGCGCGGCGTGCCGGCTCAGTTGCTGCTCTTCCCCGACGAGAACCACTGGGTGCTCAAGCCGCAGAACGGCGTGCTTTGGCAGCGCACTTTCTTCCGCTGGCTGGATAAATGGCTGAAATAATATTATCTATAAATATCAAAAACAAACAATGACAGAATTAATCCAAAGAAAACTCAACGACAGTGCCGCAGCGCGTTGGACGGCGCTTGTCCTCGTAGCCTCGATGATGTTTTTTGGCTACATGTTCGTCGACATGATGTCGCCGTTGCAGTCGCTCGTAGAGAACCAATACGGCTGGACGCCCGATGTGTTCGGCACGTATGCAGCGAGCGAGTACATTGTCAACGTGTTCGGCTTTCTCATCGTTGCCGGCATCATCCTCGACAAGTGCGGCATCCGTTTCACCGGTGAGTTGTCCGCTTCGATGATGTTCATCGGCGCGTGCATCAAGTATTATGCCATTAGCGAGGCGTTCAAGGGCACGGGCTTGGAAGCATGGCTCGGTTCTTGGTGGGTCGCTATGCCCGCCAGCGCAAAATTAGCTGCCTTCGGCTTCATGATTTTCGGGTGTGGCTGCGAAATGGCAGGCACCACCGTGTCGAAAGCCATAGCAAAGTGGTTCAAAGGTAAGGAAATGGCGCTTGCCATGGGTCTTGAAATGGCCATTGCCCGCGTCGGCGTGTTCGCCATATTCTCCATCTCACCCATTATCGCCGAGAAGTTCGGCTCGGTGTCCGCTTCCGTAGGCTTTTGCACCGCCCTGCTCTTCATCGGATTGATTACGTACAGCGTGTTCTGCATCATGGACCGCAAGCTCGACCAGCAAATCGGCGCAAGCGAGGCGGGCGAGAATGAAGAAGAGTTCAAGGCCTCCGATTTGAAGAACATCCTCACCAGTCGCATCTTCTGGGTGGTGGCTTTGCTCTGCGTACTCTACTATTCCGCCATTTTCCCCTTCCAGCGCTATGGTGCCAACATGCTGCAATGCAACCTCGAAGGCATTTCCGACATTGAGGCCTCCAACATCTTCCGCTGGTTCCCCATCGGCGCGGCAGTAATCACGCCGTTCCTCGGTTCGTTCCTCGACCACAAGGGCAAGGGCGCTACGATGCTCATGTGCGGAGCGCTTCTGCTCATTGCCTGCCACCTCGTGTTTGCCTTCGTGCTGCCTGCAACGCACAGCCACCTCATTGCCTACTCCACCATCGTGCTGCTCGGCATCTCGTTCGCCCTCGTGCCCGCCGCCCTTTGGCCCAGCGTGCCCAAAATCATCGACGAAAAGGTGCTCGGCAGCGCTTACTGCCTCATCTTCTGGGTGCAGAACATCGGTCTTTGCTTCGTCCCCGTGCTGATTGGCAGCGTGCTCAATGCAGCCAACGCCAACAACCCCGCAGTGCTTGCCGCTAAGGCAGCCAACGCAGAGTTTATACCTTACGACTACACCCTGCCGCTCGTGATTTTTGCCTGCTTCGGCATAGCCGCCCTGCTCCTTGCCGTTTACCTCAAGCTCATCGACAAGAAAAACGGTTACGGATTGGAAGAACCTAACATCAAGGAATAAGCAAGCCTACACAATATTATATATATAGGCGGCGGAGCGTAAAGCTTCGCCGCCTATATTTATGCAGATACCGGCGCAAGCAGGCAGAGCAGCCTTAGTAAAGACAATCCCTCTCAAGTTCTAACAAAAACTCCTTTTTATCCAATCCTCCCCTGAAGCCGGTCAGGGAGCGGTTGCTGCCAATGACGCGATGGCAGGGGATAAGTATGCCGATGCCATTGGCGCCGATAGCCTGTGCCACGGCCCGCACGCCTTTTTCATTGCCAATACTCTTAGCAATCTCCATATAGCTTCTTGTTTCTCCGTATGGGATATCGAGCAATGCCCTCCATACCCGGAGCTGAAAAACTGTGCCGACAGGGTGCAGCGGAATGTGGAACTCTTTGCGATTGCCTGCAAAATATTCGTCAAGTTGTCTCTTTGCTTGTTCGATGACAGGGGACGGCGCTATTCTGAAATCTGCATTTACGATTCGCCCGATTCTAAGTTTGTTTCGCTCGGCACAGGGCATACCATTCCAGTCGCACAGGCATAACGCATTGCCCATAGATGCCAAGATGAGTTCCCCGCATGGCGAGTGGTAATATTGTATGCTTACTATTTGAACGCCATTATCTCTTTTCTTCATGTTCATATTATATTATTGTATGCAGAAAGAATGCTAAGGGTCTTTTAGTGCAAGCGAGCGCCATAGAGCTTGCTCATGTGTAAATTAGAGGGCAAATAAAACCTACATTCTGGTGTAAAGTTAAGACAATGTTTTTAACCTACAAAACATGGTTAATAGGTTGCCGCATTTGGCTTGTAGTTGACAGAATTTTATTTGTAGTTGACTCCAAATGTTCTAAAAAGTAACAATAAAAACATAATATAATTCTTGATAATCAGTAAATAAATACTCAAAATATCTTAACCCGATTTAACGAAAACTTTTTGTTTTTGAGAGACAAAAGGATGTACTTTTGTACCGTGATTAGTCGACAAATCATTATGTTTCATTCAAAAAAACAATATGATTATTACGGAAAAAGAAAAGAGTTTGGCGGTTTTCTCAAGTCTGCTCTTCAGACACTATCCAGAGTTAGAAGAACAATTATATGGCGTAATGAGGTCATATCACAAAGGTGTGGGAATGGTCTGTCATACTAAAGACTATTGGGTCAGAGATTTCATGCCTGCACAGGTAGGTGAAGATGTGTTTGTGAAGTTCATCTTTAATCCAGACTATCTGCAAGACAAAAAGAAATACATTACTGACGTTGATAAGGTTATCAAGAACTGCCCTTTTGCACAGAAATACAAAATTGTAAACATACCTATCATTCTTGATGGAGG
>SAMEA3663092__coassemble_202_pt1 | contig 20759 bp, 17 predicted proteins | sample SAMEA3663092__metabat2_low_PE_014 | metagenome-assembled genome bin SAMEA3663092 (sample SAMEA3663092) | pig gut metagenome | biome: pig gut; feature: pig-associated habitat; material: faeces | place: France | collected 2012
TTGGCGATGTGCAGGTCGATGCCTTTCAGCACCTCGAGTTGCCCGAAGGATTTTCTTAGATTTTGTATTTCAATCATTTCAATATTTGTTGTCAAGAAAATGGCGAATGTCTGTCAGGGCAGCGATTGTGCTACACCCGCCCTGATGAATGTTGCAAAACAAGTTTATCCTCAACCGCTGCAAAGTTACGCAAATCTTGCCTGTTTGCCCCTTTGCTTATAGGATAAATAGCATTTTCCAATAAGAATAATTGGCAGTTTGCGCGGTTTTGGGTAACTTTGCACACAATATATATTTATATAACGCCAAAATAACGTAATCAAATGAAGAAAATTCTTAGCACAATGCTTCTTTTTGCGGCTTTTTGCTTGACAGCCGCCGCGCAGTTGCCCTCAGTGGAACTGAAAGATATTAACGGCAAGGCCGTGAACACGGCAGAACTCTCCAACGATGGCAAGCCCTTTATCATCAGCTTTTTCGCCACGTGGTGCAAGCCTTGCAACCGCGAACTCAAGGCTATCCACGAGCAATATGCCGACTGGCAGGACGAGACGGGCGTAAAGGTCATCGCCATTTCCATTGATGAAGCGCAGAACATGCAGAAGGTGAAGCCTATGGTAGACGCTGCAGGTTGGGAATACGAGGTGCTGCTCGACCCCAACAGCGAGTTCCGCCGCGCAATGGGCGTGAATATGATCCCCCACGTGTTCGTCATCGACGGCAATGGCAAGATAGCCGAGAGCCGCAGCGGCTACACCGACGGCGGCGAGGAGCACCTGATTGAGAAAGTGCGCGAACTCATCGCGGCGCAAGGCAAATAATATCCTTCTCCAAATAAAGAATGCAACCCATTAAGATAATAGCCGCCAGCCTCTTGGCGCTTGCCCCGCTCTGCGCAGATGCGCAAGGCGACGACGGCAAGAAATTCTCGCTCCACGGCAGCATTCAGAGCGATGTGCTCTTTCCAGAAAAAGACGGAAAGATTGGCGCGACCAAAGACAACTGGTCGCTTACGAATACCTACGTGGAACTTAATCTGCTCAACAAATACTTTACCGCCGGCGTGCGCTACGAAGGACTGGAGCACCCGCTGCCCGGTTTCGACGAGGGCTTCAAGGGGCGCGGTATTCCTTATTTCTACGTGGCGGGCCATTACAAAGGCTTCGACCTCACGCTCGGCGACTTCTACGAGCAGTTCGGCTCGGGCCTTGTCCTGCGCACCTACGAAGAGCGTGCGCTCGGCATAGACAATTCCTTGCGCGGCGGAAAGCTCACGATGCGGCCGTTTAAGGGCGTAAACATCAAACTCCTCGGCGGACAGCAACGCTTCTATTGGGAGCACCGCAACCTCGATGATTGCAACGCCTGGATTTACGGCGGCGACGTGGAACTGAGCCTCGACCGCTGGTTTAAGAAAATGGACGAGACGGGCACGCGCCTCACGCTCGGTTTCTCCGGCGTGAGCAAGCACGAAAAGGTGACCGATGACATCACCGTGTTCCGCACCGACGCAGCCACGGGCCAGCAGGGCGCATATCGACTCAATCTGCCCGAAAACACGGCCGCCTTCGACGCCCGAGCCAATCTGAAAAAAGGCAACTACAGTTTCTTGGCAGAATATGCGTGGAAAGGGCAAGACCCCTCCTCGCGCAATAATTATATCTATCGCCACGGCCAAACGCTCCTGCTTTCCGGCTCTTACTCCAAGCGCGGCATGAGCGTGCTTTTGCAGGCCAAGCGCACGGAGGATATGGACTTTATGTCTCGCCGATCGCTCGATAAGGGCGTTACCACGGCGTGCCACATCAACCACCTGCCCGCCTTCTCCATGCAGCAGACTTATGCCCTTGCCTCCATCTATCCCTACGCCACGCAGAACGCGCTCGGCGAATGGGCTTTCCAAGGAGAGTTTGCCTTCACCTTCAAGCGCAAAACGCCCCTCGGCGGCAAGTACGGCACGACCGTGAAACTCAATGCCTCGCACATTCGCGCCATCGACCGCAACGACCTCTCTTCCAGCCCGCAGGACTTGGCAGGCACGGAGGGCTATACCTCAAAGTTCTTCAAAGTGGGCAGCCAAATCTATTATCAGGACATAAACGTGCAGCTCGAGAAGAAACTCACCAAGAAGTTCAAACTCAACCTCATGTATGCCAACCAGCGCTACAACAAAACGGTCGTTGAAGGCGAGGGCGGTACGGTGAAATGCCACGTGGCGGTTGTGGAAGGCAAATACCAGTTCAACAAAAAGTTCACCCTGCGCGGCGAGGCGCAATACCTCCACACCCGCGAGGACCAAAAGGACTGGTGGTACGGCCTGCTCGAACTTTCCATCCTGCCCAACCTCATGCTCACCGTCAGCGACCAGTTCAACGCCAACGTGCCCGATTTCAGCGAGGACGCAGAGGAAGGGAAAACCAACCGCGTGCACTACCTCATGGGCAGCCTCACGTTTACAAAGAAGGCCCACCGCATTCAGGTGGGCTACGGCATGACCCGCGCCGGCTACAACTGCTCAGGCGGCGTGTGCCGCTTCGTGCCGGCGCAGAAAGGTTTGCAGGCTTCCTATTCGTTTAACTTCTGATTGTTCTGAAATATGACTTTTTCGAAATACATCAAATATGCCCTGCCGGCGATTTTTCTGCTGACGCTTTACGCCTGCGACGAAATCGACGAGCAGGACCGCTTCCAAAAAGTAGAAATAGCCTCCGGTGGTGAAAGCGGTGGCGAAGGCGGCGGTGAAGGTACGGGCTTCGGCGCGAAAAACGTGCTGATTGAAGATTTCACCGGCCAGCGTTGCATCAACTGCCCCCTGGCCACGAATACCATTTCAACGCTTCAGGCCTCCTTTGGACACGACCGCGTGATCCCCGTGGCTATCCACGGCGGCGACCTCACGCTGGCCGCACCCACGGGTTTGGCAAACGAGATTGGCAACACCTATACCGCCGAGCGCGGCGTTTCTTCCAAACCGAAGGGCGAGGTGGACCGTACGGGGCAGTTGCTCGACCAGGAAAAGTGGGGCACAACCGTATTGGAGCGCATCTCTATGACAGCGCACGTAAAACTCGGCGTGGAAAACATTGCCTTTGATGCCGACACGCGCGAACTTTCTTTCAATGTGAACGCCGCAGCCGATTTGACAGGCGCACAGGGCCTGATGCAGGTGTGGCTCACCGAAAGCCACATACACAAATATCAGGCAACGCCCGACCACAACCGCTATCCGCAATATCCAGCCTCGGGCTACGACCTCAACTATGAGCACAACCACGTGCTCCGCGCCTGCGTCAGCGCAAAGGACGGCGATGCCCTCTCGCTTGTGGCGGGCGGCAGCGAAACGCGCACATATAAATATATATTGGAGTCCGACTGGGTGGCCGATAATATGTCGGTCGTCGTGATTGCCTACAATGCCGCGCAGGGCGTGCTGCAAGTCATTGAGCAGCCGGTTAAGTAGCCTTGATTTTTTCACAGATAAATAATCACTTAAATAACACACTATTATGAAGAAAATCTTTACCCTCTCTTTGCTTTGCCTTTTGTCGGTTGCCGCGGCTAAGGCACAGTTGAAAATAACCAACGGCACACAGGAAGTAACCAATGGTTCGGTCCTCACTTTCACCGCTACCGAAATCGCTGAAATAGGTTTGGTGGATTGTGCACCCAACGACCCTAAGATTACCAACGTTTCCGGCGAAAAGGGCACGCTCAAAGTTGTGGTTAAGAAGAACTCGCTTTTCGACAACTTCGACTGGTGCGGCATCACCGCGCTGTGCCAACCCATGCAAAGCGGCACGGAAACCCGCACGGCCGAACTTGCTAACGGCGACTACCGGACGTTGGAATTGCACGCCAACTTCACATTCGGCACCTATGCCACCTATTCTGCCACCGTTACGGTTTATTTCAACGATAAGCCTTTCTGCACCTTTATGGCGCAATATGTTTACGCTAATCCCGCCAGCATTGAAAAGGTGAGCGCAGACGGCAATTCCTCCGTACGTGTCGCTGGCAACGCCCTCCGCTACGCTTTTGCCGATAACGCACAGCGCACCCTCGACGTATATGCCGCCGACGGCCGCCTCGTGCGCACCGCTTCCGTAAATGGCAACGGCAACCTCTCGCTTGCCGGAATGCCCAAGGGCACATATATATATTGTGTACGCGAAGCAGGCAAGAAGGTGCTCGACGGCAAATGCCTCGTAAAGTAACCATTGATGAAAATAGTAGATATTATCTCGGGCACGCAGGGCACGGCGTTCTCTTTTGAAATCCTGCCGCCGCTCAAAGGTACGGGTATGGGCAGTCTGCTCAACACCGTGCGCCGCCTGCGCGAGTACGACCCGAAATACATTAACATCACGACCCACCGCTCGGAGTACGTATATACCGAAACCGACAACGGACGCTTCGTGCAGCGAACCCGCATACGCCGCCGCCCCGGTACTATTGCCGTGGCGGCTGCCGTGCAGAACGAGACGCATATCCCCGTCGTGCCGCACGTGCTATGCTCAGGCTTCACGCGCGAGGATATAGAATACATGCTCCTCGACCTGCAGTTCCTCGGCATTGAAAACATCTTGCTGCTGCGCGGCGATAAGGCAAAAGAAGATGCCCGCTTTATCCCCACGCCCGACGGCTACGCCCACACCACGGAGTTGCAGGAACAGGTGAACCGCTTCAACGAAGGTTTCTTTGTCGACGGCACGCCGATAAAAGTGCCCGGCCAACCGTTCAGTTACGGCGTGGCGTGCTATCCCGAAAAGCACGAAGAGGCGCTCAATCCCGAGACCGACTTCGAGTGGTTTAAGAAAAAAGTGGCACTCGGCGCGGAATATGCCGTGACCCAGCTCTTCTACGACAATGCCGCCTATTTTCGGTTTGTGGAAAAGGCGCGGAAAGCTGGCATCACCGTGCCCATTATTCCCGGCATCAAGCCGCTGGCGAAACTCTCGCAGCTCTCGGTTGTGCCCAAGACGTTCCATTGCGATATCCCCGAGGCGCTGGCAAGCGAAGCCCTCAAATGCCGCACGGACGAGGAACTCAAGCAAGTCGGCATAGAGTGGGGCGAGCAGCAGTGCCGCGAACTCATCGCCAAAGGCGTGCCAGGCATACATTTCTACACCGTTTCGGCGGTCGACAGCATTTGCGAAATCGCCAAGCGCGTGTTTTAATTTTTAATATCATGCACTTTTCTTCCGTTATCGGTCAGGACAACATCAAGCAGCAGCTTAGTAGCCTGCTGCAAAGCGGCAAGATGCCGCACGCCCTGCTCTTTGCCGGTCCCGAGGGTTGCGGCAAACTGCCCATGGCTTTGGCGTTTGCCTCAGCCCTGCTTTGCGAGGAGCGCACCGCCGACGGAGAGCCTTGCGGGCATTGCAAGGCGTGCAAGATGCTGGCTAATTGGGCGCACCCCGATTTGCATTTCGCCTTTCCCGTGTTTAAGCCCACGGGGCAAAAGCAACCGCCCGTCAGCGACCAGTTCCTGCCCGAATGGAGAGAGCAACTGCAGGTCGAAGCCTACTTTACCCTGCGCGATTGGCAGAAGCGCATGGGCGTGGAAAACCAGCAAACCATCATCACCGCCGCCGAAGCCGACAACATCGTGCGCAAACTCAGCATTGTGACCAGTCAGGGCGGCTATCGCGTGGTAATCATTTGGTTGCCCGAGCTGATGAATCTCGACTCTGCCAATAAAACGCTCAAAATCCTCGAAGAACCGCCCGCCAAGACCGTGTTCCTCTTGGTGAGCAATAGTCCCGAGAAACTCCTATCCACGATTGTGAGCCGCACGCAGCGCATCTCGTTCAGCGCACTTGCAGAGAGCGAGGTGGCAGAAGCCTTGATGTCGACGCGCGGCTTGCAGGAAGAAGACGCGAAAGCCATTGCCCACAGTTGCGCAGGCAACTATATGAGCGCCCTCGCGCAGGTGACCAACAGTGTGGACGAGGCGCTTTTTTTCGACATGTTTGTCCTTCTAATGCGCCAAAGCTATGCGCGAAACATCAAGGAACTCAGCGCGTGGTCGGAGCAGGTGGCGAAATGGGGCCGCGAACAGCAAAAGAGTTTCCTTGCCTATTGTCAGCGGCTGGTGCGGGAAAATTTCGTTTACAACTTTGATTTGCCCGAGTTGAACTATATGAGCGCCACCGAGGCCGACTTTGCCGTGCGCTTCGCCCGTTTCATCAACGAGCGCAACGTGATTGGCATCACCGAAGAACTGGCAAAGGCGCAGCGCGACATTGAGCAGAATGTCAATCCCAAAATGGTGTTCTACGAATTTGCTTTGAAAAACATCGTGTTGCTTGTGAAGTAGTAAACAAGTGTACGAGTAAACAAGTAAACAAGACAAGTTACCGACACAAACCATTGGCGCGACTATCATGTCTCGTCCACTCGTTTACTTGTCTACTCGTCTACTAAATATATTAATATATATGTCAGAAAATCCAATCGAAAATACACAGGAACAGCAGCCTGCGGAAAACCTTGCCACGCTGCGCCCCGACAATACCCTTTGGGGCGGACGCAGCCTGCAAGGCATTTGCGCCAAAGGCTGCGGGCGTTCCAACTGTCAGCTCAACACGTTCGACTATCTTGCGGACGTGCCCGGCAACGCCGAAACTACCGACCTCGTGGAGGTGCAGTTTAAGAACACGCGCAAGGGCTATTATCGCAACGACAATCATCTGCCGCTCGTCAAGGGCGACATCGTGGCGGTTGAGGCATCTCCCGGCCACGACATCGGCACTGTGACCCTCACGGGGCAGCTCGTGCCGCTGCAAATGAAGAAAATCTACATGAAGCCCGGTACTGAAATCAAGCGTATCTATCGCAAGGCGCGGCCTGTGGATATGGAGAAATACCATGAAGCGAAGGCCCGCGAGCACGACACGATGATTCGATCCCGCCAAATTGCCAACGAGTTGAAACTCGAAATGAAAATCGGCGATGTGGAGTATCAGGGCGACGGCAATAAGGCGATTTTCTATTACATCGCCGACGGGCGCGTGGACTTCCGCCAGCTCATCAAGGTGCTTGCCGATACTTTCCACGTGCGCATTGAGATGAAGCAAATCGGGGCGCGTCAGGAGGCAGGACGCATAGGAGGCACGGGGCCTTGCGGCAGAGAACTTTGCTGCGCCACCTGGATGAAAAACTTTAAGTCGGTCTCCACAGCCGCCGCGCGTTTCCAAGACATCACGCCCAACCCGCAAAAGCTTGCGGGGCAGTGCGCCAAACTCAAATGCTGCCTTAACTATGAGGTGGACACCTACGTAGAAGCCTCGCGCAAGTTGCCCGAGCGCAACGTCCAGCTCGAAACGGCCGACGGCACGTATTATTTCTTCAAGGCCGACATCTTGGCAGGGCTTGTGACGTATAGCACCGACAAGCGTCTTGCCGCCAATCTCGAAACAATCAGTGCCGCCCGCGCCCACGAAGTGATCCGCATGAACCGCCAGGGCGAAAAACCCCTCACGCTTTCGGAAGAGGGCAACAAGGAAGTACGTACTTCTATCGACCTTGCAGAGCAGGACGACCTCACCCGTTTCGACACCGCCAAGAGCAAGCGTTCCGGCCGCAAGCAGCGCAAAGGCAATAACAATAACAACGATAATCGCCAGCGAAACCGACAAAGGAGAAACGGCGAAGGAAAGAATAATTGAGCCTATTGAGAAAAAAGAAATTGAGTGCAAGCGATAAGTCAATCGCTTGCACTCAATGCTTTCTATAAAGGCTTAGCTTTGCTTAAATGTCAGCAGGGGCGCACTCTATTCCAAGAGCCCGCCCCTGCTTTAATATATTTCTTCAAAAAAGTTCTTTTACTTGGCGTAGCTTACCGAGCGCGTTTCGCGGATCACGGTAATCTTCACCTGGCCGGGATAAGTCATTTCGTCCTGAATGCGGCGGGCGATGTCGGCACTGAGCTGCTCAATCTGCGTGTCGTCGATCTTGTCGGCACCCACAATGACGCGGAGCTCGCGGCCTGCCTGAATGGCGTAGGTCTTCGTAACGCCCTCGTAGCTCGAAGCGATTTGCTCGAGGTCGTTGAGGCGCTTGATGTAGGCTTCCACGATTTCGCGGCGTGCGCCGGGGCGTGCACCGCTGATGGCATCGCACACCTGAACGATGGGGGCGAGGAGCGTGGTCATCTCCTCCTCGTCGTGGTGGGCGGCAATGGCGTTGCAGATTTCGGGCTTCTCCTTATACTTCTCTGCCAGCTTGCCGCCGTAGAGTGCGTGGGGCAGTTCGCTTTCCTCATCGGGCACCTTGCCGATGTCGTGCAAGAGACCGGCACGCTTTGCCTTCTTGGGATTCAGGCCGAGCTCGGCAGCCATTACGGAACAGAGGTTGGCGGTTTCGCGGGCGTGCTGCAAGAGGTTCTGACCATAGGAAGAGCGATATTTCATCTTACCGATGATGCGAATCAGTTCGGGGTGCAAGCCGTGCACGCCGAGGTCGATGGCCGTGCGCTTACCCGTCTCGATGACTTCTTCTTCCACCTGCTTCTTCACCTTGGCAACGACTTCCTCGATGCGTGCAGGGTGGATGCGGCCGTCGGCGATGAGCTGGTGCAGGGCGAGGCGGCAGATTTCGCGGCGTATGGGGTCGAAAGCGGAGATAACGATGGCCTCGGGCGTGTCGTCCACAACGATTTCAACGCCCGTGGCGGCTTCGAGGGCGCGGATATTGCGGCCTTCGCGGCCGATGATGCGACCTTTCACCTCGTCGTTGTCGATGTGGAACACGGTGACGCTATTTTCAATGGCCGTTTCCGTAGCCACACGCTGAATAGTCTGTATGACAATGCGCTTGGCCTCCTTGCCTGCGGTGAGCTTTGCGTCGTCCATAATCTCGTTGATGTAGCTCTGCGCGTTGGTGCGTGCTTCGTCTTTGAGCGATTCCACGAGGCGGTTCTTAGCCTCTTCGGCCGACAGGCCGCTGAGTTCTTCGAGCTTCTCGCGCTCTTTGAGCTGGAGCTTTTCAAGTTCTTCCTCGCGCTTGGCGAGTGCCTGCTGCTTGTTTTCCACGCGGGTGTGGGCAGCATCGAGTTCCTGCTTGCGGCGGGCGAGGTCTTCCTGCTTCTGATTGAGGCCGAGTTCGCGCTGCTTGAGTTTGTTTTCAGCCTGCTGGAATTTTTGCTGGCGTGCGCGGACTTCGTTTTCGAGTTCTGCCTTCTTGTTGAGGAACTTTTCCTTCACTTCGAGCAGTTTGCTCTCTTTGATGACTTCGGCTTCCTTGCGTGCGCTTTCAAGCACAAAGTTGTACTTCTTTGTCAAGATGTAGCGGAATATGGCAAATCCGATGCCGCCGCCTATAAGTAGAGCGATGATAGGAATTATGATATCCATTGTGTTTTAAGGGTGATTGATTTGATGTATATATATAATTAATAATGTGTATCTCATTTTTCCTTGGCCGGCGCGAGCGCGTCCTCAATTTCTTTGGTGAGTTGCGCAATGGTGTCGGCGTAGGGCTGTGTTTCGTGGTCCTTTTCCATTTTGAGAGCCATGACGGCAAAGTCGAGCAGGGCGATGGCCGTAAGCTTCTCGTTGCCTTGATTGGGATAGGCCGTCTGATAGCGTTGCAGCTTGTTGTTGATAAGTTCTGCGGCGCGGCGGAACACCTCTTCCTGGTCGCGCTTCACTGTGATAGGGTAAGACTGGCGGCCGATGAAGAGATTGATGACGAGTTTGTCGGAATTGGGATCCATGGCTCTAAAAACGATGAAAAAGACTCGGGGATTTTAGACGTTGAGCAATGCGATGCTCTTGTCGATTTCGTGGATAATGGTGTTGATGCGCTGCCGTGCGGCCTTTACGTCGCCTCCCGTCACCTCTATCATTCTCGCGATTTTGAGGCTGTCAAACTCGCGGCGCAGTTCGGCAAAGTCCTTGTCTTTCTGGGCGATGATGCTGTCGCGCTTTTCCACCTCGGCCGCAAGCCTTTCGTTCTCGCGAGCCAGTTCGCCGCAGTGCAGGATAAGCTGCCGCACGCGGGTTTCAAAATGGCGCAACGCCTGTTCTTGTTCTTGGGTCATAAGGATTTGCGGGTTGGTGAAAATGGTTTGTGATAGAATGGGTTGCGGGAGAAGGATGCTATTCCTTGTCGGCAGGCTTCGGCTCTTTCTTGGCGAGCATCACCACGTTGTAAACGTACTCCGACATCCACTCGGCGGAGTAGCCGAGGCGGGCCTGGTAGGTGCGGATAGCCACGCACGTTTTGCGCACGCCGTCGTCCTTCCAGTTGTTCTTGGTGAGCACTTCGTTCACGGTCTTCTCCGTAAGCTGGCGCAGCACGTTGCGCATAAAGCCCGGCATGCGGAACTTCCACTTCATGAGGTTGCCCATGAGCATCATGAGGTCCTGCGAGAAGCCTTGGAAGAGGAAGAGATAGTTGCGCACATCGTTCACCGTGCGGCAGTTCTTCTTGATGCTTTGGTCGATTTCCTTGAAGAAGGAGTCGCTGATGCCGTAGATTTCGCTAAGCATCTTTTTGCAGCGGTTCTTTTCTCCGAGGCCGAGCTTGTTGTTCACAGTCTGCACGTGGAGCGTCTGCTTAAACACGCGCAGGTCGGGCAAGGCGGCGAGGTTCGTGATGCCGAGATTGGCAGCCATAACGGCCTGGTAGTAAACGCGAATGAGCGTCATGAAGTCCTCCATGCCGCCCACGCGCCAGCCGGTGTCCTGCGCCGTTGCCTTCTTCTTGAATATTTTTGAGAATAATCCCATTTTACAAAAATTGTATAAAACTTTTGGATAAAAAATATGACGCAAGTGCGCGTCTAATTGAAACTGTGAGAAAGCGTTAGGCCACTTTCTTACTGCAAAGTTACTATAAGGCGGCGGAAATGCCAAATAAAAAGCCCCCTTTTTGACTTTTACAAGAACGAAAAAGTATTTAACTTTGTGACAGAATAGGTTAAGCCTTCTACATTTTCCCTCCAAAAGCAACAAAACTCCATGCAAAAAACGCTTTTGTTTCCTATCTGCAAAATCAACATCGGGCTGTATGTCGTTGAAAAGCGGCCCGATGGCTACCACAACCTCCAAACGCTCTTTTATCCCGTAGGCCTCACTGACTCGCTCGAAATCTGCGAGCCGCGCGACCGCCATGTGCCTTACGCCCTCTACGTGAGCGGCGTGAAGAACCTGTGCGCGCCGGAAGACAACATCGTGGTAAAGACTTATCTCGCCCTGAAAGAGGAGTTCGACTTGCCACCCGTTGAGATTTTCCTCGGCAAACGCATTCCCACCGGCGCGGGACTGGGCGGCGGCAGCAGCGACGCGGCGGAGATGATAAAGGGACTTAACGAGCGCTTCCGCCTCGGACTGACTGACGAGGATATGCGGCGGCGCATCGCCCGCTTCGGCGCGGACTGCGCGTTTTTCATCGACGGCAAGCCCGCTTACGCAGAGGGCATCGGCGACGTGCTGACGCCGGCTGACGTGTCGCTCAAAGGCAAGACCCTCGTGCTCGTGAAACCGCCCGTGGCCGTGTCCACACGCGAGGCATATTCGGGCGTGGTGCCGGCGCAGCCCGAGCACGATTTGCGCGATGCGCTGAGCCGCCCCATTGAAACGTGGCGCGACACGGTGAGCAACGATTTCGAGCGTTCCGTGTTCCGCCTGCACCCCACTATCGAAGCCATCAAAAACACGCTCTACGACCTCGGCGCACTCTATGCCTCGATGAGCGGCAGCGGCAGCACCGTGTTCGGCATCTTCCCCCACCGAATGGAAGGCATCGAGGTGGCGTTTAAAGACTGCTTCGTTTATCAGGAACGTTTTCGTTAAGCCAAATGAGCAAAGGCAAGTTTACTTGAACTTTGCCATGGCGAGAAAACGTCTGTTGAAAACGAACAAATAAGAAAATGATACTATACTTTTCTGGTACAGGCAATTCCCTTTATGCCGCCCGCCGTTTGGCGGATCTTACGGGCGACAGCGTGCGCCCCTTGCTTTCCCTGCGCGAAACGCCTTTGGAGAAAGGCGAGGCATCGGTGGGCATCGTGTTTCCCGTTTACGCATGGGGTATGCCGCGCATCGTGGAACGCATGCTGCGCGAGGCGGCAGCAGAGGTGGCAGCGGCGCACTATATATATATTGTATGCACCTGCGGCGACGACATCGGCATGACCGATGTTTTTGTAAATAATCTCCTGAAACCTTATGGTCGCCGTGCAGACGCGGTGTTCTCGGTGCAGATGCGCAACACGTATGTCTGCCTGCCCGGTTTCGATGTGGACAGTGCAGAAACGGAGCGACGCAAAACAGCGGCGGCGCATGCGCGGTTGGAAAAGATAGCCGTGCAGATACGGGCGCGGCAGAGCGGCTTGACGGAAGTGGTGCGCGGTGCGGTGCCGAGGATAAAGAGTTACGTGCTGCGCCCGCTCTTCAACCGCCTCCTGACGGGCGACCGGCGTTTCAAGACAAAGCATTGCGTGGGCTGCAAGCATTGCGCGGCGGTGTGCCCGGCGCACAATATCATTCCCAACAAAAAGGGCAAACCCAAATGGCAAGGTCATTGCTACGACTGCCTTGCCTGCTACCACGCCTGCCCACATCATGCCATACGCTACGGCCGGTATACGAAGGGCAAAGGGCAGGTGCGCGTACCTTTTAATGGGGAATGAGGAAAGTAGTAGTTTTTTTATCGATTGGGGTCGGCAATAGGGGCGTATTTTCATAAGTCGGCTGCACTCGGCAATATGAGCAAGCTCTATTTCAAGATTTGGTTTAACGAAATCGTTTCATTGCTACGCCTGCCAACAAATGGGAGCGGTGAAAGGGAGAGAATCATTGAGCAACTGAATATTTGCATTTTACATGAAACTGGGATATATACATAGTAGCAAAGAGGAACAGGCACGAGCTATGCAGGTGTTGAAGATGACATCAGAGTCGGTGGCTCTTGATGAACTGGGCATTGGTCGCATACGTGATGCTTTTGCAGACCGTATGTTTCCAGGCATATCCACCCTGCAAAAGCATACAAAATATTTCTCTTTGATGCCGCAAGTGTATCGCAAGGCAACCGAAAGACGATACAACCGGCTGTCGGAAGTGAAAGCAGAAATTGTACGTTTGGAACGTATCATGACTAAAAACCTCTATGAGGGTTCTGCAATCAAGTGGGGTATTACGGGTAGTGACACAATCGGCAAAGGAACAGGTAGTTATGTGAAATACGACCCTGCATACATCTATAATTCAGGCTTGCAAACATTCGAGATACTGAAAAGTCCAAAGGTAGCAGAGCTGATTTATTCAGCGTCCAGAGCCATACACAATATTCCCAAGGCTCAGAAAAGTGAAGATGAGGATATTGCGGATGATGCCTTAGAAAAGGCAGGATTGTTTCAGTTCTGCTCTTTCCCTCAAATTGATTATGATTTCACTAAGGCTTGCTCGTTAGACTTGACCGTTGCCGATTGTGATTTCATAACCGACCATATTTTGAAAGCAAAGGCTTGTCAAGGAACATTGCTCCGCTGGCTCGTGGATAATCCACAAACAACACTTCCCGAAGAGTTTGAATATTTGAGGGGTTGCCATCTCCCTGAAAAGTTGGCAGAGTTACAAGACCTTGCCCAACGGTTTGCTGACTTTATATATATGGTACACGTGCGATACAATTATATATATTCTGGCTATCAAGACGAAGAAATGCTGGAAGAGTTCATGCAACTGATTGAAGCTTATCGACATAGTGGAACTGATATCGATACCGTTTTGGCAGCGGTGAACATCCGTGAGAACAGCGGAAAATGGTTTTGCAAAGAGATTGCCCAATGTATTGCAGCTGGAGAGACTGAGGAGAATGGACCCCTTGACCAAGCTATCATAAATCGTGAACGACGTGTGAAAGGGGCGCGCAGGAAAATCGGCAACCCTTCCTATAAATATGACAAGAAAAACCGCATCCACTATTATAAACTAACGTACAGATGGGAAACTGTCAGGCAGTTTGTGGAAGAATTTAGAGCAGCCGTGCCTGCCAGGCAGGCGAGGAAGGAGGTAACTCATGGATAATCTATGGAATGACATAGTCTATACAGATGTAATGCAAAGTGAAGGGTATGTGGTAGACTATGCCATACTCACTACATACAGCCTCGACATGCCATCGCTGCTGTCCGTCCCTTTTATGCTTGGAGCAATGTCTGACATGACGGAAGCTACCATGCGCTCCCCTCATTTGGTATTGCAGGCAGTGAACAAGTCAGCAGGGAAGTTTTCAGTGTTTTGCAATGCGGGATGTATCGCTGTCCCACAAGTCTACTCCAAGATATACACTCTCATGGAGCGTAGTGTAGTACAGGTTGCATTGCCTCCAAAGGGTAATGGGTTTGTGAATTTCCATCCTAAGGTGTGGGTGATTAAAGAGACCAACCCTGACATGGAAGAGAGTCAGATAAAGGTGGTGGTACTGTCACGCAACCTCACTTGTTCCAATGACCTTGATGTAGTTTGTGAACTCGTTGGAGGCATTGGCACAAAGCCAGCCACGAAAAAATCGAGAAAAAAACACAAACCTCTTGCCGATTTCATGGAATGGCTTGCAGAACGAAGCACAAGCAAGATACGCAAGCAGATTCGCAGCATAATCAAAGACTTGGACTATGTAGAGCGATTTGCGCTTATTGGCTCTCCTTTTGACGCTTATGACTTTTTCCCGATGGGCATTGACGGGTATGACGGAATGGAACAATGCCTTGATGCTGATATGCTTGACCATGCGACAGAGATGGTCGTCATATCTCCGTTTGTCGACCAGAAGACTTTGGGAAAGATAGTACACTGTAGTCCAAAGGCACCAAAGACACTCATTACACGCCATGCTTCTGTCACTAACGAAATTCTAAGTCTCTTCAATGATGGTGTGTATGTACCTAAAGAGGTGCTGACAGATAAGGTGGAGAAAGATGTGGTCGTGGATTTGCATGAGAAAGTATATTTCATCCATCGCTACGAGGGAAATCAATCCTACAACCATCTGTATTTGGGTTCTACCAATGCCACACAGAATGGTTTCGGTCGTAATGTGGAATTCCTGCTGCATCTGAGGTTTGCGCCTTATAAAACCTCATACGACAGGTTTCGTGGTGAATTGATTCACGATGGTAAAGACTGTATGTTTGAACAAGTGAAGGCTGTTCCTGAAGACATCAAAGACCATGAGAATACGTCCGATGAGCTACTGCTTCGAAAAGCCATTGCATCTATTCAAAAAGCTGAGGTTAAGCAACATGGCGAATACTACACCGTAACCATATCTTGCAGGAAAAGTCGCTTGCCCAAAGAAAATGTACGAATCTATCCTTTGGGATGTGAAGCGATGGAGAGAAATCTGACCGATGAGACAACTTTAGAGAAGTTGGAGTTGGCCATGCTTACCGAATTCTATGTCCTTGCAGTTGGAGATATAAGAAGAGTTGTAAAGATAGACACCGTTGGGATACCCACCGAAGAACGTGATTGTGCAATCTTTCGCAGCATCATCAACACCAAAGAAAAATTCGTCAGCTATCTTGCATTCATGCTCACCAATGATACAGAACAGTATGTGTTGGAGAGCCAACAAATGGAAAGAGAAATGTCAGAGATGACAGCCTCGGCTAAGGAACAGAATATTAGTGTCTCGCTTTATGAGGATATGGTGCGAATGGCTTATACTGACCCTGACCGTATTGTCGCCATACGTTCCGTCATAACCAAGGCTGATGCTTCGGTTATCCCGGATCATTTCGCAGAACTTTACGCATCGTTTGAGAATGCCATCAAACAGATTCGCCGCTTATGAGTAGTACAATAAAAGATTTCCAACGTGCCACAGCTGAGCGCATACTTCATATTTTTAAGGATATGGGGCACAGGCGTGTATTGCTTGCTGATGAGGTGGGACTGGGTAAGACTTTCGTAGCAAGAGAGGTCATCAATCTGGTGCGCCAATGGCATAGGGATGAATTGAAGGATGATTTCTTCAAAGTCGTGTACATCTGCTCCAATGCCAACATTGCAGACCAGAACATTGAAAAGCTTGGTGTGGCTAATCGAATGAACATCAGTGAGAGCCGGCTTTCGATGCAACATCTCTATATAACCTTGGCAAACAAGCAGAACATGGAAAAACAGAAAGATGGAGAGATGCCAGAGTCTATCATCCCACTCACTCCATCTACCTCTTTCCGTTTCTTCAGCGCACAAGGCACTGCCAACGAGCGTGCGCTGATGTATGCCATCCTACGTCATTTGCCCGTATTCCGTGCCTACGATGATGTACTGGGAAACTTCCTGTGCTGCAACGTGAAATGCTGGCAAGGGAATATCGACAACTATCAAACCAAGATTGCGAAATGTGGTGACGAGTATTTGTCCGGAATGCTTGACAAATTGCAAAAGAAACTATATAAAGAACTGACCGACAAGGTGATTGACTATGCACTGAATGGGTGTGAGTATAAGGAACGCGCAGAGGTCATCAATACACTCCGACGTGTTTTTGCAGAGATAAGCATCGATATGCTCGATCCCGATTTGGTCATCATGGATGAGTTTCAGCGTTTCAGTTCGTTGCTTCAGCAAGGTGATGACGAACAATCCATGTTGGCTCGACGTTTTTTTGATGACAGCCGTTCCAATACAAAAGTTTTGTTGCTGTCTGCCACGCCATACAAACCTTATTCAACGCTTGAAGAACTGAACACGGACGGTCGTGACGAGCATTACCAGGATTTCATGAATGTGATGGACTTTCTCTTTGTCAGCAAAGAGAAGACGGATGGTTTCCGCAGAATCTGGCAACAGTATTCTTCGGCATTGAAGCGCACGAACGTTATGGACATCACTCCTTTGGTTACAGCCAAGAGCAAGGCAGAAGAAGCCTTGTACAGTGTGATGTGTCGCACGGAACGTTTCAACAGCGGTATCATTGACGTTTCGGGTGTGACCGATGTGGAGGTTCTGCCTGAAGACATCCTATCGTATGCCCAATGCCAAAACCTATTGGACAGTCTGAGTGATGAACAACCAGATATGAGATTAGGCCATCTGCCTTTGGAGTATGCCAAGTCTTCGCCATACCTCTTGTCTTTCATGGACAAGTATGAACTGAAGAAGCGTATCGTCAAGGCAATGCAGAAGTCTAATATGGTACAGAATTGCAAGACAGACACATTGCTTCTAACGAAATATCTCCTCAATAACTATCGACCCATATCACCTGCACATGGAAAACTGAAGTACTTGCACGATATTATATTCGGTGAACGTCATGAGAAGAAAACACAGCTTCTAATGTGGATGCCTGCATCCAATCCCTACTATAAAGCTGGCGGATTATTCGAGAGTGAGGAGGCAAAGTGTTTCTCCAAGATTATCCTTTTCTCTTCTTGGGAGATGGTGCCACGTATGATTTCTGTGATGATGTCCTATTATGCAGAGCTATATACGTTTGGTGAATTAAAGAAACAGCGGCCGGATTTGCGCTACTTCTCGCAGAAGAAAAATAGGTATGGAGAAAACCGCTTACGCAGTGACAGCATTCTGGAATATCCATGCGTCGCTCTTGCCGAGCTGTATTCTCCTGAAGCATATTATGGATGGAAACTGTCTGATATCAAAAAAGAAATCAAATCAAAAGTCATACAGTTGCTTCGGGAGAATCCTTTCACCCAATCGCTTCCCAGACGAAATCGTGGTAACGCCAAACATATTCTCATGATTATGCAATTGCTTGACGGAGTGAAGGCTTTATTGACGGACGAGATATATCTGTCAGCCAATGCTGTGGATGTGATGGTTGACATCGCTATTGCATCTCCAGCTGTGTGCGCCTATCGTCAGTCGCATGACAAGGAGGATGCCAAAAAAGTAGGAAAAGCCGTCGTTTCTGTTTTCAACAAGCCCGAAAGTGCTGCGGTAATAGACTTAGTATATAATAAGAATAGCGATGAAGACTATTATGAATCTGTACTTGACTATTGTGTAAAAGGTAATCTCCAGGCTGTGCTTGATGAGTATGCGCATACCCATCAGACAACCCTTTTAGGTAAGACAATCGAGGAAGCGATACTTGAGACCAGCAGACTTGGTATTGACACAACAGATACGATATATGAAGATAGCAACAAACTTATGATGCGTTGCCATTTTGCCATTCCATTTATTGACAAAACCATAACAGATAAGGCGGTGCTGCGTACGACCAACATACGCAAGGCATTCAATTCACCTTTCCGCCCATTTATTCTTTCCACCACATCCATCGGGCAAGAAGGGCTGGACTTCCACCTGTACGCCCGTAAGATAGTGCATTGGAATCTCCCTTCCAATCCTGTTGACCTTGAACAGCGGGAGGGGCGCATCAACCGTTTCAAATGTCTTGCGATAAGAAGAAATGTCGCCTCACTCTTCGCATCTTCTGATTTTCAGTCATGGGAAGAACTTTTTGACATTGCACGTTCTACGCTTAAAGGCGATAATTCCGACATGGTGCCATATTGGTGCTTGCCTGTCAACCGATTATCGTCCGAACAGCGTCGTCGGTTGCAATTCATAGAGCGTATTGTACCGCTTTACCCATTAAGCCGTGACCGCTACCGATATGAGAAACTGATAAAGGTTCTATCTTTATATCGGATGACACTTGGACAGCCCCGGCAGGAAGAACTCCTGCAACTGCTGAAGGAGATGAACCTATCCGATAAGCAATTACAGGAACTTACGATAGATCTGTGTCCGTTCAATAAATGCACCTTTTCTTGACATTTTCGGCTGCGCTCGGCAATTAGAGCGAGCGCAATCAAGTTTACTTGAATTGCCGAGTGTAGCCGACATTATTCAAAACGCCCCACTCGTGAGACCTATTAGTTTGGCCGAATTTGATAAAAAAAAACGCACAAATCGTTTTGCCTTTTTTCCGAGTAACGGTAATTTTGCACTTTCTTACTGCAAAAACGACTTAATTCAGCACACTATGGGTGGTTTCTTTGGCGCAGTGTCACGCAAAAACTGCACTGCTGACCTCTTCTACGGCACCGACTACAACTCGCACCTCGGCACGCGCCGAGGCGGCATGGCAGGCTACAACAAGGAAGAGAAAGCGTTTACACGTTCCATTCACAACTTAGAGAACTCGTACTTCCGCACTAAATTTGAACCGACGCTCAGCCGTTTCCAAGGCTGCACCTCCGGCATTGGCGTGATTAGCGATACTGACGCGCAGCCCCTTGTCATCAACTCCCACCTCGGGCGCTTTGCCATCGTGACGGTGGCGAAAATCCAGAACCTCGACGAATTGGCGCAGCAGTTGCTCGACCAAAACATGCACTTCGCCGAACTTTCTTCGGGGAAAACCAATCAGACCGAACTTATCTCGTTGCTCATTATACAAGGGCGCACTTTCGTGGAAGGCATTGAGAATGTGTTCCGACACATCAAAGGCTCCTGTTCCATGCTCCTGCTCACGGAAGACGGCATTATCGCCGCCCGCGACAAGTGGGGGCGCACGCCGATTGTCGTGGGGCGCAAGGCTGAAGGCTTTGCTGCCACTTCCGAGAGCACGGCGTTCGACAATTTGGATTATGAAATAGAGCATTTCCTCGGCCCGGGCGAAATAGTCCGCCTGCGCCCCGATGGCATCGAGCAGATGCGCAAACCCGAAGAGCGCATGCAGATTTGCTCCTTCCTATGGGTGTACTACGGTTTCCCGACCTCGACCTATGAAGGTCGCAACGTGGAGGAGGTGCGCTATGCCAACGGCCAACTGATGGGCAGTGAGGACCAAACGGAAGTGGATTGCGTGTGCGGCATCCCCGATTCCGGTGTCGGCATGGCGCTCGGCTACGCCGCCGGCATGGGGAAACCGTATCAGCGCGCCATTAGCAAGTACACGCCCACTTGGCCGCGCAGCTTCACCCCTGCCAACCAGGAGATGCGCTCGCTGGTAGCCAAGATGAAACTCATTGCCAACCGCGCGATGCTCAAAGACAAGCGCGTGCTCTTCTGCGACGATAGCATCGTGCGCGGCACTCAGCTCCGCGACAACGTGAAAGTGCTTTTCCACGACGGCGCCCGCGAGGTGCACATGCGCATTGCCTGCCCGCCGCTCATCTATGGCTGTCCGTTCATCGGCTTCACGTCCTCAAAGAGCGACATGGAACTGATTACGCGCCGCATCATCAAAGATTTCGAGGGAGACGAGAATGCCAATCTCGACAAGTACGCCACCACCGACTCGCCCGAATATCAGCGCATGGTGGAGGAAATACGCCGCCAGTTGGGACTGACCTCGCTGCGCTTCAACAAGCTCGAGCAACTCGTCAAGGCCATTGGTCTGCCCAAGTGCAAACTTTGCACGCATTGCTTCGACGGCACGGGGTGCTTCTAACGGAGCGCAGGTGTTACTGATATAGAGAATCAGGGAGCTTTTGCCATCGCAAAAGCTCCCTGATTGCATTTAAATATATGCGTTTTTATCCTGCGTCTCCTGCCGTTGCCGTGAGGACAAACGTTTTGAAATATCTGTAATAGACGGGGAGGGACGGGGCGTGCCGCGTGCGTGCCGAAAGCCAGCCGGGGGCGTGGGTCAGGAGCTGGATAAGGCGGAAGTCGCATAGTGCCTTGTCGTTGAAGTATTTATAAACCGCTTCTTTCGCACTCCAATAAAGTGTGGCTGCAGCCTCTGTGGGGTGGGTCAGTTGCCTGATTTCCATGGGTTGCAGGTAGCGCGAAGCAAGGCGCAGGGCGCGG
>SAMEA3663092__coassemble_205_pt1 | contig 20677 bp, 15 predicted proteins | sample SAMEA3663092__metabat2_low_PE_014 | metagenome-assembled genome bin SAMEA3663092 (sample SAMEA3663092) | pig gut metagenome | biome: pig gut; feature: pig-associated habitat; material: faeces | place: France | collected 2012
CGGCCCGCAGGGTGAGTTCTTGGCCGAAGGCGACGAGTCCGACCGCCTGCTGCTCGTCGACATCGACCTCACGCGCAGCGAACAGGTGCGTCGCTGGTGGCCCTTCCTCCGCGACCGCCGCATCGAATACTTCTCCGCCTTGGCCGCCCGCTATTTGGATTGACGATTAACCCCATAATAATCCACTCAGTCTCCGAGAACAGCAAAACGTTCTCGGAGATTTTTTTTGCGATCCCCTTGAAAGTTTTTCCTTTCTCCCTGATATTTTTTACTACCCTATAAGAAAGTTTTTGTTACAAAGTTTGTAACATGTATTACAAACTTTGTAACATGTGTTAGAAACTTTGTAACGCTTGTTACAAACTTTGTAATAAACTTTTTCTTAGCAGATAGTAAAAAATTGCTTGCTGATGGGGAAAAATATCAAGGAGAAAAGAAAAATTATCTACGGACCTGTCATCGCAAGGACACAAAAAAGGCGTGACCCGTAGGTCACGCCTTTCGCAAATATAAGGCTATGAATGTTTTGACTGTATTCTGAGAAATGTGATTTGCTCGGAATGAAGCGATAATTATTCAGCGCGGAGCGTGAAACGCTTGAAGTCGATGACAGTGAGTTCCTTGTCGACGGTTTTGAGGTAGTCGGCAACGGAGAGCTTGCTGTCCTGAATGTATTCCTGCTCGAGGAGGCAGCTTTCCTTGAAGAACTTCTTCATGCGGCCCTGGGCGATGTTCTGAATCATCTGCTCGGGGAGGTTGGCAGCCTTTTCTTCAGCCACAGTCTGCTTGATCTTGCGGATTTCGTCAGCCTGTTCAGCCGTGATGTTGCCCTTCATGATGCCTTCCTCGAGGTGCTCTTCGCTTTCGGCGATGTAGAGGTTGAAACCAGCCTTCTTGAGAGCGGCTTCAACGGCCTTCTTCACCTGTTCTTCCTTGGTCTTTTCGATAGCCACCTTGAGCTCTTCTTCCTTCACGGCTTCGGGTACGCTTTCAGCGTTGAGAGCCACGGGGTTCATGGCTGCAACCTGCATGGCCACGTTGTGAGCGGCTTCTTCGGCGGGCTTGTTGGTCTGAACCATGGTGCAAAGCATGTGGCGGCCCATGTGGTCGTAAACGGAAACGTTTTCGCCTTCGATGAACATGTAGCCGTCGAGTTCCATCTTCTCACCCGTGATACCGCTGCGGTCGGTAACGGCCTCTGCAACGGTGTGTGTGCCGAAGGGGAGGGCATTCACCTCTTCGAGGCTCTTGCACTTGTTGGCAACGGCTGCGTCGAGGATTTCCTGAGCGAGCTTGATGAAGTCTTCGTTCTTGGCAACGAAGTCCGTTTCGCATTTCAAGGCGAGAATGGCTGCAAAACCGTCGGCCGACTTAACGAGCACAGCGCCTTCGGCTGCTTCGCGGTCGGAGCGCTTGGCTGCTACAGCCTGACCTTTCTTGCGGATAATTTCGATGGCCTCTTCCATGTTGCCGTTGGCTTCGGCAAGGGCCTTTTTGCAATCGCCGAGACCGGCGCCGGTGAGGGCGCGCAGTTTCTTGATATCTTCTAATGCTACTGCCATTTTGTTTTAGATTTGGGTTAGTCTTGGTTTGGTGTGAAGACTATGGTAAATAATTGGATTTTAAGTAATAAAGGGGTGTTCCCAAACATATTGTTTATATTTCAGAACACCCCTGTGCTTTTAATTTATCGACAGAATTTACTCAGCTGCTGCTTCGGTAGCCTCTTCTGCTGCGGGCTGTGCCTCAGCGGGTGCTGCCTTTTCGGCGCGAGCCTTGCCGCCGCGCTTGCGGGGAGCCTTGGCTACTGCTTCGCCTTCTGCGCTTTCGCCGGCTGCTTCGGTGTCAACCTTTTCAGCCTTACGCTCTTCGAGACCTTCGGCGATGGCGCCGCAGATAGCACTGAGGATCACCTCTACGCTCTTGTTAGAGTCGTCGTTAGCGGGGATAATGTAGTCAACGCAGTTGGGATCGGAGTTCGTATCAACGATACCGAACACGGGGATACCGAGGCGCTGAGCCTCGCGCACTGCGATGTGTTCCTTGCAAACGTCGATCACGAAAAGAGCTGCGGGCAGGCGGGTGAGGTCTGCGATAGAACCGAGGTTCTTTTCGAGCTTGGCACGCTGGCGAGAAATCTGGAGGATTTCGCGCTTGGAGAGGTTAGAATATGTGCCGTCGCTCATGAGCTTGTCGATATTGGCCATTTTCTTAACAGCCTTACGGATGGTGGGGAAGTTGGTGAGCATACCGCCCGGCCAGCGTTCCGTAACGTAGGGCATGTTTACGGAGGTAGCTTTCTCGGCTACCACCTCTTTTGCTTGCTTTTTAGTAGCTACAAAGAGCACCCTTTTGCCTTGCTTGGCAATCTGCTTGATGGCTTCGGCGGCTTCGTCGATCTTCACAACGGTCTTGTGGAGGTCGATGATGTGAATGCCGTTGCGCTCCATGAAGATGTAGGGAGCCATGGCAGGATTCCATTTGCGCTTGAGGTGGCCAAAGTGGCAGCCAGCCTCCAAAAGGGTTTCAAAGTTTGTTCTTGACATTTTTGTTTTGTTTTTTAGCGTTTACTTTCTTTTGAGTTGCTTTGAAGGGCGGGTAAGCATTCCGCCGTCTTCGGTGATTTTAGTCAACCAACCCGACGGTAGTTCGTTTCTTAAGAAACAGAAATCCTTTCGGGTTTAGATACTAAACGTTTTGCCTTTGCGAAAAGGCCTTTTCCGTATGCTTCCGGAAGTTTTAGGGGTTGCGCTGCCCGTGCCGTGCGGTCGATTATTAGCGTAAAATGTAAGTTCAGGCAGTCAGGCGGCGTTGCGGGAATACGTTGCTGCGTAAAGATTAACGCTTGCTGAACTGGAAGCGGCGGCGTGCTTTGGGCTGACCCGGCTTCTTACGTTCAACGCTGCGAGAGTCGCGCGTTACGAAGCCTTCAGCACGGAGTGCTTTCTTGTCGTCGGCGTTCACCTTAACCAAGGCGCGTGCGATACCGAGGCGAATGGCTTGGGACTGACCCGTGAAACCGCCGCCGAACACATTAACCTTGATGTCGTACTTTTCGGCTACCTCGAGGAGGTTGAGGGGCTGCTTAACGACGAACTGCAGGATGCTGGAGGGGAAATATTCGGTCAAGTCTCTCTTGTTGATGGTAATCTTGCCGTTACCTTCGGTCAAGTAGATGCGGGCTACGGCGCTTTTGCGGCGGCCCAATGCGTTTATCATTTCCATTACTGCGTCTTATTTATAGAGGTTAATATCAATTGCCTTGGGGCTTTGTGCCTCGTGGGGGTGCTCGCTGCCGGCGTAAACGTAGAGGTTACCGAGGAGCTTGGCGCCCAGACGGTTCTTGGGGAGCATGCCCTTAACCACGCGGTGCAGGAGTTTGTCGGCACCGTTGGGCTTAGCCATGATGCTTGCGGGCGTGTGCTCGCGCTGGCCGCCGGGATAGCCGGTGTAGGTGTAATAGATGCGGTCCGTCCACTTTTTGCCGGTGAGTTTCACCTTGTCGGCATTGATGATGATAACGTTGTCACCACAGTCTACGTGCGGGGTAAAGTTGGGTTTGTACTTGCCGCGCAGCAGTTTGGCAACTTTCGAACCAAGGCGGCCGAGAATCTGGTCGGTAGCGTCAACTACGACCCATTCCTTCTGTGCGGTCTCCTTGTTTGCAGAAATGGTCTTGTAACTTAAAGTGTCCACTCTTGTTGTTTTTAAAAATTGTTTGTAACTACTAATGTCTTTCGTGCGTGCTTTTTTCCTAACCATCCCGCCCCAGGCCAATGAGAACGGGACTATTATACACACACGTTTTGCAGCCTTTTTGGGGCTGCTTGATAATAATCGGCGTGCAAAATTAGCATTTTCTTATAAGATAGTAAAGCTTTTCTTGCTTTTTTCTTTGATTTTCTGCTAAGGAAACGGGATTTTATCTATACTTTTGTACGAAATAATGCTGTTTCGCGAAAATTACAATCCTATGCGTACGCGCACGTATATATATATATTGTATCCCCTGCTGCTGGTAGTTTGGGGCATGATGCTGGCAGGCTGCCATTATCGGCAGGAAGCGACGGAGGAGGAAGAGGGGGAAAATCAGGAACTGCCGGGCGGTATCGACAGCGTGGCTTTCAGGCAGGCCCATCATTATTGGACGGGCTACAACCTCGTGGCTACCGATAGTATCACGCTGCAAGCCTCGCAAGATAGTGTGCGGGCGGCGCAAATGGCGTTTATCTCCGACAATAAGATTTATCGCAACGACCCGCTCGTGGTGGCAGCCGTGGCCATCGTGCCCGCCGATACGATCGACACGGTGTGGGTGAAGGTGGCGCGCGACCAGGTGACGCAAGGCTGGGTGCGCGAAACGGAGCTTTTAGACAAGGCTGTGCCCGACGACCCGATTTCAAAATTTATCCACCGCTTTAGCCGGGGGCGCTCGTTCTACGTGGTGTGCTGCTTCGGCATCGCCGTGGCGTTCCTGCTCTTGCAGTTGTTCCGCCACAAGCACCTGCGCATGGTGCACTTCCGCGACATCTCGAGCTTTTACCCCACGCTGCTCTGCATCACGGTGTCGGGGGCTGCCGCGCTCTACGGCAGCATCCAGCGGTTCGTGCCCGAAACGTGGGAGGAGTTTTATTTCCATCCCACGCTCAACCCCTTGCATCCCGACCTGCCCCTGATACTGGCCTTGTTCATCGCTTCTGTTTGGACGATGATAATCGTCGGTGTGGCGGTGGTAGAGGAATTGCGGCGGCAGCCCGACCTCGGCGACGGCTTGGCTTATCTGGCGTCGCTGGGCGGGGTGTGTATGCTGCTCTACCTAGTGTTCACGCAGACCGTCCCGCTCTACTTCGGTTATCCGCTGCTCCTTGCCTATTGGGTGTGGGCGGTGATGCGCTATGTGCGCCACCGGCCCTCGCACTTCCTGTGTGGCAACTGCAACAACCCCATTCCAACCGGCACCGACATCTGCCCGAAATGCGGCATGCGCAACAGCCTCTGACATAAGATAAGCCTGTTTTTTTCAAAAAAGTAGTACCTTTGCGCCTAATATGGATATTTTAGTAAACAAGTAGACGAGTGAACAAGTACACAAGACAGATTACTAATATATTATGATGTCTTGGTGCTTTACTAACATATCTCGTTTACTCGTCTACTTGTAACTCGTCTACTAAATAATGAGAGAATTTCTGAAAACGTGCATCATTTTCTGCCTCTTCGGCATACTTGCCGGGGCGGGTAGGGCGCAAACGATACATACAGAGGACGAAGAACGACAGCATTGGATGGAGGAGGAAGACTCTGTAGAAAAGACAGATATCCCGATAGAGGTGAAGATGTGGCGCATCGACGAGCGTTTCGGCGACGTTAGGCCGATTGATGCCGACACGGCGTCGCATTTGTTCCAAAATCAGGCGTTCACCGAGGGGCTGCACGGCGAATACAACACGACGGGCAACCTCGGCTCGCCGCGTCAGGCGCGTATCTTCGGCTTACGCCGCGCCACGATGATGCAAGACCCCTTTATCTTTTCCCAACCCTTTGATTTCTTCGTGAAAGAGCCGGACGAATATCTTTTTACCAACACAAAGTCGCCTTTCACCAATCTCACTTACCACAGCTGCGGCAATAAGACGAACGGCGAAGACCGCATCTCCGCCCTCTTCGGCGTGAACGCCGGCAAGAAACTCGGCGTGGGCTTCAAACTCGACTATCTCTACGGGCGCGGCTACTATCAGCGGCAGGGAACGGCGCACCTCAACGGCGCGGTGTTTGCTTCCTACCGCGACGACCGCTACGACGCGCACCTCATCTACTATGCCAACCACGTGAAGAACGCAGAAAACGGCGGTATTGACAACGATGAGTACATCACCAACCCAGAAAACTTCCCCACGAAATACGGCACGGCCGACATGCCCGTCAATCTCACGCGGGCGGTGACTAAACTCAACGTCAATTCCTTCTTCCTCACGCACCGCTACAATATCGGCTTCAACCGCTACCGCGACCAAAACGGCAACATCGTCAAGAGCGACAGGGTGAAATCAATATTGGGAATGAAAAACCTGATGAAACTGCCCGCCGACAGCCTTGCCGCCGACAGCGCGAAACTGTTCGCTGCCGCCGATTCTACAAAAACGATAGCGCAACTCGACATGGCAGACATCGACGAGGAAGATGCCGACAGCATCACGCTCACGCCGGAGTTCGTGCCCGTATCATCTGTAATTCACACCTTCCGAGCTGACCACAACAACCGCCGCTTCATATCCTCGGCCTCTGGAACGGCAGACGAGGGCTACTTCCGCGACTTCTATTGGCCGAGTGCCACGACCGACGAGCGCATCAAATACCTCAACATCGCCAACACTGTCGCCATTGACCTGCACGAGGGTTTCAACAAATGGATGGTGATGGGGCTGCGCCTCTTTGCCAAGCACGAGTTGCAGCATTACACGCTCCCGTCGTCTGCCTACGAGTCGGCCAAGACAATAAGAAACTACTTCACCGTCGGAGCGCAGTTACTGCGACGGAATGCCAAAATAGTGCGCTACAATGTGCTCGGCGAGCTGCGCACCACGGGCAAGGAGTGGGGCGAGTTTAACGTAGAGGGCGACGCCTCGCTTAATATTCCTTTCTTAAAGGACACGCTTCACATCATAGCCGACGGCTATGTGCGCAATGAACAGCCCTCTTTCTTCTACGAGCATTTCCACGGACGCAACGCCTCTTGGGATAAGTCGCTCGACATGGAGTTTCGCACGCGTATCGGCGGCGCGGTGAAGTATAAAGACACCCGCCTCAGTTTTCACTTTGAAACCATTCAGAATTACACAACCTTTGCCGAAACGCTCGAACCATACAGCGACGAAGACGGACTGCGCCTCTACCGGCACAGCGTCCAGCCGATACAGACGGCGAAAAACCTGCGCGTTACCGAGGCTTCCATCAGTCAAGACTTCCATTGGGGTGTGTTCAACTGGGAGAACGAGGTAACGTATCAGCGTTCGTCGAACGAAGACATCTTGCCACTGCCCATGCTCAACGTTTACAGCAATCTATACCTCAAATTCAAGATTGCCAAAGTGCTCAGTACGGAAATCGGCGGCGACGTACGCTATTTCACCAAATACTACGCCCCGACCTATTCGCCCATCATAGGTCAGTTCGCCTTGCAGGACGCGACGGAGCGCATCAAGCTCGGCAACTATCCCATCATCAACGTCTACGCCAACTTCCACCTCAAGCGCACGCGCTTTTATGTCATGGCTTCGCACGTAAACGGCTCGACCGGTTCGGGCATGCCTTTCCTCGCGCCCCACTATCCGATGAACCTGCGCATCATCCGTTTCGGCATATCATGGAACTTTTTTAATTAACGGTTCGTGAAAAAACGGTCGCGTATGGTTTTCCAACATCTCTTATAAGGAAAGCGGCTCTTTATGGGAATATTTCTTAACTTTGCAAAGCATCTTGCATCTCTTTCTTCATGATATTGACAGATATATACAATATTATATATACGCACGCATGCACGCGAGGCAGGCTTGCCCTCTTGGCGGCAATGTTTGCCCTTTGCGGCAGTGCGCAGGCGCAGCCCGTGTTTTCCACGTTTAAGCACGGCAACGAATACACGGCAGAGATGTCGGGGCAGATGTCGGGCGACGGCAAAATTGCCCCGTTTTGGTTCACAGCCAACAAGCACGGGCTTTCCACCCTTCGCAGCAACTCCGGCTACCTGCGCGGCATGCTGATACGCGAGGCGGCGCAAGACACGGCGCGAAACTGGCGGGCGGGCTACGGGCTCGACGTTGCCTTCTTGCTGAACCATCGCAGCGGGGCGCACCGCACGGATGCCGTAATACAGCAGCTTTATGGCGAGGTGGAATGGAAGATGCTGCGCCTCACAGTCGGTGCGCGCAACTTTGAGCAGGAACTTAAAAACGAGGCCCTTTCCTCCGGCGGCCTCACGCATAGCGCCAACGCCCGCGCCGTGCCGCAGGTGCGCCTCGAAATGCCTAAGTTCTGGGCCATACCCGGCACGAAAGGCTGGCTATCGCTCAAAGGGCACGTGGCTTACGGCATGTTCACCGACAATGCTTGGCAGAACGAGTTCCACGCCCCGGGTATGACTTATTCCAACAACGCGCTCTTCCACAGCAAGGCCGGTTTCCTGAAAATCGGCAATACGGACAAATTCCCCCTCACCTTTACCGGCGGACTCGAGATGTACGCCCAGTTCGGCGGTGAGGCGTGGAACGTGGGACGCCGACCCGACGACAGCAGCGACTTCACGGGCGAATATGTAAAGATGGGGCACGGCCCGAAAGACTTCTTCAACGCCTTTATCCCCGGCGGCAGCGACCCGCGCGACGGCGACTATGCCAACGTGGAGGGCAACCAGCTCGGCAGCTGGCATTTGCGTTTCGACTACAAAGGCAAAGGGTGGGGCGCGGCCGTTTATGCCGAGCACTTCTTTGAAGACCATTCGCAGATGTTCCTCGAATACGGGTGGAAGGATATGCTCTACGGCGTGGAGCTTCAGTTGCCCAAGAACCCCGTAGTCAGCACCGTGCTCTATGAGCATCTGCGCACTACCGACCAAACCGGCCCGGTGTATCACGACGCTACGGACCAGATACCCGACCAAATCAGTGCGATCGACAACTATTACAACCATGCCATTTACGGCGGCTGGCAGCATTGGGGACAGGGCATCGGGTCGCCCCTCCTGCTCGGCCCTGCCTACAACGAGTACGACGGGCGCAGTTTTGCGCACAACAATATAGGCTTCTGGCACAACCGAATCGTGTCGCACCATTTCGGCCTTTCGGGCTCGCCGATGCAGGGGCTTGACTACCGTGTGCTTTACACTTACACCACCTCGCTCGGCAATTACGTCATACCCCTTGCCTCGCCGCGCCACGCCCATTACTACATGGCCGAAGCCACCTATCGCCTCAAGCCCCTGCCCGCCCTCTCAATCACCGCCGCAGTCGGCGGCAACGCGGGCAGCCTGCTCGGCGACAACTTCGGCGCGATGCTCACCGTGGCATACCGCGGCGCGTTTTGCAAGAAATAAAAGAGATATTATATGTCACATATAAAATATTCAGAAATCATGAACGCGGCGCGGTTCTCGTGCTTGCTCATTATTGTTTTCGCCGCCTTTGCTTCCTGCGCCAAGATGGACGATAACGGCGACCTCGGCGGGCAATGGCAGCTTACAGAATGGCGCGACAAGGCCACGGGAGCGATAAAGGCTACCAACGAAACGGGCATCTATTATGCCTTTCAGCTCGAATTGATGCAGATGCGACGCATCGACAAAGGCTATTACTATCTTGCGCGTTTCCACAACCGCGGCGACTCGCTGCTGCTCGGCGATATTTATAGCTGGGGAAAGGAACTTGCCGAAACCGAAGGAGGCGTTGGCAACGGCACTACGGAGAAAAAGGCAGAGCCTGCCGAACTCACCGATGATTTCGGCGTAAGTCCCGACGGCAAGTTTGCTATCGAAACCCTCAACAGTTCCACGCTTGTGCTGAGCAACGGGCAAGTGCGGCTCAAATTCAGAAAGTATTAAGCGCAAAAACTTATCCTATATGACCGTAAAAATTATAAGCAAGCATAAACCCAATATATTAACTAATAAACCCAATAATCATGGTAATCACTGACGCTAATTTCCAAGAAGTGCTCGGCGGCGCACAGCCCCTCGTGCTCGACTTTTCAGCAACATGGTGCGGCCCTTGCAAAAAGATTGCACCCATTATCGAAGAACTTGCAGAAGAATACGCCGGCCGCGTGGTCGTAGGCACTTGCGACGTTGACGAGTGCGACGAACTCACAGCAAAATTCGGCATTCGCAACGTGCCCACCCTGCTGTTCATCAAGAACGGCGAAGTCGTTGACCGCCACGTGGGCGCAGCGCCCAAGAACGTATTCGTTGATAAAATCAACGCCCTGCTGTAATCAAATCTAATTTTTGCGCACCAAACCTGACGCTGCCTGCAAAGCGTTCGGCTTGGTGCTTTTTATTTTTTCTAAAAAGAGAAATTATGTCATCCTTAGAAGAAGAACTCTTGGCAGACGCCGCCGAAGACGCGCGCGCCGTGGCATACATACAGGAGCATTTGCCCGAAGAACTCAAAGAGAAGTTTCCTGAAGATGTAGTTTACTACTTCCTCGACCTCGCTGTGGAATATTATGCCGAGAGCGGCGTGCTCGATGCCGAGCCCGATAAGAACGGCTTTGTTGACATCAACATCGATGCCGTGTGCGAATACCTCGCCGCCAAGGCCAAGAAAGAGGGCATCGGCGACTTTACGACGGCAGAACTTACCCCGTTCGTCGAGGCGCAGCTCGATTTCGACGAAGAGAATTTTTGATTGATATGAACACCCTTAAATCTAATCTTGATATGATGAAAAAAAACAAACGCATGGCGGGGCTGTTCGCCCTGTTGCTCGCCGCGCTCCTGCTCACGCCGGCAGCAAAGGCGCAGACCGTTAATCCCAAACCTTTCACCGTGCCCGAAATCACAGAATGGCAAGGCGCGGAAGGCACGCTCGAACTCTCCGGGCGTGTTATCGTAAATGGCAAATCTGCCGCGCTCAACAGCCTCGCAGAACTTTTTGCCCAGCAATTCCGCCAAGTGACGGGCAAGTCGATGGCTGTGGCAAAGGGCAGGCCAAAAGCAGGCGACATCACCCTCACGCTTAAGCCCATTGACAATCTTGGCAAAGAGGGCTACCGCATGACCGTAGGCCAAGGCGTTAGTCTCCACGCCCAGACGATACAGGGCTTGCAGTGGGCTACGCGCACCGTGCTTCAAATCTGCGACAAAAACGGCGCGGCCACCCTGCCCAAGGGCGTGGCAATAGATGTGCCCCAGTACCCCCTGCGCGGCTTCATGATAGACTGCGGCCGCAAGTACATTCCCATCGCCTATCTGCGCAACCTCGTGAGCATCATGGCCTATTATAAGATGAACACGCTGCAAATCCACCTCAACGACAACGGTTTCAAGCAGTTCTTCGGCGACGACTGGAGCAAGACGCAGGCTGCCTTCCGCTTGCAGTGCGACACTTATCCCGGCCTCACGGCAAAGGACGGCTCTTACACGAAGCAGGAATTTATCGACCTGCAAAAGTGGGCGGAGCAGCAGGGCGTGGAAATCATTCCCGAAATCGACAGCCCCGCACACTCGCTCGCTTTCACGCACTACAAGCCCGAATTGGCCAGCAAGGAGTACGGCGCAGACCACCTCGACCTTTTCAACCCCGAGACCTATAAGTTTATGGACGCGCTCTTCGACGAATATCTCGGCGGCAAGGATCCCGTGTTCCGCGGCAAGCGCGTGCATATCGGCACGGACGAATATTCCAACGCCAAGAAAGAAGTCGTGGAGAAGTTCCGCGAGTATACCGACCACTATATTAAATATGTGGAGAAATATGGCAAGCAGGCCGTCCTCTGGGGTGCGCTGACGCACGCCAACGGCGACACGCCAGTTAAGTCTGAAAACGTTATCATGGACTGCTGGTACAACGGCTTTGCACAACCGCGCGACATGAAGGAGCAGGGCTATAAACTCGTGAGCATCAGCGACGGTTTCTCTTACATCGTGCCCGCCGCCGGTTACTATTACGACTATCTCAACTGCCAGTGGCTCTACGATGCTTGGACGCCGGCCACTATCGGCGGCGAAAAGTTTGAGGAAAACGACCCCGCTATCCTCGGCGGCATGTTTGCCGTTTGGAACGACCACGCCGGCAACGGCATCTCCGTGAAAGACATTCACCACCGCGTGTATCCTGCCTTGCAGACCATTGCCGCCAAGACGTGGACGGGAAAACTCACCACGCTGCCTTATGCCGACTTCGACAAAAACCGCTGGCTGCTTCACGAGGCTCCGGGCGTGAACGAACTGGCACGCTACGGCACGCAGCCTGCCACCGTGCTTGAGCAAGCAGAAGTGCTGCCCGGCAGCGAAACCGGTTTTGAAGAAATAGGCTACGACTATTCCGTCACCTTTACGGTTGAGGGCCAAAAAGAGGAAAAAGGCACGGTGCTCTTCTCCTCCGACAACGCCACTTTCTATCTCGCTGACCCCGAGCAGGGCAAACTCGGCTTTATGCGCGACGGCTATCTCAATACCTTCAACTACCGCATTCCCGAAGGGCGCACCGTTACGCTTACCATACAGGGCAACAACCGCATGACGCGCCTGCTCGAAAACGGGCAGCAGAAGGAAGAGCTCGGACCTAAGACGCTCTACGTGGTGCGCGAGAGCAACCGTGCGCACTATCAGCGCGGCGAGGCTGCCCTCTTCGAACCGAAGGTTTACGACCCCGCCGATAAGATTTACTATCAGCGCACGCTGGTCTTCCCCTTGCGCCGTGCAGGCAACTTTAAGAGCAAGGTGACCAACCTCAAAGTGGAAAACCACTTGTAGCCGTTTGCATTGTTTGAAATAAACGCCGCCCGCAGGAAAGATTGTCCTGCGGGCGGCGTTGCGTTAGGGTAGAGGGTTATTCTTTTTATCTGATAACCGTTTTGCCGTTGAGAATGAATACGCCCTGTGCGGGGGCTGCGTTGAGGCGGCGGCCGCTGAGGTCATACATCACGTCTTTCGTCTTGCTTTCGGTGTTGAGGCTGTTGATGCCGGTTTCTGCACCGCCCGTGATGGTGAGCAGAGCGTCGACAATCTGTCCGCCGTTGGCGAGGATACCGTTGGCACCGGTAGCCGTGCCGTCTGCTGCGAGCTGGCCACCCGGGTCTATGCTGTTCCAGTCGATTTTGAAGCGAATGCGGTACGTGCCGTTCGTGCCGGGAGCGGTGAACGAGGGAGGATTAACCACGGCGCGGTCGTTGCCAGTAATGCGGGTGCCTGCCGAGTTGTAACCGCTTTGGTCATCGTTGAAGTTGCCCGAGTAGAACGAGAAAGCATATACTTCTGTGTCGGTCTGCGTGGTGCTGCCTTCGGTGAAAGAGAAATGCTTGTCGTTGTCGGTATCGATGTATACGTAGCCGTGCATCCAAGAACCTGTCCAGTTGAACGTCGTGGTCAGCGTGCTGCCTGCGGTGCAGGTGAAGTGCGCATTCTCGTCTTCCGTGAGGTCGATGTAAGGCTTGCGGCTGGAAAGGGAAACGCTTTGCGCCGTCTGTCCGCTTTCGGTCAGCGTGATGCTGTTGATGTAGCGGTCGGTGCGGGTGGCAGAAGCGTCCTTGTCGAAGTTGACGGGATAGTCCTCGGCAACCTTAATCGTATAAGAGAGGTTGAACGCGGGGTTGTAGGTTGCGCCGTTGCTTACGCCCTTGTCTTCGGCTGAGGTATCAACGTTGCTGTCGAAGATGAACTTCTCGGGCACTGCGATGCGGTACGTGCCGTTGGTGGCGATTTCGTCTGCGAGCGTAACGATTACCTTCGTGCCGTTGGTCTCGCTCTTGGCGAAGGCGGCGGTGGTAACGGTCGTGTTAGAAGCGTCTTTCACTTCGAGGGCCGTTTCGCTTACGAGGCCCACTTCATCGGCGAAGGTCAGCGTAATGGTGCTGAGGCTTTCGAGGCGGCTGCCGTTTTCGGGATCGGAAGCAGTGAAGGTGAACGTGTTGGACGGAACTTCTACTTCGGAGAGCGAGCCGTCGAAGACGAACAGGCTGCTGCCGGGAAGCGTCACGGTGAGCTGCGTGTCGTAGCTGATGGCCTGGCCTTCGGCGAAGCCGGGGAGGGCATCCTGTACGCTGAACGACTTAACGAAGTACATTGCGCCGTTCACGTTAGCGGGGATGTTGAGCGCGTCGCGCAGGGTGAAGGTGTAGGTCTGCGAAGAGTTGCTGCCGTTGCGCAGGGCGAGGGTAGCCTTTGTGCCGTTCCAAGAAGCCCAACCGTAAACGTTGGCCTTAGAGCCGTCCCAAGGATTGCCGCCTACCCAGTGAGCGTCGGGCAATACGTCGGCATTCTTCTTCTGCCACTTGATGCACTCGGCGAGGTCGCCCCAGAGTGCGCCGCCGTTGATGCTGTTCATGCGTTCGTAGTCGTTGTAGAGCTCCACCATGCCCGAGCCGCATACGAAGGCGCAGCGCAGTTCGCGGCGTGCGGGCTCGTAATCCATGTTCTTGCTCACCTGTCCGTGGGTAGAGAGAATGAAGCCGTGGGTCATCAGCGTGTTGATGGGGCAGATGGGAGAGTTCGTTACGTAGTTCTGGTAAACGAGGCGGTCGCGGTAGGTAATCCAGTTTTCGCGGTCGATGCTGTTGTTGCCAATCGTGCCGTAGTCGCCTTCCTGACGCCAGGTCGCATCGGTGAAGTGATACCAGAAGGGGCTTGCCCATGTGCCGACGGTGGTGTTGAAGAAGATGTCGCGCTTGAGTTCTTCGCGTACGTAGCGTTCGAGGCGGATAATGCCTTCGGCGTTCTCATTGCCCGTGTCGCCTGCATCGGGACCAACGGCAGAGAACTGTGCGGAGATACCGTCGAACTTGAAGAAGTTGAAGTCGCCCTGGTTCTTCGTGAGATTTTCGGCGGCTGCCTTAAACGTTGCGTAGTAGTTGGGGTTAGAAAGCACCATAGACTGACCTTGGTCGGTCCAATACTTGCGGCGGTAGTTACCGCTGGTGCCGTAGCCGCCCACCGGGCCGAGCCATGCGCCAACGCCTGCGCCCATCTCGGCTGCCTTAGCGGCCATGTCGCGCATTTCGTTGGGGAAGCCTGCGTGGAAGGTCCACGTGCCGTAGTTGTCCCAGCCGTCGTCGATGACGAAACTCTTAGGACCTACGCCGTAAACATCGTAGAAGTCGCTCTTCCAGTGGTTGAGCACGTCGAGCACCTGATTGGCGTTCATGTTGTTGGTAGGATTGGCAGCGTTGTTGCGGTCGATGTTCAGTTCATACCAAGAGATGTAGCAGGGATAAGCACGCCAGGGCACTGCGCGTTCGCGTTCGGAGTAGGCGAGGAACGAGCGGCGCTTCTGCGTCTTGTGGATATTGCTGTTGTCCTGCGAGCCGTCCTGGGCAATCAGACCCACAACGCCGCTAATCTTCCAGGTTTCGCCGGCGGCGAGCGTCGTGTTGCGGCTCCAAAGGCCTTGGATGCCCACTACGTCAGTGGTGATGGTTGCGCCTCCCTTCGGCGTGTAAATCTTCACGGTCATCGTAGAGTTGGCATCTACCTGTTCGCTTGCTTTCTCAACGAATACGCGGAGTTTGAAAGTGCCGTCGTAGGGAGCAGAGAAGGTGAAGGTGTTGTTGCTGTGCTCATTGCCAGAATAACCAGAGTGGTAATCGCTGGCGGCCACGTCGTTGGAAGCGTCGAGGAGGTCTGCGCCGCCGAAATTGAGGCGGTGGTTGCCGCTGGTGTAAGCCACGGTGATTTCTACCTTCTGATTAGCTTTGAGCGTCACGCCGTCCTTGACATAAGCGAGCACGTTGGGATAGTTTGCGCCCGTGGCCTCGATAACGCGGTTGGGCAGGCTGGCGCTTGCCACCGTGCTCCAAGAAGTAGCCGTGAGCGAAATGGGGTCGAGCGTCGTGGTGAGCGTGTAGTTGTCTTCCGTGCCTGCGGCATCGCCCACAGTGTTATAAGCCACGGGGCTTTCAAGGCCGGCGAAGATCTTGTTGCTCATCAGCACCGCGCCGCGTGTGTTGCCCACAGTGGCGGGGGTAGAGCCGGCGGCATTCGTGTCCACATTGTAGAGCAGGGGAATGACGTTGTACATATCCACGTCGTTCACGCCCGTGAGTTCCATTTCGGTGCGGAGGTAGTGGCTGCCGTCGCGGAGCACGGCTTTCCACAGGATGTTCACCGTTGCGCCCTTATAATTATATGTGTAGTTGGCAACGAGTGCGAGGCCGTTGTAGTGCTCTGCACCGCCCACGGCCGTGCTTTCGCCCGTGAGTGTCTGCATCTCGACACTGTTGAGCGTCATGGCAGAGGCGGGCACGTTGTCGCCCGAGCCGAAGGCCACGGTAAAGATTTCCGTGCCGGGGAGGAGGTTCATGGCGTTGGAGCCGGCGAAATAGAGCGAGTTATTAGCCTTTACGAACGAGGCTGCCAGCACGTTGTTGTAGAGCGTGTAGGTGTCGGCGGTCGTTGCCACTTTGGCTTCGCCCACGGCTTCCTGCTGCGCGGGATAGAGCACGGCGTTGGTGTAGGCCGTGGTGGCGGGCTGCTCGGGAATGGTGGCGTAGGCCACGGTGATGGTCTTTGTCACGTCGTTAATGGAGATGATGACAAATTTGCCTTCTTGCGCCGTTGCGCTCACCGCGCTCTTTTGCAGGCGGCCTTCGCTGGTCACGGTCTGGCCGTTGGTGTAAGCCGTGCCGTTAACGGTAACGGTCGTGCCGGCGGGAGCTACGATGGTATAGGTGTGGGTCTGCAAGTCGGCTTCGGCAAACTGCCAGCGGCTGCCGGCGTCTTTGGAGCCGTTGTCCTCCCAAAGGCCGAGCGTAACGGTGCCGTCTAAGGGGTTGTTTGAGCCTACGCCCGTGTACCAGTTGAGGTATTTCGAGGCAGCGCCGGTGAGGTTGTACGGAGCGATGTCGTAGTTGTCGCCCGAATAGTTGTTACACTTAAAATAAGCACCGGTGGTCTTGCTGTCGGACAGCGAGATGAAGCCGGTCTTGTTGCTGTAGCTTGCGGCTTTGGTGTAGCTCAGCCACTTCTTAGAAGTGTAGCAATAGATGTAGTAGGTATCAGAGATACCTGCCGAATAGAAGGCAAACAGCGCTTTGTTCTCGTCTGTCTGCGTGGGAGCGGTGTAGCCATTGGCGTAATAGCCGTTGCCGCTCACCATTGTGTAGAGGTGTTCCGGCTTACCGTTTGACGGGTCGGTCGTGGACGCCTCAATCTTGTCGGCCCACGCCTGTCCTGCAAAGCACAGAAGCAGGGCCATCAAAGAGAAATACTTTTTCATAAGCATTACACAGAGGTTTTAGGTTGATAATATAGAGTTAATAAAAAGTTGTTGTTACACTTTCAAGAACACGCCGCAGCGGTACATCGCCAGCAGCAGGGCGAACACGATGGCGAAATTGCCGAACGTGAGCCACGCCTCGTAGAAATCGCCCATAAGCGGCGCAAGCCCGTAACTCACCGACTGCACCGCGCTGCGGAAGTTTACCACCTCGCCTATCATGTAGGCGGCGATGGAGTTCATGCCGTATATCTTGAGCCAATTCAGCCCCCGGCTGTGCCCTTTCACGTCTATCCACCAGTAGAAGAGCCACATCAGCAGGAAGCACAGGCCGCCCGAGAAGAGCGTCATGCTGCCTGTCCATATTCTCTTGATGATTGGCATTTCCAAGCTCCACAGCAGGCCCGCCGCCACCAGCGCCATGCCTATGGCAAAGAGGAACAGCGCGGCTTTTTCGGGATTGACCTTGCCGTGCTTCTTGATAATCTGTCCGGCAAATGCGCCGAGCAGCACCGTTACGCCGAACGTCAGCGAACTGAGTATCCACGAATAGGACGGGTCGCCCTGAAAGCGTCCCAGCACCAGCGCATCGAGCCTTAGGGCAAAGTTGCCCTCCGGCGTATAGTCGCCGAGGAGCATCATCGGCACGGTGTAGCCCGCAAGCAGCAGCGCGGCGGCGATGATTTGCCCTTTCATCTTGAAGTTCAGCACTATCATAGCCGTGATGAGATAGCCAGCGGCGATGGCCTGCAGCGTATTGGTATATATATAAATATTGTGTGGGTCGAGGCCGAGCAGGTTGCCCTGCACCACCATTCCCAAGAGAAACAGCACGGCGAAGCGCTTCGCCACCTTGCGGTAGACCGCCGCCTTGCCGCCGCTCGCCAGCATTTTGCCGAATGAAAACGGAATAGACGTGCCGCTGATAAAGAGGAAGAGCGGCATCACGAGATCCCAGAAGCGGAAGCCCGCCCATGCCTCGTGGTCGAGCTGGAAAAGGATAGCGCGGGCGGCGGGCGCGTCTATCTGCCACAACACGGCACACGCCACCGGCTGCAGGAATACCAGCAGAAAGAGGTCAAAGCCCCGCAGAATGTCTAACGAGGCAAGCCGACGGTGTTGTGCGCCCATAGTATCAGGTAACAGGTATGCTTTTCTTATATCCCAAACGGGCATTTTGCCCATTATGCTTTGCAAAAATAGGTCTTTTTGCCAAGAAAATAAAAACGCGCCCCCGCGCGCACGCCTTAAAAACCGACTTTTGCCGCTTTTCTTATAAGGCAAACGCTCTTTTTGGTGACATAAAAGGCACTTAATTATAAGAGAAAACGCTTTAATTGAAAACTACAAATTACAAAACGGGGGGGTAATCATAAAAATATTTAATAATTGAAATTTCCCTAATTCTTTTACGTGATAGTTACTTAAATTTTAAGGAACTTTGCATCCGAAAGCATTTATTTTATAGGTTTCTCTTTCATTGAGAAGATTTTTATTCTTATCATTTCAACAAATATCAAAAACACTATGAACAAAAGGTACTTCTTTTTGCTTACGCTCCTCTGTGCCTTTCTGGGGGGGGTGAAATCTTATTCAATCAACACTAATTCTGGGATTGTCGCTAAGCAGATTTATCAGATTAGGGCTAAAGACCAGGCGCGTGGCGTATTGTATGCAGGCAATACAACCAATAACGGTGCGCATCCCAATAACGCTCTTTCAGCGGCGGGTTCTACCTATACTTCGAATGGGTATAGAGCCTTTGGTTCCATCACTATCAACACAGCTGACCCATATCAGCAATTTGCTTTTATAGAAGTGGGCGGCAAGCATTATCTTTATAGCGTGGGTGCACACAGCTTGTGCTATGTAAACGATGGTAAAATTATATTTGGCACGACTGTCAAAGAAAGCATTACTTTGACCGCTGCCAGAACATCGGGAAATACTTCTTATGCTATTTTCAAATTCAACACCTCCAATAGATACCTTACGTTCTCTGATGGCGGCGGACAATATGCCATTAATCCGCAAACAGGAAAAAATGCTTGGACTACTACCGACGGCGGCGACCTTATTGCAATAAACCCAGTCAGCGGCGCAACATTGTCCAACAATGAGTTGCTTTATGCTCAATACTTGATTGACAACGGATTTACGAACTCTCTGGCAACGGCTGAAAATTTCCTTAATACTACGACCGCAACGCAAGTGGGTTATCCTAAAGCTCCTGCCAGGGCAACGCTGCAAGAAGCCATTGATGTCTATAAGCCTTTGGTAGAAGCAAATAATGTATCGTTTGCTGCATATAATACATTCGCTGCTGCCCTTACAGCATATTTGTCTAATACGGATGTAAATATGCCAGAAGAAGGAAAGGCTTACAAGATTGTAGCAGTGCATCCCAACGGCAAAGAGCAGCCGCTTTATTATACGGGTTCAGCAGTCGGCGCACAGATCGAGAGCAATATTTCTGATATTTATAATGCCTACTGGGTGTGCCACAAAACATCCGACACCGAAAACAAGTATCTGTTTGTAAACCATAACGGTTTTTATCTCAACTGGTTCTGCGACGAAGCCAGCAAAGGTTTGAATGCAACGGGCGTTTCTACGTCGTATGATGCTGATTATAATGTGTGGACTTTGTCGCGTGCAATTACTTCAGGTGGTGCTTCTGCTTCAGTTATTGATAACGGTACCACAAACGAAACCCTTTTTGGCTGTTTCCAGTTGAATGCAAAGGGTTCAGGCACAAATTATTATTATCTGATTGCACGATATAATGGTGATTCTTCTGCGGGCACTTTCCACGCAGGTCCTGCAAACGCTAAGTACTACATGGCTTCAAACAACAATACTTTCATTTACAAACTGGTTGAAGTCGATTATTACAACAAACTCGTTTTCCGTTCGCCCGCTACGTCCGATGGCAAATACTATGCTTCAATTTATTTGCCTTATGCCGCTACCGTGCCCACGGGTGCCACGGCTTACATCGGCACGCTGAACGGAAGCAGCATTAGGCTTACGGATATTGGAGGCACCGTTATTCCTAAGAATACCGCTGTGGTTATGGTTGCCGAAAGCGACCTCGCTACGCAGTACATCGCCCCGGCTACGCAGGCAGGCTCTTTGCCCACTGGCGTTACCAATACTTTTAAGGGAGTGCTTGAATCGAGAGTAACACAGAACTCTTCATTGGCCAACACCTATGTGCTTAACGGTAGTTTCGGCAATATCGGTTTCTATAAATATACGGCAGATTATCTGCCTAAGGGTCGTGCCTATTTTGAAATGGTAAGTTCGGGCGTCCAAGGTTTCTTGTTCGACTTTAGCGAAGAAGAGGGCGAAACGACCGGCATCAATGCCGCTGCGCTTTCCAACGATGCGGCCAAGACCTATTACGACCTCAGCGGTCGCCGCATAGCCAACCCGAAGAACGGCCTTTACATCTGCAACGGCAAGAAAGTTTACATTAAATAATCCCTCTAATCCCACATACGACAATGAAAAAGCAATATATTTCCCCGAACCTCCAAGTTCACTTTCTCCAAATCGAGGGCGGTATGCTCTGTGGCAGCATTGATATTGTCAATAACGGCAACAATGTGATTACCGATTCTGGCAACAACTCAGAAAGCGGTGCTTGGACTAACCAAAAAGAAGCCTCCGATTATTGGGAGGACTAAACATCTAAAGCAACAACAAGAGTAAATCTTCTTATAATAGAATGTTTTGAGGGGAGCGCGTTCGTG
>SAMEA3663092__coassemble_215_pt1 | contig 20307 bp, 16 predicted proteins | sample SAMEA3663092__metabat2_low_PE_014 | metagenome-assembled genome bin SAMEA3663092 (sample SAMEA3663092) | pig gut metagenome | biome: pig gut; feature: pig-associated habitat; material: faeces | place: France | collected 2012
CTCGCCAGGCTCATAACCTGGAGGTCGTTCGTTCGAGTCGAGCCTCCGCAACTAACCCGAAAGAGACCGGCAGAAGCTGGTCTCTTTTTGGAAACTTAAAATCAAAAAGATACACACTATAACTTATAGAGTTTGGTGTGTATTTTTTTGTTTCCCACAACAAGCAAGTCCAAAACATGGACGAAATGCTTAACTGTGTTTTACTGTCAGGTCTTCAAATTTTATTTTGAACTCATCGAGTCTCTTCTTCGCCTGCTCGTTGTTGATGATTAGTTCAATGGTTTTAATGACTCTGTCTGTCATAATAAAAACGATGCGCTGATTTTGGTTTTTCCAAAAATTAGCGCATCGTTATCCGATAAAAAAAGACAGATGCTTAGTCATCATCATCGTCCTTCTGTTGCATCCAGAAAGGACGGGGTCCATCGTATCTGTCCGACCATTTTTCTTTTGGAGGCCGATAATTCCCCTTTTCCCCGAAATTGGTTGCAATACCTACGATAAGAAACCAGGCTACCAAGATAATTAGAATAATAGTCATATAGAATTAGTTTTAAGGTGTTGCAAATATACGGAAATATTTTAATCCGCGCTCCCTTTGCGTGAGATTGTCGAAAAGTCCGGCAAATTCCTCGCCAGCCACATCTGCGATTTTGTCTTTGAGCACCATTGTGCTGATGTACCACGACTTGTTGAGCTACGGCTTTTTCTGCCTCTTCTTCCCGAGGTGATGTTCATGCCGGTATACGGGGTAGAGAAATTCGAGAACACCGCCGTTGCCGTGGCTGTATCCGTTGCCACTTTGAGTACCTTGAGTTTCTTCTTCGCCTGCTCGTTGTTGATGATTAGTTCAATGGTTTTGGTGTCTCTGTCTGTCATAATAAAAACGATGCGCTGATTTTGTTTTTTCCCAAAATTAGCGCATCGTTATCCGATAAAAAAAGACACCTTAACGGTCTTTATTGCGTTTCTTGTTATTCTGTACCCAAAACGGGCCGTCAACGTATTTATAATCATTTCTGCTCTTTCTCCGAGTGGAAGAAGAGCCTTCACCGACATCAATTTTTGAAATCAGGTGCACGATTAGCCATAATGCCAAAAGAACTAAAAGGACTTCCATATAGAATTAGTTTTAAGATACTGCAAATATACGGAAATAATTTTATCCGCGCTCCCTTTGCGTGAGATTGTCGAAAAGTCCGGCAACTTCCTCGCCGGCCACGTCGGCGATTATGTCTTAGAGTACAATTGAAACTATAACGGGGAGCGCAAAAAAAATCAAGCAGGAAGAAAAAACTTCCTGCTTGATTTTTTTTGTCCCGAAAGAGGGAAATTTATTTGGCGAGGTATGCCGTTACGTTTGTTTCGATACGCTTGGCGAGGTTGGCGGTGTCGGCGTTGCGATCGAAGGTTTCGCCCGTGATGTGCTCGTAGAGTTCGACGTAGCGGTCGGAGATGCCGGCTACGATTTCGTCGGTCATTTCAGGCACCTGCTGGCCGGCCTTTCCTTGGAATCCGTTGTCCATAAGCCACTCGCGCACGAACTCTTTGGAAAGCTGCTTCTGAGGTTCGCCTTTTGCAAAGCGTTCTTCGTAGCCTTCGGCATAGAAGTAACGCGAAGAGTCGGGCGTATGAATCTCGTCCATGAGGTAAATCGTGCCATCGTGCTTGCCAAACTCATACTTTGTGTCCACGAGGATAAGTCCGCGCTTGGCTGCGATTTCCGTGCCTCGGCGGAAGAGGGCAAGGGTGTATTCTTCAAGTTTGGCGTATTCATCGGGCGTTGCAAGGCCGCGTGCGAGGATTTCCTCTTTGGAAATGTCGGCATCGTGCTCGCCTATTTCGGCTTTCGTGGTTGGCGTGATGATGGGCTCGGGGAAACGCTCGTTCTCGCGCATGCCTTCGGGCAGACGTACGCCGCAGATTTCGCGCACGCCGCTCTTGTAAGCGCGCCACGCGCTGCCGCAGAGATAGCCGCGCACAATCATCTCAACGGGAAAGCCTTCGCAGTGCACGCCGACGGTGACCATAGGGTCGGGCGTGGCGAGTTTCCAGTTGGGGCAGATGTCTGTCGTGGCATCGAGGAACTTAGCGGCAATTTGGTTGAGCATCTGTCCCTTGAAGGGTATGCCCTTCGGCAGGATAACGTCGAAAGCCGAGATGCGGTCGGTTGCTACCATAACGAGTTTGTCGCCTACGAAATAAACGTCGCGCACTTTTCCGTGATACACGCCCGTCTGGCCGGGGAAGTTGAAATCCGTTTTTGTTAAAGCAGTCATTGTATTTGGGTTTAGAAGGGGTTATCTGCCTGCAAAATTACGATTTTTTTACGAGAAGCGCCGCTATTGCACGGTGGCATTAGCGGCGCGTCATATATGATAGGCGATGTTTTATTCGTTCACGGGCCAACCGTGGTCGGTGCCCCAGATGTCGCGTTCGAATTTATTGGAAAATTCGTTGGTCACGCCGCCTTCGCCGGGCGTTACGCCGGGAGCTACCTCTTCGGAGGTTTCCAATGATCCGGAGCCAACGAGCAGGGATTGTTCTGTGTGCAGGTCGTAGACCGTGCAGCGGGGAGAGAAATATAATTTTTTCATTGTTGTGTCTATATATATAATATTGTGTGTGCTTACTTAATTACTTTCTTACCGTTCACGACATACACGCCCTTGGGCAGGTTGCGGAGGGGCTGCGCCATGCGTATGCCGTTGAGGTTGTAGATAGCGCCGTTGGCGTTGCCATTCGTCGGGGCGATGGTGCTGATGCCTGTTTCTTCGCCGTCAAAGTCGATGAGGTAGCCATTCACGGGCGTGATGCTCTGCGGCACGGCGAGGTAAGCGGTGGTCGGCTTGGTGAGTTGGAATGCCTCGCCGCCGGCTTTGCCGTAGTAGAAGCCGGGCTTGCCTTCGCTGTTGAGCGCGAGCTTGTAGTAGTAAACGGCTACCCCTTTCTGCGTATCCGTATACCCCTCTTCGGTGCGCTTGCCTTCCATGTAGTTATCGCCTTTGTATGTGGCGGTGACGTCTTCTTTCAACACTGCGGGATAGTAGTTAGTGCCCAATGCGCCGCCGATAAGCAGTGCAGTCTGTGCCGGCACTTGCGAGCCCTCGGTGTATGCTTCGGTCTTGGTGATAACGCCCACATGCGGAGCCACGGTTACGGCATAGCCGCAAGTGCCCTTAGGCATGGCATAAGGCACGTCGGTTACAAAAGTAGCGTAGCCGTTGGTCATCGTGCTGATGGCAAGGTCGGTTACCTTTTGGTAGAGCTGGAGGGCAGGGAAGTTACTTGCACCGCGATTAGAAATAGCATAATGCTTGATGGCTTGCCCGGTTTGGAATAATAGACCACGCGGGGTTGACGCAGTAACCGTGCTATAACTATCTATTTCAACATTTCCGTCTTTATCAAAATTTACCTTCCATTTAGTTTTATCTGATACAGATGTCGCAAGGCTAATATTCGTTGAGGTTGTGCTGCTCAGATATTTATTGTCTACCAAAAACTCATAAAGCGGCGCACCGTTATAGTCTTCACTCGTGTCAATTAGTTCAAACTCGCCCAAGGTGGCGGCCGTTTCATTGGTTACAGTATTTTTTTCGCCTTGAGTATAGCCCACAGTGCTTACTGTTGCGGAAAGAGCCTTTTTAGCCCCTTCGCAAACGATCAGATACGTGCCGCCAACAGCAAGCTCATCGGTAGAGGTTATCTTTTTGTAGTAAGTCGGTGCTGCTACGATGTAAGAAGGAGGAGCGGGCGCGGTGACCGTCAGCGGGCAGGTGGCAGAGGCAGAAGTGAAGTCGTTGTTTTCGGCCACTGTTGCCGTAATGGTGTAAGTGCCTGCCGCTTCGCCGGCAACAATTTTGCCCGTGTTCTCGTCTATCGAAACGTTGCCGTCAGCCGGTGAAATAGAATAAACAATCGGGGAGGAAGAGTTCGTGGTGGCAGAAACCGTGATGTTGCCGTTAGTCTCCACGGTGTAGCTTTCTTGGGCGAAGGTTACGGTTGCAGCTCTCTTGCCGCCGCCAGAAGTAGTGGCTTGGGTGACAACCACATCGTCCAAGAAGAAACGAGATTTGCTGGCTTGCTTCCCTGAAAAGGTAATTTTTGGATTGGAGGTAACGCCTGTGATGCTAATGCTGTATTCTGTGAATGCACCGTCTGCCAAAGTAACCGTTGCTTGAGACAAAGTACCGCTTGTTATGCTGATGTTAAGTGTCTTTGCATCACCGCTCCAAGCACCTGCTCTAAAAGTCAAAGTGGCATCGCCGGTAAAATTAAGCTGGGGAGTAATTGCTTTACCTAAAGCACTGCCAGTACCAAATTTTACACATTGGTCAGCAGCATACCCTTTTATAAATGACCAGCCCTGGTTGTCGGCCGATGTTGTTTTTGCATCAGTTCCAGCAGCAGAACCACTCCATGAATTGTCATTGCCACCAGTGCCAGCAAAATTCTTAAACGTTTCTGAAAAGATTGTAGTTGTTTTTTGCCCCCATGCACTGCTTCCGAATACGAAGGAAGCAATGATTAGCAAAAGGCGCAGGGATTGGTTAATCCCCGTCTTGCGTAAAAGTTTTTCCATAATAATATTATTTTAAGTTTGATAGAATTATAATCAAGGTTTGATATTGCAAAGGTACGGTATATTATATTATTAATGCACGTATCTACTAAGAAAGTTGTTACTAAACTGTTATAAAGCAAGCACAGCGTCCATAATTATGTCGTGCGGTTCAAAGGGAACGGCGGGAACTTGTTGCCAAGCAAAGCAGGCACCAAGGAGGAAAGGACGCGCGGGTAAGGCAGAGAGGAAACGATCGTAATAACCTTTGCCGCGCCCAAGGCGATGGCCCGCAGCATCAAAGGCAACGCCGGGCACAAGAATGAAGGAAATAGCAGGCAAATCCTCAAAGACCGGGCCTATCGGCTCGGCAATGCCATAGGCCCCTATCCGCAAGTCCTGCTCGCCGCGATAAACGCGCGGTACGATGTCATCGCCTTCCACGCAAGGCAAAACGATGGTTTTTGACGCGGCATACTTTTCAAGCAACGGGTGGGTGTCGGGTTCATCAGGCAAAGCGTGGTAAAGCATCACGGTGTTTGCCGCCGCGAATGCGGGATGCCTCTCTACGGCTTGCATCAGGCGCAGCGAGGCCTCCGCCCTATATCCGGGCGAAAGGCGGGAAAGTTTCATGGCCTTGATGGTTGCGCGAAGTTGTTGCTTTGAGGAGGAAAGCATGGATAGGATTATTTTGATTGCCGCGTGACGTTTTTCTCGTTGAGTGCTTCAAGGGCGCGCTCCATAAAGGGGTCGTTGGAATTGCTGTATTCCACCGCCGCGCCGAGGTCGAGCACGTCATAGATAATGCCGTTCATCAGATAGTTTTCAATAAGTTTGCGCGAGGCGGCTATCATGCGGTTGCGTCGTTTCAGTCCTTCGCGCTCGGCAAAGCGGGCAAACTGCTCCACGAGGTTTTGACGTTTCAGATAAGCCACCAGTGCCGCGAGCGTTTCCTTTTTCTCTAAGACTTTGCGATTGCCATCGACATAAGCATAGGCGAAACTGTTGATCAAGCCGGCGAGATAGGCTTCCTTGAAATAGGATGTAAAGCCGAGCGTGTCGCGCGGCACGAATACGTCGGGCACGATACCGCCGCCGCCGTATACGGTGCGGCCGAGGCGCGTCTTGAACTTAGGTCCGTGCAAGCGTATGCTGTCGGCGGAATAGTATTCGCCGTGCTCGGCACGCAGCAAAAGGTCGTTGTCGTAATCTTCTTCGTCGCCGGGGGTATAGGGCTTTTGCACGCAACGGCCCGACGGCGTGTAGTAACGCGCCGTCGTGAGGCGTATCATGCTGCCGTCGGGAAACTCGATGGGCACTTGCACGAGTCCTTTGCCGAACGTGCGGCGGCCTATCACCGTGCCGCGGTCGTTGTCCTGGAACGCGCCTGCAAGGATTTCGCTGGCCGAGGCAGACGACTCGTCAACAAGCACTACGACAGGCATGTGCTGGTAAGAGCCGCGCCCGTCACTGCGATAGTCCTCGCGGCGCGACTTGCGGCCTTTCGTGTAAACGATCAGCCGGCCCTGCGGCAGAAATTCGTTGGCTATCTGCACGGCGGTGTTCATATAGCCGCCGAGGTTGCCGCGCAGGTCAAGGATTAGTTTCTTAAATCCCTGCTCGCGCAGTTGGGAAAGCGCGGAGAGAAATTCGGGATAAGTGGTTTCGCCAAAAGAACTTATGCGGATATAGCCCGTTTCATCGTTCACCATGTAAACGGCATCGACGGTAGGCACAGGCACATCGCCGCGCACAATCTTAAATTCCAGGGGCTTTGCCGAGGCTGCGCGTTTCACTTTGACGCGCACCTGCGTGCCGGCTTCGCCTTTCAGTTTCTTAATCGTGGTTTCATTGTTCACCTGCTTGCCCACATACGGCTCGCCGTCCACGGCAATGATGCGGTCGCCGGCTTTCAGTCCCACGTGCTCCGAAGGGCCGCCTTTGATGACGCTGACAATGCGCACGGTGTCTTTATAAATATTGAAGCGCACGCCGATGCCCGAAAAACTGCCTTTGAGGTCTTGCATCGCGTCGTTCACGTCATTTGCGCCGATATAGACCGAGTGCGGGTCGAGTTCTTTAAGGATTTTGGGCAGGGACTTTTCGACCAGCGAGTCGATGTTCACCGTATCGACATACTGGTCGTCAATGAGCAAAAGCAGGTTACTGATTTTGTTGTTGGAATTATTTATGATGTTGAGCCGCCGCCCTGAAAAGTGGTTGGCGTAGAAACTGCCAATCAGTATGCCGATGACGATTCCGAGGGCAACCACGAGCGGGACAAAACGCTTCTTGACGGTTTTCATAACTGAAATTTTAGTTGACGAGCAAACAAAAAACGAGTAGACGAAACAGTTTGTTTACTGTTAATATTATAATTAGCCTAATCCACAGGCAAATATTGCAATTCTATGCCGGCGCGCTCGAGGAGTTCCAAGCCGTCGGTGAGGCGATACTGCCTGCCGTAAATTACGCGCTTGATACCTGCCTGTATGATGAGTTTGGCGCACTCTATGCAGGGCGCGTCGGTGACGTAGAGCGTTGCGCCGCCGGAGTTGTTGCCCGAGCAGGCAATCTTCGTTATGGCATTGGCTTCGGCGTGCAGCACATAGGGCTTGGTAAGCCCGTGCTCGTCCTCGCAAATGTTCTCGAAGCCGGAGGGCGTGCCGTTGTAGCCGTCGCTGATAATCATCTTGTCCTTCACGATGAGTGCACCCACTTGGCGGCGCGTGCAATATGAGTTTTCCGCCCATATCTTCGCCATGCGCAGATAGCGGAGGTCGAGTTGCTTTTGCTTTTCGTTCATGATAATATGCTATTTTTTAATGCCGTCGCGGCGCAGCAACGCGTCGATGGTCGGTTTTCTGCCTCGGAAGTTCACGTATAAATCCATCGGCGGACGGGTGCCGCCTTGCGAGAGTATGTTACTGCGGAAACTGCGTGCCGTTGCGGTGTTGAAGATGCCCGTTTCTTGGAATTTGCCAAAGGCATCGGCATCGAGCACTTCCGCCCATTTGTAACTGTAATAGCCAGCCGCGTACCCGCCGCTCATGATGTGGCCGAAGGTCACCGCCATGCACGCCTCGGGGCAATCGGGCAAGAGGCGGACGGACTCGACCGCGTTTTTCTCGAATGCCCTGACGTCCTCGGGCACAGCGTCGCGCAGCGAATAGAAAGCCATGTCCAGCAGGCCGAAAGACACTTGGCGCATACAGGAATAGGCGGCGTTGAACGTGCGCAGGCTGATAATTTTGTCAATCAGCGCTTGCGGTATCGGCTCGCCCGTTTGGTAGTGGAAGGCAAACGTGTTGAGGAACTCCGGCTCTGTGGAGAAATTTTCCATGAACTGCGAGGGCAGTTCCACGAAGTCCCAATATACGTTCGTGCCGCTTAGCGACTTGTAGCGCGTGGCTGCGAAGATGCTGTGCAGGGCGTGCCCGAACTCATGCAGGAAGGTGTTTACCTCGTCGAGGGTGAGCAAGGCGGGGCGGTCGGCCTGCGGCTTCGTGAAGTTCATGGTCAGGGAAATGTGCGGGCGCGTGCCATGCAGGCCGCCCTCTGCTTCACGATAATTGGTCATCCATGCCCCACCCTTTTTGCTGTCGCGCGGATGGAAATCCGTATAAAGCACGGCGAGATGGCTGCCGTCGGCATCTTTCACCTCGTATGCCTTCACGTCGGGGTGGTAGACGGGGATATTGGGATTTTCCTCAAAGGTGATGCCGTAGAGGCGCGTGGCCAGTCCGAACACGCCCTTTATCACGCTGCCCAACTCGAAGTAAGGGCGCAATTGCTCGGGATCGAAATCATACTGTTCGCGACGCAGGAGGTTCGTGTAATAGGCAAAATCCCAAGGCTGAAAGTCAAAATCGTCCCCTTCTACCGACTTGGCCTTTGCTTCCACGCGTGCCACGTCCTCGCGGGCGGCAGGAAGATAGGCCTCGGTGAGATTTTGCAAAAATTCCCTTACGTTCTCGGGCGTTTCCGCCATGCGATGTTTCAAGACGTAAGCGGCATAATCGGGATAACCCAGCAGTTGCGCCTTTTCGCGGCGCAGGTTCACGATGCGGCGCACGACGGCGAAGTTATCGTACTGGTCGCCGTGGGTGCAAAGCGTGTTGTAGAGGCGATACAGCTCCTCGCGGCGCTTGCGGCTTTTGGCATAAGCCATAAAGGGTACGAAGTCGGGGGCATGGAGCGTTATCACCCAGCCCTCCAAACCGCGCTCCGCAGCGTTCTCTCGGGCTGCGCCGCGCTGCAATTCGGGCAGGCCGTCGAGTTCCTGCTCATCGGTGATGTGGAGATAGTAGTTGTTGGTATCTTTCAGTTTGTTCTGCGAAAATTGCAGCGTGAGTTTCGAAAGTTCCGCGCTTATTTCGCGAAAGCGTTGCTTGCCCGTTTCGTCGAGCGTGGCACCCGAGCGTTCAAACGCCTCATAGGTGTTTTTGAGCAGCATCGCCTCTTCCGCGTCCTTGGGCTTGTACTCGCTATACACCGTTTTCACCCGTTCGTAAAGGCGGGCATTGAGCATGATGTTATTGCCGTGTTCCGACAAAACGGGGGCTACGCGTTGCGCCAAGTCTTCCAAGTCGTCGTTGGTATGCGCGCTGAGCAGATTATACATCAGCGTGGTGGCTCGTTCCAGCAGTTCGCCGGAAGTTTCGAGGGCTTCGATTGTATTTTCAAAGGTCGGCGCGTCGGGGTTGTCCACGATGGCGGCAACGGCCTTGTTTTCGGCTTCCATGCCGGCGTGGATGGCCTCTTCTATATGGGCTACCGTGATGTCGGGGAAGGGATATGCGCCGTAAACGGTGGCGAAGGAGAGCAAGAGTAAGGGATTCATGGTCAGATGGTTCGTAAGATACGTTCTATTTCTGCGAATTTCGTTCCTCGGTTGAGGTTGAGATATACTTTGTAGAGCAAGGGTGCCCAGCGCGCCGCGCTTTCGGGCCTTGCCTTGCGGTAGATTTCAAGATGGGTTTCGGCAACGGCGTAGAGGTCTCTCTGTTTCTGCTTTGCTGCTTTATAGGCCTTTGAATAGGCATTGTCGGGCAGTTGCACCTGCTCTGCCTTTTCGACGTAAGCCAGTCCGATGCCGTAGTCCATTTCCACGAGAGCGGAGTCGAGCGCAAGGGTTTTCTGTGCGGCAGCAATGGCTTCGTCATACTGTTTCAGGTTGAGCAATGCCATGGCCTGCGCCATGCGGTAGCACACCTCGTTGGAGTCTCTTTGTAGCATGGCGTTGGAAAGACTGAGCACGGCCCCATAGTCATGATGCTCGGTGAGATAGTCGGTGAGCCGGGCAAAGAAAGGCTGGTGGTCGGGGAAATGCTGCAAGCCCTGCTTGAGCCAGTGCTGGAATGCCACGCTGTCGCTTTCTGCTTCGGCGGCATTTACGAGGCACTCGTAGGTGAATTTGAGGTTAGCCGTGTCGCGCAATGCCAAGTCGCGATAGCGTTCCATTTCTTTATAATCCTTCAGTTCGTAGGCGCAGTGCAGGTAGATGCAGGCGTTGTTGCGGTGGCGCTGGGTTTCGGGAATGCCCACCGTAGCGCCGAGGAAAGTGTGGGGATAGTCGAGATACATGCGCAGAAACGGCATGGTCTCTTTATAGCGTCCGCGCTTGTAGAAGAAGCGTGCGGCAGAGTTGAGATTGGAATAGTGGCGTTCGAGCCGCTGAAAGTTGGCGCGGCGGTATTTCGCGGCTGCGTCTTCATTTTTCAGGCGTTCGCAGCTGTCTGATTTGAGGGTGTAGGTGAAAATGCCGAGCGTGGAGTTGTAGAAATTAACGGTATCGTAACTCTGTTTGAGGTAGATTTTCTCGTTCTCTATATCGTTGAGTCCTATGTTGGCTTCGATGCCATACATATATAATTTAGTGTTGCCTGAAAGCGCAGAGTCGTTTTGCAACGCCTGCACGCGCTGCAACGCTCCCTTGTAGTCTTTATTTTTCAACAGGGTCTTCACCTCTCGCAATGCTTTTTGTCCGCGCGTATCGGCAGGCAAGGCGAAAAGGAGCAGCAGGGAAAAGAAAAGACAGATTATTCTTGGCATTGTTTACTGGGAAATATTTGGGGAATAGAGTTTGGTTTTGGTTCAATGATTATTGATAAAAACCATGAAAAACATCTTGCTTCGTTTGAAGCCCTGTGGGCTACGCAGCCGGTCTTAATGCCGAGCCTGCGTGCCTAATCGGCACGCGCTCGACCTTAATCCCTGCAGCTGCAGTCGGTGCCCGCCCGCTTCAAACGCCGCAAGGGAAAAACCATTAAAAACCCGTGAGACCTAAATACTTAATCACTGATGTGGATAACTATTTCATTGAGAACGGGCTTTTCCTTGTTTTTTCCTTGTTTTGTGTGGGGCGGGCGGGAACCGACCGCAGCCTTAGAGGAGAAAGCACGAGACGAAAGCTTTGCTTTCAGGCTCGCGGTTTATCCGATAAGGCGAGCCGATAGGCCACACAAAACAAGCTGTTTTTACTGGTTTTTATCTAAACCGATTAACGGAGTTTGCATAATATGCCAAGAGCGAAAGTGCTTTCACTCTTGACATATTAGATATAAGGGAAGTTCAAAAAACGTTGTTTTATTAGTAGACGAGTTTACAAGTAAACGAGTAGACGAGACAAGTTTCTCATGTAAAATATAAATTAGCAAGACATTTACATAATGTCGGCTGCGCTCGGCAATTTAAGTAAACTTAATTGCGCTCGCTTGCACGACATTTCTGTCTTGTTTACTCGTTTACTTGTTTACTTGTTTACTAAAAAAGCGTGTTATTTATTCATGCTCTCGATAATGGCATCCATTTCCTTTGCCTGGTCGGGCATTTGCAGATTGGTGTAAATCATCTGCAAGGAGGAAGCCCAGTACTTGGGTTCGTCGGGCTTGAGTTCGCGAACGTGCTCGAAATAAGGACGGGCAGCTTCGTAGTACTTCTTAATCTGCTCGAACTCGGCGTTAAACTGCTTCACGTTTTTGCGATCGAGTTTCCACTCGCCGTTTACTTTCTTGCTGTACACCTCGTTCATATAAGTGTAGCCCATATTCACGCAAGCGTCCACATAGTCGGGGTCGATGGCGAGGGCTTTCGAGAAACATTCGCGAGCAGCGGCGTAATCTTTCGTCATATTCAGTTCTACGCAGCCTTTCATATACCAAGGACCTTTACCATCGGGGTTCTTCTGCAAAAGTTCATCGGCCATTTGCTTGGCTTCTTCGGGCTGATCTTTCTGCACGTAGTAGTAGAGGAGATTTTGCAGAAAGCCGGCATCTTCGATGCGGGCAGCGCCTTCTTTCAGCGTGGCGAGCCAGGCGGCGGAGTCGCCGAGTTCGGTGCAGGCCTGCATTTTCAAGATGTAGAGGTCGCGCAGGTTGTCCTCGCCTTCAAGGGCCACGTCGGCGCAGCGGCGCACATCGGCCCAACGCTTCAACTGATAATTAAGATAGGTCACGTTGAACGCCGTCTGGCGATAAGAGCCTTTCGTGTCGGCCTTGTAGATAGAGTCGGTCTGCTCGGGGGTGAACACGGGGTTCTTGGGCATGTTGTAATACTTCTCGAAGTATTCCAGGCTCTTCTCGAGGTTGTGCGACTGGTTCATGAACACACCGGCGTAGTTGTAGTAGTCGAGCATCTGAAGCATACGACTGCGGTTCTTTTCGATGAACTTCGACTTGACGCGGCCCTTTTCATCGGGCTTGATGTCGGCTTCGTGGCTCTTCGTGTAGCAGTCGATGGCCTTGTCCAAGTGTTCGCAGTAAACCAAAGTATCGAAAGGCATGTTTTGGGCTGCCTTCATCAACTCGGGATTTAAGATACGCGCATGGATTTCTGCGGCGTTATTGTAGATTTCGGCAAACTTCGTGGTCTTGGGATTGACCATTGCGCCTTCAAGAATTTCCAAAGCGGCGTTAAGGTCGTTTGCGTCCACCTTTTCCTGTGCTTTGTAGATGGCATTGTTTTGTGCCATGGCTGCGCCTGCCGTAAAGGTCAGGGCGAGCGTAAAGAGGAACTTTTTCATAAGGTTATTAGTTGTTGGTTATAAGGGCTTTATTATTCTTGGGTTTCGGGAGATTCTGGATTTTCTGCGGAAACGGAATCAACGGGGCTTTCAGAGATTTCTTCGGCTTCGGGCAACTCTTCTTCCTCCGTGGGCACCTGGCAGACGCTCGAGATGATGTCGCCACGCTTTTCGAGGTTGATGAGGCGCACGCCCTGCGTGGCGCGTCCCATCACGCGCACTTCGGAGAGTTTCAGGCGAATGGCCACGCCGCTCTTGTTGATGATCATCAGGTCGTCGTCGTCGGTGACGCACTTAATGGCCACCACGGGGCCGGTCTTGTCGGTAAGGCTGAGCGTCTTGACGCCCTTGCCGCTGCGGTTCGTCACGCGGTAGTCGGCAATCATGCTGCGCTTGCCGTAGCCCTTTTCGCTGACCACGAGAATGCTCTCCGTCTCGGGATTATTGACGGCAACCATTCCGATTACCTCGTCCTGCCCGTCTTCATCGAGGCGCATGCCGCGCACGCCGGTGGCGGTGCGTCCCATGGTGCGCACGGTGCTTTCGTTGAAGCGGATGGCGCGGCCGTTGCGGTTGGCCATCACAATTTCGTCGGTGCCGTTGGTGAGCGCCACGCTTACCACGCGGTCTTCCTCGCGGATCGTGATAGCGTTCACGCCGTTGGCGCGGGGACGGGAGTATTCTTTGAGGCAGGTCTTCTTGATGATGCCTTCCTTCGTGCAGAACATCACGTAGTGGCTCTCGCAGAACTCGGCGTCGGCCAGTTTACGGATATGCAGGCAGGCGTTGATGCTGTCGCCCGGCTCGATGTTGAGCATATTCTGAATGGCACGGCCTTTCGAGTTCTTGTTGCCCTCGGGAATTTCATACACCTTGAGCCAGAAGCAACGGCCTTTGGCGGTGAAGAAAAGCATCGTGTTGTGCACGGTGGCAGGATAGATATACTCGATAAAGTCTTGCTCGCGCGTGGCTCCGCCTTTCGAGCCTACGCCGCCGCGACCCTGTGCCTTGAACTCGGCGAGCGGGGTGCGCTTAATATAACCGAGGTGGCTGATTGTTATCACAACCTCATCGTCGGCAAAGAAGTCTTCGGGATTAAACTCTTCGCTGCTCAGGCAAATCTCGGTGCGGCGCTCGTCGCCGTACTTTTCCTTCACCTCTTGCAGTTCGTCCTTAATTACCTTATCGCGGAGTTTGTCGTCGGCAAGGATTTGCTCGTAGTAAGCAATGCGGCGTTGCAGTTCCTCATACTCCTCGTGGAGTTTGTCCTGCTGAATGTTGGTGAGTTGGGCGAGGCGCATGTCCACGATTGCCTTGGCCTGGAGGTCGTCGAGCGAGAAGCGTTCCTTGAGCGCGTCGCAGGCAGCCTGCGGGTTCTTGGAGGCGCGGATAATATGGACCACCTCGTCGATGTTGTCGCTCGCAATGATGAGTCCTTCAAGGATATGCGCGCGCTCCTTGGCCTTGCGGAGGTCGAAGATGGTGCGGCGGGTCACCACGTCGCGGCGGTGTTCCACGAAAGTGGAGATGCAGTCCTTGAGCGTCAGCGTGCGGGGACGGCCGTGCACGAGGCCGATGCAGTTCACGGCGAACGTGGTCTGCAACTGCGTCATCTTCAAAAGTTTATTGAGCACCACGTTAGCGTTCGCGTCGCGCTTGATGTCGATGACGATGCGCACTTTTTGCTCGCGGTCGCTCTCGTCGTTGACATTGCTGATGCCCTCGATTTTCTTTTCGTTCACGAGTTCGGCGATGTAGCGAATCAGTTCTGCCTTGTTCACGCCGTAAGGAATCTCGGTGACAACGATAGAATCGTGCAACTCGTGGGTTTCGATTTCGGTCCGTGCGCGCATCACGATGCGGCCGCGCCCCGTTTCGTAGGCGCTCTTCACGCCCTGCATGCCGATGATGTAGCCGCCCGTGGGGAAGTCGGGGGCTTTCACGTATTCCATCAATTCGGGAATGGTGATATCGGGATTGTCAATCAGGGCCACGCAGCCGTCGATCACCTCACCGAGGTTGTGGGTCGGCACGTTCGTGGCCATACCCACGGCGATGCCGCTCGCGCCGTTCACGAGGAAGTTGGGGATACGCGTAGGCATCACCGTCGGCTCGGGCAGGCGGTTTTCAAAGTTCATGTCCATGTCGACGGTCTCCTTTTCGAGGTCCGTCATCATGGCTTCGCCCACGCGGCTAAGGCGTGCCTCGGTGTAACGCATGGCTGCCGGCGAGTCGCCGTCCATCGAACCGAAGTTGCCCTGCCCGAAAACGAGCGGGTAGCGCATGTTCCAGTCCTGCGCCAAGCGTACGAGCGCTCCGTAAATGGAACTATCGCCGTGCGGGTGGTATTTACCCATCACGTCACCCACGATACGCGCGGATTTACGGGTGGGCTTGTCGTGCGTCACGCCGAGTTCCATCATACCATATAATATACGGCGATGCACGGGCTTGAAGCCGTCGCGCACATCGGGCAGCGCACGCGCCACGATTACCGACATGGAGTAATCGCGGTAGGAGTTTTTCATTTCCTCCTCGATATTGACTTTGATTATTCTGTCTTCGTCAACCATTTTTTATTAAAGCGTTTTTAGGATGTTATTTTTACGCTGCAAAGTTACTCTTTTTTTGATTTTCATATAAGAAAGTTGTCGGCTTATTTTTGTGCAAAATCCGATTTTTGGCATTTTTCGGGCGTTTTAAGGCGTTTTGGGGTGAATTTCGAGGGGATGTCGAAATAATAGCCCCGAGGCGTCAGAGGGGAAATTAGGGGCAAATTCTGCGAGAAGGCATTTGCGCCGGACTATCAGGCAGAAAATTTTCATTTGCTGCTTGATAATTTTTTCTTTCTTCTTGAAAATTTTTCCTGTCCTATAAGACATTTTTTGTTACAAACTTTGTAACGCTTGTTACAAACTTGCTAACACATATTACAAAGTTTGTAATACATGTTACAAAGTTTGTAACAAAAAACATCTTAGCAGAAAGGAAAAAATATCACGGGCTTAGGAAAAATTATCACGGAGCAAATAAAAAATATCTCCGAGAAAATTTCGATTTTCTACTGGATTTTCCGCCGTATGTTCTTTCAATTCATTTGCATTTCCTAACTTTGCATATAGGAAACAGACATATTTATATATATAAGGCTGAAAGACTCGATTTGCACCAGTCAGGTGTTAAGTGCCTGGAAGGCACTACGGAGCGTAGCGACGGTAACCGGGGACGAAGTCCTCGGAAATGAGAACGATGAACGACCTGCCTGGAAGGCAGTACGCCTGATGCGAGTCTTGTCCTATGGCGTAGTGCCTTCCAGGCACATCTTTATATGCCCTTTCTCCCGGACACTGCGTGCCCGGTTACCGTCGCTCCGCTCCGTACTGCCTTCCAGGCAGATAGCAAGCAAATATTTTTATACAATCTACCCTAAAACCATGAAAATAACCCTTAAAACCCCTCATACCATGATTAACGCACAAGACAAAGCACAACTGGCGCAGAAAGGCATCAGCGAAGAGAAGTTTAACGAGCAGATGGCATGCTTTGAAAAAGGTTTCCCCTTCCTCAAACTCGAAGGCGCAGCCGCTATCGGCAAAGGAATCCTCAAACCCTCGGATGCCGAAACGGCCGAATACCTCGCCGCATGGAACGACTATAAGAACGGCGCGCACAAGATTGTGAAGTTCGTGCCTGCCTCGGGCGCGGCCAGCCGCATGTTCAAGGATCTCTTCGCCTTTGCAGATGCAGCGTACGACGCGCCGCAAAGCGATTTTGAAAAGACGTTTTTCAATAATATCAATGAAGCGGCTTTCTACGCCGACCTCAACGCCGCCTGCCTCCGCCTGCACGGCAAGGATATTCCAGCTCTGCTTGCCGACGGCGCATACAAGGCCGTGGTGAACACGCTGCTTGGCAAGGACGGTCTCAACTACGGCGCACTGCCGAAAGGCCTGCTGAAATTCCACCGCTACGCCGAGGGCGCGCGCACGCCGCTGGAAGAACACCTCGTGGAAGGCACGCTCTACGCTAAGGGCAAGGACGGGAAAGTGAACGTGCACTTCACCGTGTCGCCCGAGCACCGCGCCCTCTTCGAGGCACTGGCAGCCGAGAAAGCCCCTCAGTATGCCGCCGCCCACGATGCCGCTTTCGACATCAGTTTCTCGGAACAGAAGCCCTCAACCGACACGCCGGCCGCCAACGCCGACAATACGCCTTTCCGCCAAAAGGACGGCAGCCTGCTCTTCCGCCCGGGCGGCCACGGCGCGCTTATTGAAAACCTCAACGACATCGATGCCGACGTGGTGTTTATCAAAAATATCGACAACGTCGTGCCCGACCGTCTGAAAGGCGACACCGTGACGTACAAGCAACTCCTTGCCGGCGTGCTCGTCAAACTGCAAGCCGAGGCTTTCGCCATGCTCCGCAAACTCGATGAGGGCGCAACGGAAGCCGAAATGCAGGAAATGCTGCTTTGGCTGCAAGAAAAATGCTTCTGCTACGCTCCTGACGGCGAGACGCTTACGGGCGATAAACTCCACAAGTATTTGAAGACAAAACTGAACCGCCCGATGCGTGCCTGCGGTATGGTGCGCAACGTGGGCGAACCGGGCGGCGGGCCGTTCCTCGCCTACAACAGCGACGGCACCGTGTCGCCGCAAATCCTCGAAAGTTCGCAAATCGACATGGCCGACGCTGAAAAGAAGGCGATGTTCGAGCAAGGCACGCATTTCAACCCCGTTGACCTCGTATGCGCCCTGAAAGACTATAAGGGCAACCGCTTCCACCTGCCGCAGTACGTAGACCGGCTCACGGGCTTCATCTCCCACAAGAGCAAGGACGGCCGCGAACTGAAAGCACTCGAACTGCCCGGTCTGTGGAACGGCGCGATGAGCGACTGGACCACGGTATTCGTGGAAGTGCCCCTCAGCACGTTCAATCCCGTCAAGACGGTGAACGACCTCTACCGCGAGCAGCACAAGTGATTGGGGCGGGTGCAAATGCCCGAGGGTGATACAATCTACGGGTAATGATAAAAACCATAAAAAACACTTGCTTCGTTTGAAGCCCTGCGGGCCACGCCGCCGGTCTTAACGCCGAGCATGAAAACCTCGCGGTTTTCGCTCGTCTTTAATCCCAACGGCTGCGGTCGGTTCCCGCCCGCTTCAAACGAAGCAAGGGAAAAACCATTAAAAACCCGTGAGACCTTGATGGATTTCTCATTGAAAATGGGTTTTTCCTTGTTTTTTCCTTGTTATGTGTGGGGCGGGCGGGCACCGACCGCCGCCTTAGCGGATAAAGCACGAGACGGAAGCCGATAGGCTTTCAGGCTCGGGATTTATCAGATAAGGCAAGCCAATAGGCCCACACAGAACAAGCGGTTTTTCATGGTTTTTATCCCAAAAACAACAGCCTCAAATTATTTATACAAACCTATTGTATATGACCCTTTACCAAATCTTCTCACTCTTCTTGCGTACCGCCGGCACGAACATTGCCGGCGGCTATGCCCTCGCTGCACCCTTGCGCAAGGTGCTTGCCGAGGGCGACGGGGCGGCTATGGAGGTAGAACGCTATGAGCATTGCGCCACGGTGGCAAAGGCGATGCCGGGCGTGTTCAGCATTAACCTCTGCACCCTCCTCGGGCGCGAGTTGCACGGAAAGGCAGGCAGCCTTGCAGCCGTCGGCGGTCTGCTGCTGCCGCCTTTTATTATAATGGTGTTCATCGCCGGCCTGTTCGGTGACGTGCGCACACAGCCGCAAATGGCTGCCTTTCTGCGCGGCGTGCGCCCGGCGATCATCGCGATCTTGGTTATCCCCGTGGCGCGTACCCTGCGCCATACGAGCATCACGCTGGCCAACGTGTGGCTGCCCATCGGCGCGGCCGTGGCGATATGTCTCTTGGGCTTGCCGCCCTTCGTCATCGTGCTCGGCATCATCATTCCCGGCCTGCTTTACGGCTTCTTTATCAAACCCAACGAATAAGCCATGGTTTACGCTCTACTCTTCCTGCTCTTCTTCGCTGCCGGCCTGTTGGGCTTCGGCGGCATGGAAAGCCTGCTCGCTTTCTTGGAAAACGCACTCGTGACGCAAAACCATTGGCTCACCGCCGAGGAGTTTGCCGACCTCGTGGCCCTCTGCCGCATTATCCCCGGCGACATCGGACAGAACGCCGCCGCGCTCGGCGGATATGCCGCCACCGTTCAGCCCTACGGCTTTTGGCCCGCAGTGGGCGGGGCATTAGTGGCAACCATTGGCATCGCCCTGCCCTCTTTCCTCTGGACAGAATTTTACCACCGCTTTTACGTCCGTTTCAAACAGAGCGGCATGGCCGAGGGCGTGCTCACGCTGATGCGCCCCCTCGTGCCCGGACTGATGGCAGCCGCCGTGCTGCTGCTCTGCACACCCGGCACGTTCGGCACGCCGAAAGAAACGCCGTGGCAGTTTGGCATCACGCTTTTCCTCTTCGTTGCCACCCTCATTGGCTCCGCCCTCTTCCGCATCAACTCCCTCGTCATGATTGCCCTCTGCGGCATAGCCGGGTGGCTGCTGCTGTAAAAGGGGAGGATTTACCTTATTGGAGCGGGCTGTAAGACTCTATCACCTATCATCCCGCATTGATGGGGTAAAGACACACCTTATTGGGGCGGGCTGTAAGCCCAATTGTTGCACGCAGCCCAGGGCAACGCCCTGGGTGAATGGTGATGCATTGATTAAAGTGTCGCGCTCTGTAAGAGCAGTCCCCTTTATGAGGGGCAACGCCCCGTGGCATTGCGGATTACGCGCTTGACGCGCGTGGCATTTTTGCGCCGGCGGCACAAAAATGCCGAATGTATTGATCGCGGCGTGCGTTTCCCAGGGCGTTGCCCTGGGCTGGAGGCGACAACTGGCCTTTCAGGCCGCCCCAACCAATAGCAATCGCATCATAGCACCATATATATATTTACAATATCATAACACCATGAGTTTCAACATACCCCAAACCGACAAGAAGCGCGTCGTCATCGTGGGCGGCGGCTTTGGCGGACTGAAATTGGCCAACAAATTGAAAGGTTCGCAGTTTCAGGTGGTGCTCGTTGACCGTAACAATTACCACCAGTTCCCGCCGCTTATTTACCAGATAGCATCGGCGGGCATCGAGCCGAGTTCCATCTCTTTCCCCTTCCGCAAAATCTTCCAACGGCGCAAGGACTTCTTTTACCGCATGGCGGAGGTACGCTCCATTTTTCCCGAACACAAGATTATTCAAACCTCTATCGGCAAGGTGCAGTACGACTACCTGGTGCTTGCCGCCGGCACTACGACCAACTTCTTCGGCAACGAGCACGTGGAAGGCGAAGCCATGCCGATGAAGAACGTGAGCGAGGCCATGGGACTGCGCAACGCGCTGCTCGACAACTTCGAACGCGCTCTCACCTGCGCCGGAGAACAGGAAAGGCAGGAACTGCTCAACGTGGTCATCGTGGGCGGCGGCGCAACGGGGGTGGAAATTGCCGGTGCGCTCTCTGAAATGAAAAACTTTGTGCTGCCAAAGGACTACCCCGACCTGCCGTCGAGCCTCATGCATATCTATCTCGTAGAAGCCGGTCCGCGCCTGCTGCCCGCCATGAGCGAGGAGAGTTCGGCGCACGTGGAGAAATACCTGCGCGGCATGGGCGTGAACGTGCTGCTCAACAAGATGGTGACGGACTACAAGGACCACTGCGTGATACTCAAAGACGGC
>SAMEA3663092__coassemble_232_pt1 | contig 19553 bp, 15 predicted proteins | sample SAMEA3663092__metabat2_low_PE_014 | metagenome-assembled genome bin SAMEA3663092 (sample SAMEA3663092) | pig gut metagenome | biome: pig gut; feature: pig-associated habitat; material: faeces | place: France | collected 2012
CCGCGCAGGGACATGCCGTCGGGGAGGTCGATGCTTTGCCGCAGGTCTTTGGGCAGGAGACTGCGAACGGCTGCCAGACTGCCCGTCCGCGCATCGAGCCACACGCGCCCCGAGCGGCGCTGGTCGGCAAGGTTTTTGCCGTAGCCATGGGCTTTGAGTTGCAAGATGCCGGGCAGGGAGGCGGCAAGGCTTTCGAGGGTGAAATGTTCCATATTGCCCATTGCCGTAGCCGTGAGCAGCAAGGGCTTCGAGGGATAACTTTTAATGGTTGCCTCGTCCACAAAACCGGTGAGTGCCGTCCTGATGTCCTCTGCGCCAAAGGAGGCATCGACGTTGAACTTCATCTTGCCGAGGTTGCCGGCACGAAGGGCGCGGCGGTCGAATTCTATGCCGGCATCGAGACGTGAGTGGGGCGTGGCAAAGCGCAGGGCGGGCACGCTGAGGCGCAGACTGTCCATATAGACCTGCCCCGAAAGGTCGCTCACTGCCAGACCGCTGCGCTCTTGCAGGGCGATGCGCTGCAAGTCGAGGCGGAGCGTGCCGCAGGAGTCGTAAGACGCGGCACCGGTTTTGAGAAAAAGATTGCTGAGGGATATGTGATTGGCATCAAGGCCCTTTGGCTGCGCCGGCTCATAGGGGAGGTCGTAGGCGAGGGAGGTTTTTGCAAGGAAGAGACTGCGCAGACCGTAATTGCCGGGTCCCGTTTCGAGCACGATGCCGCGCAAGGCCGCTTCGCCGATGTTGCCGGAAAGGCGCATGGAGTCGCCAGGCATGGAAAGACGGAAGCGCGTGTCGGCAATGTCGGCCTTGTCCACATCGATGCGCCACCGCGCCGTGGAGGTCGTGGTGTCTTTCGCCGCCGTATCTGAAAGGGTAACGCAGACATCGGCCTTTTTCAGACTCACCTTATCCAGTCGCACGAGTTCGCGGGCAAGGTCGATGCCGTGCGACGAGGCGGTCAACTCCCCCACCCTGCCCCGCACGTGGGTGTCGGGAATAAGGTCGAGGGTGTTTACCTTGGCATCGTAAATCTCAAAGCCGTCCACGTCGATGCGCCCCGAGAACAACGGACGCACCGGCACGCTGAGGCGCAAGGCGCGCAGGTCGAGCACAGTGTCGGAGGGCGTGGCGGCAAGCACATTGTGCACGGCGAGGTCGAGCGGAAAAGCGAGGCGCACGCGCTCCACGCCGACGCTCATGCCGAGGCTCTCGGAAAGGCCGGCGGCAACCTTGCGCACGGCAAAGTTCTGCACGGGAGGAATATAGATGAGTATCGCTAAAAGAAGAAACAGCACGATCGGCGTTGCGACGATACAACCTGCCGCAACCAATATCCTACGCCATATTTTCTTGTGTTGCTTCTGCATAAATTATCAGTATCTTTTAATATACGGACTGTCTGAATTTCCAAGTCTTTTTTGACAAAAACAATCAAAACCGCTTGCATCGTTTGAAGCCCAAGGGCACGCCACAGGGCTTAACGCCGAGCCTGTGAGCCTCGCGGCTCACGCTCGCCCTTAATCCCTGCGGCTGCGGTCGGTGCCCGTCCGCTTCAAACGCTGCAAGCAAAAAACAGAAAAAAGTAAAGCATTTCCTTCTTTACTATTTACAACAAAAAGTAAACGTCCACTTTTTCCTGTTTTTTGCTAGTTCTGTGTGGGCGGGCGGGAACCGACCGCAGCCTTAGCGGAGAAAGCGCGAGCGAAAACCGATAGGCTTTCAGGCTCGTGGTTTATCCGATAAGGCGAGCCGCAGGCCCACACAGGACAAGCGGTTTTGAATGTTTTTGTCTCAAACTACCGTATATTTGTTACAACGCAAAGACGCGCTGGACAGTTCCTGTGTTTGTGGGGATTTTGATGCGCACGGAGTCGCAGTTTTCAAAAGGCTCTTCGGGCGTGGGCAGCAAGGGGCAGCACAGGTATGCCTCAGCGGTGTAATATTCCGGGTCGCCGCCACGGGCATGGAGCATCTGCACGACGAGGGTGTGCGTGCCATCGGCATTTTCCCTCAATTCTTCCCTATGGAAACCGAAGGCGTGCGTGCCGCCGCCCGTGAGATACGACAGTTTGAAGTTCACATAGTTGCCGCCCTGCCAGCACGCCGTGACTGCCACGGGGGCACAGACGATTTTCTCGGCTCCATAGGTCTGTATGCGGGGCACGAGCACCTGTTGCATCGCCGTAACCGCCGCACTCGCGCCGCTCACCTCATAAGCCGCCATCACGCGCAGCACGGTGTCGGCGGGCAACCCCGTCTTAAAGCCCGAAACGATGGAGAACCGCTGGCCGTCGTCGCGCAAGAGCGCGATGGTGCGCCCGCTGCCGTCGGTCTGCACATCGAGCAAGTCTTCGCGATAGGCTGGCGCGATTTCTTCGTCGTCCTTGCACCCAAGGGGCAGAAGGAGCACACATATTATTATATATATGTACCGCTTCATCGGCGTGCGGCTTCGTAGTTTTTCAACGGATTGGCATACATTTCCAGCATCATGCGGCGCAGGAATGCCTCGTCTTTATTGGGCAAATCTATCAAAGCAAGCCGTTCGTCGATATATTTGTCGAACGCTGCCTTCTGCTCGGGCGTGTAGCCATTGCCGACATAACGCTCCTCGCCCGCCAGTTCATCGGCCGCCACGCAGTTGCCCGGCGTGATGAGATAGCCCGAATGAATGGCGCGGTCGATGCCTTCGGCAAGGGCTTTGAAGAAGTCGGCCTTGGGCAGGTCGGCCAAACGGTCGATCCACGTGTTTACAGGCGCGGCGGCGCAGTAGTGCACGCGGCCTTTGTAGCCGAAGATGCCGGTGCGCATGTTGTCGAGGTCGTCTTGCTTGCTCTTCTTGAAGCCCTCAATGTCGCGCTTTTGCTGGAACTCCTTGGCTTTGAGGAAGTCGCAGGGGTCGTATTCGTAAGAAATGGACAGCGGCACGAGGTTCAGGCTCTTGATGCGCTCCAGCGGCGTGCCCTCGCCGCCCATCGCCATCATCTTCAGGAGGGCTTCCTGCGTGCGGTCATCGGAGTCCTTGGCACGCCCCTCGCGCTGGGCAATCCAGATGTTCTCGCGCTTCTCGGCAATGGCGTAGTGCATATACTCGCTCAACTGCTTGCTGCTCGCCAGTTTCTCGCGTATGGAAGCGGAACGCTGCACGATGAACGACTTGTTGATGCGCACCAGCGTGCGGATCCAAGGACGTATGAGCAGGTTGTCGCCTATGGCTATCTCAACCGTTGTGGGGAAACCGTTCGCAATCAATAGTATCGAGAGAAAAGCGGAGTCGAGCACGATGTCGCGGTGGTTGGAGATGAAGGTATAGGGCTGCGCCTTGTCGGGAATGGCGGCGGAGTCGAAGCCGAAAGCCGTGGTGCATTTCTTCACAAGGTTGGTCAGCAGGGGCAGGAAAAAGCCAATTTGCACATCGAGGTTGGTGGTGCAACCCACCAGTTGCTGTCTGAATGCCTCCGTGCGCACGTTGGGGAAAAACTGCTCGGCAATCTGCAAGAACTCCTCATCGGAAAGCAGCGACGCAAAGGCTTCGGGCAGTTCTTCCGGCTCGAAGGGGCGGATATTGTCAAAGTCGTGGAGGGTCATAATGGAGATGATTTTTTTAGTAAACGAGTTGACAAGGAAATTTTCGTGCAAACGAGCGCAGAGCCGAACTTGTTCGGGCTATGCCGAGTGCAGCCGAAAATCTCAAAGAAAACGAGTAAACGAGACAATAATGTCGTGCTAATTATATCTTAGATGAGTAACTTGACTTGTTTACTCGTATACTTGTTTACCAATTATTTTAAGAGTAACTTGTCTTGTTTACTTGTCTACTCGTCTACTTGTTTACTCTATTTTATATTAAAACTTTCCTTCAATGAGTTCCGAAAGCACATCCTTGATGTCCAGTCCGGCGGCACGCACCTGCTGCGGAATGAAACTGGTGGCGGTCATGCCGGGCGTGGTGTTGATTTCGAGCATATTGATTTGCTCCGCGCCTTTCTCGCCGGTGAGGATATAGTCGATGCGGATAATGCCGTAGCAGCCGAGGCGGCGATAGATGCTGCGGGTAGTATCGGCCACGCGCTCGGCGGTTTCGGGTGCGATGCGTGCCGGCGTGATTTCGCTCACCTTACCGTTGTACTTGGCATCATAGTCAAAGAACTCCTGCGTAGTAACCACCTCTGTAATGGGAAAGGTCACGATTTCGCCGTTCGGGCGGCGGTAGCAGCCGCAAGTGATTTCCGTGCCGCTCATCATGCGCTCAATCATCACCTCGCTGCTCTCCATCATAGCCTTCTCGATGGCGGCGTGGAGCGCCTCCTTTTCTTTCACCTTCGTCACGCCGAAACTGCTGCCGCCAGCGTTGGGCTTCACGAAGCAAGGCAGCCCGAGGCGGGCTATCACGCGGTCCTCGTCGGGCAAGTCCTCGCCTTGACGCACGAGCACGGAGTCGGAGATGTGCAGGTCGGGATAGGCGCGGAGGAAGTTGTTGAGCGCGAATTTGTTGAACGTCAGGGCCTCAACGAGCACGTCGCTCGTGGAATAGGGCAAGCCGATGAGGTCGAAATAGCCCTGCAAGATGCCGTTCTCGCCCGGCGTGCCGTGAATGGTGATATAGGCAAAGTCGAACTCCCGGCGGCCGTCGGGCGTGTCGAAAGAGAAGTCTGCGCGGCTGACGGGATAGGTGGTGCCGTCGGTATCGTAGGCGTTCCAGTTGCCTTGTTTAATTTCTACGACGTAGCAGTCGTATTTTTCCTTATCCATAAAGGAGAGAATGCCTTCGGCGCTTCTCATTGAAACATCGTGCTCGGAGGAGTCGCCTCCGGCAACTATGGCAATAGTGCGTTTCATATCGTTTAAAATATTAGGTGATTCTGTGATTATCTGATGCTTTACAGTTGTTAGCGCAAGCGGTTTGCCCGTTTTTTGCCGCCTCATTTCCGTCGCCCTGCGCCCGTGGTTCAATCGCGTCACGCCTATGGTGCGACCGCGTCTCGGGCGCGGAGCGAACGCGTCACGCCCGCGGGGCGATGCTTTGCTTCGTTATCAAAACGATTATATCGGCTGCGGGATACCATTTTCCCAGACAGAGAAACGGGGCGCGGCAGGGCGGATGGCTTTTCACCGCTTATTCCTGCCCCCGCATGACAGCCGCTGCGGTGTAGTTGCGCCAGCGGTCGAGCAGGGTGCCCATATCGTCGGGCAGGGGCGCGGAGAAGTCCATCTCCTCTCCCGTGCGGGGGTGCTTGAAACCGAGCGTCAGGGCGTGGAGTGCCTGCCGGGGACAGAGGGCGAAGCAGTTGCGCACGAAACTCTTGTAACTGCCGCTCGTGGTGCCGCGCAGGATTTCGTCGCCGCCGTAGCGCGCGTCGCCGAAGAGCGGGTGGCCGATGTGCTTCATGTGGGCGCGTATCTGGTGGGTGCGGCCCGTTTCGAGCCTGCATTCCACGAGCGTAACGTAACCAAAGCGTTCGAGCACGCGGTAATGCGTCACGGCCGACTTTCCCACCTCCGAACCCGGCGGATATACCGCCATGCGCAGGCGGTCGTGCACATCGCGGCCGATATTTCCCTCTATGCGCCCTTCGTCTTCTTGGAAGTTGCTCCACACGAGGGCGTTGTAGGTGCGGCGCGTGGTTTTGTTGAAAAACTGCACGCCGAGGCTGGTCTTGGCCTCGGGGGTCTTTGCCACCACGAGCAGGCCGGAGGTATCTTTGTCGATGCGGTGCACCAGTCCCACGGCGGGGTCGTTGGGGTCGTAGGCGGGACAGTCGCGCAAGTGCCAGGCTACGGCGTTGACCAACGTGCCGTGATAGTTGCCGCAACCGGGATGCACCACCATGCCTGCGGGCTTGTTGATGACCATAAGGTCGCGGTCTTCGTAGACCACTTCGAGGGGGATATCCTCTGGCTCTATCGTCGTGTCGAAACGCGGGCGGTCGAGCAGGAGCGTCACGATGTCGCGCGGCTTGACGCGGTAGTTGCTCTTGACGGGCAGTCCGTTCACGTGGATAAAGCCCGCGCGGGCTGCCTGCTGTATGCGGTTGCGCGAGGTGTCGCGCAGATGGTCTATCAGAAACTTGTCGATGCGCAGCAACTGCTGCCCGGCATCAGCCACCACGCGGAAATGCTCGTACAACTCGCCGCCCTCCTCCTCTTCAATGGAGGCAGCGGCAGGGGCATCGGGGATATTTATGATTTCGGGGGGAGTCACAAGTTTGATGATAAGAGAGATTAAAAATATTATTGTGCAAATTCCTAATTAGCAGAGTTCAAAGTACCATGCCTAAACTCCTGAATAAGGTTTGCCAGCACATAGCGGTCGCTCATCAGGTGCAAGCCGTAACGCTCGTCATTGAGTTGCCGGCAGGTCTGCGTCTGATAGAACAGGTTGAGCGCGCGTTGCGGCTCTATATCCAACTCTGCAGCCAGCATGATGATTATCCGGCTCGTTTTTCTCCAAAGGACTTCTTTACGCATTACTATTCGCGGTTTTTCAATGCTTCTATCACATCTTCTGCCACATGCTTGAGGCTAAGGGTATGCTCCACCTCATAAAGATCAAAGAGCAGCCCTTTGACAATTCCTGCTCTCTCGAGCCGTTGCTGCATCTCGGAAGGCGAAATGCCCAACATATCGGCCGCGGCACCGATGGCCATGACCGCAAAGTGTACCTTTTCGGCTTCTGTCTTCAATTCTTCTTCCGACATCTCTGTTCTATTTAAATTTGAAAGGTGGTGCGAGGAAAATTATTCTTCCAAGACCTCATGCTCTGCGGCATCCTGCTCGGAATTGATGATAAAGTCGAGGCTGTCGTTGCCGTTGTATTCGTCTTCATAGCCTCCGCCGCCCACAACGAGCGTTACGGGCGTCTTTACCGAAAGGCGCGTGCCGGCTGCCACCTCCCTGCCGTTCACTTTCACGCCATACACCCAGTCGGGGTCGCCCACGATGTACTCCGTGGCGCCGAGACGGAAGCCGAGGGTACGCAGGCGGTCTTCGGCCTCGCGGCGCGAACAGTTGTCGGCCACGTCGGGCAGAGCCACTTTTCGCGGCTCGGCAGCATTGATGGTGAGCGTGAGTTGTCGTCCCGGTTTCACCTTTTCACCGGGACGAATGGACTGCTCGAGCACTGCTCCGGCAGGCAGGCGCTCCACGTAGCCCGTGTCGGTCACCTCGCCTTCAAGCCCAAGCGATTGCAGTTTTCGGATGGCCATTTCGGAACTTTGCCCCGTGAGGTCGGGTATCTCCACAGCCTCGCCGTGGCGCGTATACTGGTTGAGGAAGATGCCTGCGCCGATGATGCAGAGCAGGAAAACGCCGGCCAAACCAAGGCAGTTGCCGAGGAGCATGCGGCTGAAAATCTTGTTACGGAAGGTTTTTAAGTCCATTGGAAGTATCGAGAGAGTTGCTCTCTTTTGCAAAAATACGGGTTTTAAGCGCATTTTGCCCAAGAAAAGGCCATTTTGTGCGCAGATAGTATCATTTTATTCGTTGCCGCGCATCAGCAGGGAACTATCGCCGTAACTTAGGAAACGGTAACCGGCGGCAAGGGCATGGTCGTAAATCTCGCGCCAACGGCCGCCCACAAAGGCGGAGACGAGCAGTAGCAAGGTGCTCTGCGGCTGGTGGAAATTGGTCACCATGGCACTGACGATGTGAAAGTCGTAGCCGGGCACAATGATGATTTGCGTGGAAAACTGCACGGCGTTCAGGCCGTGGTCGTCCAAATAGCGCAGCACGGCACGCAGGGACTCTTCCGCGGTCACCGCCTGCCGCCCACCGCCCTCCGTTTCGTAGGGTAGCCACTGCGGCACGTGCAGTTCCTCCTCGGGCTGGTGGTCGCCGCCGAGGAGCATCACGCCTACATAATAGAGGCTTTCGAGGGAGCGTACCGACGTGGTGCCCACGGCGATGCAGTGCCCGCCGTGTGCAAGGAGGCGTTCCACGGTTTCGCGGCTGATGCTCACCCATTCGGCGTGCATGCCGTGACCGCCGATGCGCTCGCTCTTCACGGGCTTGAACGTGCCGGCACCTACGTGCAGGGTGATTTCCGCCCGCTCCACGCCGTGGCTGTCGAGGTCGGCGAGCACGGCGGGCGTGAAGTGCAAGCCTGCCGTGGGGGCGGCCACGCTGCCTTTTATCTTGGAATATACGGTTTGATAGGTCGTGAGATCTTTTTCCTCCGTGGCGCGGTTGAGATACGGCGGTATGGGCAGTTCACCAATGGCTTCGAGCACCTCGGAGAAAGCCGTTTGCCCGTCGCCCCAGTCGAAAGCAATCTCATGCCCCGTACCGCTCTCGCCGAGACGCTCTGCGGTGAGTGTCAGCGTCTTTCCGCCCACGGTGACAGTCTGTTCCAGCCTGCCTTCTTTCCACTTCTTGAGATTGCCCACGAGGCACGTCCAAGTGCATCGCCCTCGGGCGGCAAACGAGAGTTGGTAGTCGTGGGGCGTGTGGGGCTCGAGGCAAAATATCTCTATCAGCGCACCCGTGGCCTTACGGAAATGGAGGCGGGCACGGATTACGCGGGTATTGTTGAACACCATAAGGCTGCCTTGCGGCACATAGTCGGAAAGCCGAAAGAACTGGCTGTCGGTTATCTCGCCGCCGCGCCACACGAGCAGTTTCGAGCGGTCGCGCTCGGGCAGCGGATACTTCGCTATGCGCTCATCGGGCAAGGGATAGGCAAAGTCTTTAATGCAAATATCTTTTGGGGAGGACATATATTATTATATGTATATTCATAATGCCCGACTTAACTTGCCGGGTACTTGTCGGGTACTTGTCGGGTACTTGCCAGGGGAGGTCAGTTACAGCCCAGCAGCACGCAGCCCGCCGCCGTAATGGCGGCGCCGCACAGGAGTACGGTAACGCCGATGCGCTCGAAGCCCCGGCGGTAGAAGTCGAGACCTACAAAGAACAAGGCTATGGGCAGCACCCACAGGAGTTGTGTGGCGAGATACAGGAAAAACGCACCGAACTTGCTCTCTGCCGTACCGAACGGCTGCGCGCCGAAGAGGAACAGCGGCGCAAGCAGCAAGGGGATAAGGCTCAGCGCGGCCAATGCCAATATTTTCTTGGGAAATTCGCTCATGTGGTAGTAGACGAGTAGACAAGTCTGAAAAATTATTTCTTCATCTCCACGATGCCCGTAGGCGGCAGTTGACTGTTGCGCCGCTCCGTAGCCTCAACCACGGCCTGCGCGAGTTGGCGGAAGGCCTGCCCCGTCATCGTGTCGGCGTTCACGGCGACAGGCTCGCCCTCATCGCCGCTTTCGCAAATGCTCTGCACGATGGGGATTTGTCCCAAGAGGGGTACTTGCATTTCTTCTGCAAGGCGCTTCACGCCCTCGCGTCCGAAGAGGTAGTATTTATGGTCGGGGAGTTCCGCCGGCGTGAACCACGCCATGTTTTCCACCAGTCCGAGAATTGGCACGTTTACCTTTTCGTTGCGATACATATCGATGCCTTTCCTTGCGTCTGCCAGTGCCACGTTCTGCGGCGTGCTCACGATGACCGCGCCCGTTATGGCAAGGTTTTGCAGCAGCGTGAGGTGAATGTCGCTCGTGCCCGGCGGCGTGTCAAGTATAAAGTAGTCCAAATCTTCCCAAAGGGCGTCTGCCACAAGTTGCTTTAAGGCGTTCGACGCCATGCCGCCGCGCCAGAGGGTCGCCGTGTCGGGATTAACGAAAAAGCCGATGGAAAGGATTTTCACGCCGTATTTCATCGCGGGGATAAGCATCTGCCTGCCCTCGTGCATCTCGGCGAAAATCTGCTCTGCTTCGAGGTGGAACATTTTGGGCACCGACGGGCCGAAGATGTCGGCATCGAGCAAACCCACTTTGTAGCCCTGCGCCGCGAGTGCCACGGCGAGGTTGGCTGCCACGGTGCTCTTGCCCACGCCGCCCTTGCCCGAACTGACGGCAATCACGTTCTTTACGCCGGGCAGCATCTTGCCGGGTTCGGGGCGGTCGGCCTGAATAGTTTTCACACGAATGTCGGCCTTAATGTCGGGCGAGGCGTAGGTGAGCAATGCCTTTTCGGCAGCCTTGACCACGGATTTGAGGAAGGGGTCGGTGGACTTTTCAAAGATGAGCGAGAAACTCACGTTCATGCCGTCGATGCGCAGGTCGTCTTCCACCATGCCTGCCTCCACGAGGTTCTTGCCCGTACCGGGATAGCGCACGGTAGCGAGCGCGTCGGTGATAAGTTTGGGATATAGGTGCATTGTCGGGATTATTAGTTGACGAGATTTTTAGTAAACGAGTAGACAAGTAAAGTAAACGAGACAGATATGTTCTTCCATATAATTTATATGAGTAACTTGTCTTGTCTACTCGTCTACTCGTTTTCTTGTTTACTCTTTTAAGGTGGGAATTTATAGAACCCACCTTAATATTATCTGATTTCCAATTCGTCGAAGAGATACGTGCTGCCGCCGAACTTGTCGAGCACAAAGAGCACGTAGCGCACGTCCACGTTGATGCAACGCTGGAGCGTGGGGTTGAATTTCAGGTCGCCCGAGAGCGATTCGATGTTGCCGTCGAAGGCAAGGCCGATAAGTTCGCCCTTGGCGTTGAGCACGGCGGAGCCGGAGTTGCCGCCCGTGATGTCGTTGTTGGAAAGGAAGCAGGTGGGCAGTTTGCCGTCCACGCCATATCGCCCAAAGTCCTTGTCGAGCCACAACTGGCGCAGGCGGTCGTTCACGAAGTAGTCGCTCTCCGTCTTGCTCTCTTTCTCAAACATGCCGTCGAGGTTCGTCTTCCAGTCGTAGAGCACGCCGTCGCGCGGCTTGAGGTCTGTGACGTGCCCGTAAGTCATGCGCATCGTGAAGTTGGCATCGGGTGCCTTGCTCCAATCGTACATTTCGCAAAGGCCACGCACATAGGTGCGGCTCAGTTCGGCATTCGCCTCGCGGTAACCCGACATAAACTTGGATCTCGTCTGTATCGCATATTCCAAGTACGACAAGAGCTGCTTTACGAGCGGGTCGTTCATCAAAGCCTTCGTGTTTTTCTTGTCGAGCACGGCAGCGAGTTTTTTCTCCGACAGGAACAAGGAGTTGTCGTAAAGGTTGTCCACGTAAGCGTCCACGTCCGTCACCCCGTCAAGCACGGAGGGCTGTGCCGCGAGCTTCTTATATTTTAGGAAGAGCGGGATAAGGAGTTTCATCTTGGCGCGGTCGTGCTCAAGCCCCGTGCGGTCTATTTCTTTCGCAGCCGCAAGCAGTTTTTCCTTTATTGCGCCGATTTTGTCCTTCTGCCGCTCTTTAACCGCGCGTTCAAAATCTTGCACCAGCGAGACCGGCACATTGAGTTCCTGCTCGCCGAGGGTGATGACAAACAGCATACCGTCGTAGAGGCTGTCCTTGGCTGCGGCGCACATAGAATCGATGCGCTCGATGATGTTGGCATATTCGGGCTTGCCGCTCTGGGCCGCAAAGGCGCGGAAGCGGGCTTCCTCCGCCTTTTTCTCTGCAATCAGTCCCTCGCGCTCCACGGCTTGGTTCATGCCGTCGAAATTCTTAATGGAATTGGCCCAAGAGAAATACGTGTCCTCGTATCTGAGGCGCAACTCGTCGCTTTGGTCCATGAGTTTCTTGTAGAAGTCGAGCAAGGGATAGCCGGCCGCCACGATCGGAGCGTTGAAAGAGCCTGTGCGCAGTGCCACCTGCGAGGCAGTGAGATAGCGGCTCGTGCTTCCAGGGAAGCCCATAATCATGGTGTAGTCGCCCTTCTGCGGCCCGGCGAGGGAGATGGGCAGATATTTGGGCGTGGCGAGGGGGCGGTTCTCCGCACTATAATCTGCGGGCTGCCCGTCCTTGTCGGCGTAGATGCGGAACACGGCGAAGTCGGCGTTGTGGCGCGGCCACACCCAGTTGTCGGTATTGCCGCCAAACTGCCCGATGTTCTGCGGGGGCGATGCCACGAGGCGCACGTCGGTGTATTTCTGCATCCATATCATGTAGAAGCGGTTGGCATCGAAGAAGGGAATGATTTCGGCGCTTATGCCCTTGTGTCCTTCAAACTCCTTGATATCTTTCCGCTGCTCTGCCATGGGTTCGAGGAAACTTTGGCTCTGCATCTTGGCTGCGCTAACGCCCTGCTCCTTGGCGAGGGCGAGCACCTCGTCGGTCACGTCCTCAATCTTGAGCACGAAGGTAAAGGAAAGGTTGGGCGCGGAGAGTTCCTCGGCGCGGCTGTGTGCGAAGAAGCCGTCCTTGGTGTAGTTGTGCTCCTTGGTGCTCATGTCGTGCACGTAACTGAACCCGCAGTGGTGGTTGGTGAATACCAGTCCCTCGGGCGACACCACCTCGCCCGTGCAGCCTCCGCCGAACACGCCGATGCAGTCGCGCAGCGAGGGCGCCGTTTCGCTGTAAAGGGCTTCGGGCGGCAACTGCAGCCCGGCTTTTTTAAGTGAGTCCACGAGATGCTGTTGCTGCATCAGTTTCAAGAACCACATGCCCTCGTCGGCACGCGCCGCAATGGCGCAGAGGAGCATCGTGAGTGCGATAAAAGTCTTTTTCATATAGCGATTATTTTGTTTGAGATTGCTTTTAAGGTACAAAGTTGGCAAGAAAAGTTGAATTATCTGCGCAGAAAGCCGCAAATCGCTGCGAAATCTCAGAAAAAGCCACAAAAAAGCGAGGGGCGTGCCGTGTGGCGCGTCCCTCGTGCTATATATATTATATTGTGTGGTGCGGACTGGCTTAGAAGTTGCCAGTTTCGCCCATATTGTCCCACATGCTGCCGGCAAAGCCCGGCTGTTTCTTGTTGGTGTCCCAATCGGCGTCGTTGTCAACCGTGTTGCCCGTGCTGCCCGAGTCTGCGCTCATCGTAAGGCCGAGCATATCGCTTTCGGTATATAGGCTATACACGGTCAGGGCGGGGGAAATATATGTTTTCTTCATTTACGTTTCTGTTTATAGAGTTATACGAAAATTATTTTACGAACACTTTGCGGCCGCTGCCCGTCACGTACACGCCGCGCGTGGGATAAACCACGAGGCGGCCGTTGAGGTCGTAGTAGGTCTCGGCTTTGCCGCTGTTCTCTGCATTGACATTGGAGATACCCGTTTCTGTTCCCTCGCCGAAGGCAAATTGCAGCATATTGGCGCCTGCGCCTTGGTTGAGTTTTTCGCCGAGGAGGTAAGCCTTATTGGCGGGCACGGTGCCTGTGGTCACTTTATAGAAGCCCGTCACGTGGTTCTTCGTGGCAAGGGCGAAGTAGTCCACGTCGGCCATGCCGCTGCGCTTCACTTTTGCGCCCGTAAACTGGTTGCCCGAGAGGTCGGCTTCGGGTTCCGAACCCGTGGCGATTGCAAATGAATAGTTACCGCCTGTTTCTGCCAAGGCGAGGAAACCGTTGCCGGCGGGAATGCGGCTGCCTGCTGCAAGTTCTTCAAGGTTGATGGTCATGCCCTGCGTGCTGGCGGCCTTATAGGCTTTGAGTTCGGAGGGGATAACTACGTCGACGGGGAAGCAGAGGGAGGTCCAGCGCGTGTCCTTGATGGTGACGGGAATGCTCGTCACTTCTTTGAGGCGTGCCGTGGTGCCGCTCGTCGGATTGTTCACAATAGCGCTTTCGTATTGCGCTGAATTAAAGGCGAGGTAACCATTTCCCGTCTCAATGTTCCAACGGCTGTTGTCGCTCTGCCCGCTCACCACGGCAAAGCGATATTCCGTGCCTGCGCCCGTCGTGGCGAGGAGACTATTGGTGATATTTACATCGCCCCAAGGCACATTTGCGTTCACGTTCTTCACGATCATGCCGTTCGTGCCGGCTGTCAGGGTGTAGAGCGAGGCGATAAAGTCGGTCTGCAAAAGCGATGCTTCTGCCACGGGATCAACGGCCATTGCCGTATTGCTGATTTCGAGGCTGAACGTTCCGTCGCCGCTGTTATAGTTCTGAGTGGCGTTCTTGAGCGTAAGGGCCTTGTTTGTCATATTGTCGGAAGAAACAAAGAAAATCTGATAATACTTATCGGCAGTCACGTAGTCGGCGAGCGTGGGATGATCCTTTGCATCGAGGCAAGCCTCAACGTTTGCAACGGTCGGCGTATTGCCGGCGGCTGCGGCGGTTGAGAGAAGGCGGGGCGAAGTGGTTTCGCCCACGTATGTGCCTTCCGTCACGGGGTTATTGCCCAGGGCGGCAAGCTCGCTCTTGATGTCATAGATATAGACACGCGAAGCGGGCTTAGAGGTAGCCTCAGCATTGCCGTTGCCCCAAGATGCCATACTATTGGTTTCACCTGACACGCCACCACCCATGTGCGTACTGCAACATGCGTAGCCCGTTTCATGCTGGAGGTTGAAGCCATCGCCGTTGGGCGTGATGCGCACAATTTTTGAATAGCCTTCTGTGCTTTCATCCTTTGTTTCAAACTTAGCGTAGTCGCGAGCGTCTTTAAAAGAGAGATATTTCTTTGCGCCGAGGTTATACACATAGAATTTATTCTGTGTGCCGGAGATATGCTCGAACGTCCAATAACTGTTTATATTCACCTCCGTCTTCGAAGCCATATAAGTGGCCCGGTTATTAGTTGGGTCATTATAAGAGAAGCAAGTGGTATTATGCTCGTTGCCATACATCTTATACACATGTCCCTCCGTGAACGGGAAGTTGGGCGTGCAGGAAATATTGAACACCTTACCAGCCGCAATGGTTTTGTCTTCTGTTGTAATCGCGAAGTTTGTATAGAAGTCTACTCCCTCTACTTGGCTCAGTTGCAAGGTTCCTCCGTTGTGGAGGTTTTTGGCAACATCGAACGTATAGCCGTCGCCAGCATCGTAATGTAAGGTTACCTGAACCACATCGTCGCCAACGTTTACTTCTTCAAAGATAAAGCCAGAGCCAGCGTCGCCAGCACCATTTGGACTGGGAGTACCAGTAGTCCAGCCCCACACAGCCATCATAGAGTTCCAATAAGCCAGGCGATTACTTGCCTTCCCGTGGCGTGAAGTGTATAGATTGTCAGATCCATGCTTTTTGAAGCACCAATAGTTTCCCGATAGGTTTGATTTGGTAAAGTCGAACTTGGAGGTTTCGTCTGTGCCTTCCGAATAGTCGGCATTTTTCATAACCGCGTGACTGCTGGCGTCTACTATGGAGGTAGAGCCATACATCACCAATTTCTTTCCCTGACGGTTGTAGAAAGTATAACCATCTGTCTCGTTACCTACCACGCACCAATAACCGGCATCGTTGTTCGGTGCTTCGCTTGTGTTGGCCAAAGTAATATATTCATTGTTATCGGTTGCATCGCCTTTCAAATAGAAATTGCTACCCGTCTTCATAGTATACCAATGCGTATTGGCATCAAACACGCCGCCAACAGGCGCATTAGAAAGCCGCACATCGTCGGTGATTTTGGCAGGTTCATCCATTACGTAACTAAAATAGAAGCAAGAACCATCGTCTTTATAGGCATTACCATTCTCCCAAATAGCCAAACGAGCGGGGTCGTTTTGGCCATGCTTATTCAAATAGGCATCCGTATGGCCAGGGAGATAAAAGAAATTGCCCGACTTGTTGTTTTCGCTGGTCGTACGATCTTCTTTAGCAAATGCCTTCACTATGTTAGTTTCAGTAGTGCCCGCATCATACATCTTTGCATAGGAATTCTTACCTTCACTCTGCACAGCCGAGGGATTGTAATAAATACCCAGCACTTTATTTGCGCCAGCCGCTCTATTATAGAACACATAATTGTCGCCCGACTGCACAACGCACCAATAGCCTGCATCTGTCGTGGGGGCTGTTTCATTATTCAGCAGCAAGTAGCCATTGCCGTCCACATAGTTCGTGCCAGAAGTTGCCAAATAGTCCGTGCCGAGTTGGGTTGTTACATTCTTAATCGTGTACCACTTAGTACCGGCAACGAACTTCCCGTCCACAGGGGCAGGCGAAGCCGTAAACTGTTGCGCGGAAAGATTGCCGCACATGCTGCTTGCCATTACGCAAAGCAACAAAAGGAGTTGTTTCAGATGTTTCATCATAAGTTATGTTTTAGTGAATATAATTGTATAGAGTCGGACTGAAATTACAGCGCGCCGAGAAAGGGTTTGCATTTTGGGGATTTAGGAAAAAAGGAAAGAGTATTCTCACGAACCCTCTTTCCCCAAAAAAATCATTACTATAAGAAATATTTGTTATTGACTCTAAATTTAGATCTACCGTTTCAGGTCAAACAAGGCCGCCATGCGCCTCATTTCTAACCTTATTTTCTGCAAATATAGGCGTTTCTTCGGAATATATCATTAAATATAATTTACTTTCTTTTGGTCGTTATGTATTTTTAAATTTTACCCCCCCCAATTTGATAAATAGAGTTTACAAAATAAGCAGGAAAATCGCGATTTTCTGCAAGGTAATTACCGAGAAAATGAATATCGGCGCAGCGAAGTTGCAACAAGGAGGACGCACCGCGCAGGGAGATGCGACTGTGAGCAGGATATTTTTTGCTTGTCCCGAGCAAAATCTTCGTTTCTCCGACAAATTTTTTCCTATCCCATAAGAAAGTTTTTGTTACAAAGTTTCTAACATGCGTTACAAAGTTTCTAACACATGTTACAAAATTTGTAATACGTGTTACAAACTTTGTAACAAACTTTTTCTGCGCAGATAGTGAAAAATAGCTCGGAGGAAGGGAAAAATAAGCCCGCGATAGTAAAAAATATGTCTGTAAGACTTGTGTACTAAGTGCAAGGCAGATGGCCCCATATCATATTGCAGCGACCCGAGGGCATAAAAAAAACGGGCGCGCCATGTGGCGTGCCCGTTGAAAGGGTATATAAATGGAGGTTTATCGGCCTCGGGTATAGGTGATGTCGTAGAAACAGGCGTAAACGTTGGAGGAGGCGTCCATCTGCCCCTGCGTGCTGGGCACGATGACGCGCACACGCGCCACTTCTTCATTCTCGCTGTCCTGGCGACCGAGGTTGACGTATTTCAGAGGTATGAGCCAGCCGGCGGGGACGGTGGAGGTGCTGTAAGTGTTTTTCATCACGCCGCTGAGGAAGGAGGCCTGGATGGTGCCGTAGGAGTTGGAGCACGTCATCACGTCGGGCATCACAGCGTAGGCGTTGAGCACGTTGGTGCTGCGCACATAGGCGGAGGCGATGTCATACTCGGTGTAGCGCACGAGCACCGTGGCTGTCTCGCCTTCGGCAAGGGGCTTTCCGGGGCCTTTGCGCAGGATTTGCATGTACACGCCGCTGCTGTTGAAGAGCACGTATTCGTTGCGCGAGGCATCGGTGGTGTAACCCTTTGCTGCGAAGTCGCTCTCGGAGATCACGTTGATGCCGCCGGGCACGTTGATGCTATACGTGTCGGAGTTCGTGTCGGTAAGGTTGACGCCGGTATTGAGGAAATTCTGTATCTGCTGGTTTTCCTTCTCGCGGCGGTCGGCGTAAGTTTCTTCATCGTCGCAGGAGCAAAACAGACCTACGGCGAAGAGGAAAAGCAAGAATAATGAGGGATAATGCTTCATAATGAGAGAAAAATGCGGTGCAAAAATACGATTTTATTTCGTATTTCTGCACTATCTGCGCAGGGAAGTATAAAAAAGCGCAAGCAGAGGGCGCAGCGCACGTTTCTACTTGCGGGCTTGCTGCAAATAATTCTTCACAAAGGGATTGGAGAGAAACTCTACGGGGGCAGCCTGCACGATGCGCGTAATCTGCGTGGTCATCACAGGTGAGGGGTATTGGCTGCACATAAGCATGAACACGCCGGGACCGAGGGGATTGTCGTAGTTTTCGGTGACGAATTGCACATCGAGGTCTTCGGACTGCCTGTTGAGTTTAGCGAGGTGCCTGCCCACGGCTTTGTCGATATCGTCGGGCGTTGCGCCGGCATACATCATGCGCATGCTTTTGCGGTGGAGCTCCCAAATCTCGTTGTCGAGGCGGTTCTTTTCTCTGAAAAACTTATAGAGCTTGTCGTTGAGCGGGCCGCCGGAGACGCGCTGCTCCACGTTGTCGACCTGCACGGAGAGTTTGCCGTTTTCGAGCACCACGGGCATCACGCAGTCGCCCTCCGAATAGAGCAGGGCCATCATCACGGAGTCTACGTCGCCATCGAAAGAGAAGCGCCCGTGCTCCATGCGGCAGGAGTCGAGACAAACGGTGGAGGTCTGCACGGTGGCGAAGCCGTCGGGCGTGAGGCGGAGGTACATCATCCGCCCGTCGAGAGAGGAAACGGAAGACTTGCCGTCGATATTATATTGCTCCGCGCACGAGGTCAGGAGCAATGAAGCCAAAGAGAGGAGCAGATAAAAGTATTTGGGCATACTTAATATAATGTTGCCTTATTAGTAGACGAGTTTACTTGTTTACTAAAGAAGTTGCTTTCTGCCTGCAAATATACAACGTTCCCTATGAATCATACATTATGATACGTGAAAGTTGCTCGGAAATAAGTTTTTTTGAGAATTGAACCACGAAAAAGGAGAAATACGTTGCATTTTTTTACATATAGTCAGCGGGGAGAGAGATAGAGAGGTGCCTTCCAGGCACTTAACACTTAATTCAACAACAGGCAATAATAATTTGAATTGTAATTATAAGTTCCTTACAGGGGCACTTCTTTCTTATAACGCCTTACGTAGGGACAAGCCCCTACCCTACCATCTCTTGCATCACTTTGAGGGCTTCGCCTACGCTCGGCACGTCGGCGAAGGACATGCGCAGGCGTTCGCCCACATTCTGCATCTTGCAACGGCGGAAGTTGGCGGTGGCATAGGTGAGGATGCGGTCGAAGAGGGTGCTTTTGTAGAACGGGCTGTCGGAATGGACGAACATGAGGATCATCTTGCCGTTTTTCAAAATCAGCCGCTCCACGCCGGCGCGGCGGCCGAGGCGACGCAGGGGCACGATTTGCAGCAACGCCTTTCCCTCCTCGGTCATCGGGCCGAAGCGGTCCTCCATGCGCCGGCGGAACTGCTCGAGGGCCTCGTCGGAGTCGATGCTGTCGAGTTCGCGATAGAGGAGCATGCGCTCGCTGCTGCCCGGCACGTAGGTTTCGGGGAAGAAAGCGCGAAGGTCGCACTCTACGTTGCATTCGTCCACAAAGGCATCGCCCTCCGCCTTGGCGGCAGCATCAGGTTCGTCGGCATAAAGATTGGCAAACTCGTCGTTTTTGAGTTCGGCCACGGCCTGAGAGAGGATTTTCTGGTAGGTTTCATATCCGAGGTCGGCAATAAAGCCGCTCTGCTCCGCTCCGAGCAGGTTGCCCGCGCCGCGAATGTCGAGGTCTTGCATGGCTATGTGTATGCCGCTGCCGAGGTCGCTGTAATTTTCAATGGCCTGCAAGCGGCGGCGTGCATCGTCGGGCAGGAGGGAAAGCGGAGGGGCGAGGAGGTAGCAGAAGGCCTTGCGTGCGCCGCGCCCCACGCGGCCGCGCATCTGGTGGAGGTCGGAAAGGCCGAAGTGGTGCGCCGCGTCGATGATTATGGTATTGGCGTTGGGGATATCGATGCCGTTCTCCACGATGGTGGTGGAAATCAGCACGTCGTAGTCGTGGTTGATGAAATCGGTGACGATCTTTTCTAACTGGTCGGGC
>SAMEA3663092__coassemble_246_pt1 | contig 18689 bp, 15 predicted proteins | sample SAMEA3663092__metabat2_low_PE_014 | metagenome-assembled genome bin SAMEA3663092 (sample SAMEA3663092) | pig gut metagenome | biome: pig gut; feature: pig-associated habitat; material: faeces | place: France | collected 2012
AAGTATGCGCCGGAAACGGCCATGATGTTCGTGGCCCAGGTGCGCAGCGTGGCTGTGCAGCTCACGGGGTCGAGCTCAAAGACAGGTGCGTACTGAGAGCCGAGTGCCATGCTCGAGCTGCAAAGCATCCAGTAGAGTTTGCCCGTGGCATTGTCGAAGAAGAGCGACTGGCGGTATTTCATGTTGACAATCATGTCGTCGGTCATCATGTTGCGTGCCTGGATTTCTCCCATTTCCACAATTTCGCCGGTTTCCTTGTTGATGCGGCCGATGTAGTTGTACTGGTTGCCCGTCTTGTAGTCTTCTACCAAATAGACGCAGACGAGCACGCCCTTGCTGTCGCAGCCGATGGCGAGGTAACGCTTGTTGGGGTCAAGTCCCGTGCCGAGGCGCTGCATGGCACCCGTTGCGGGGTCTACCACGGCGAGCCAGTCGTTGGTGTAGTCGCGGCCGATGGCAAAGATTTTCTCCGTGACGGGGTCGTAGGCGAGGGCGCGGGTGGTGCATTCAGCGTTAGAGGGTAGGCGATGCTCGCTAATCGTGACGAGCGTCTTGGCATCCATCACGCGCCAAATGGGCACTTCTGCTTGAATGTCGTTGCGATAGTCGTAGGCATTGGTGTAGAGCTTGCCGTCCCAATAAACCACGCCGCCGGCAAAGAGCATTTCGTAGTCGGGCGAGGCAAGGTTGGGCTGGTATTGCTTGGCGGGGTCCATCTTGAAGATGCCGTTGGGGCAGCTGGTATACTCATCAATCAAGCCCTGCGTAACTGCGCAGTAGAGATTTACGCCCTCCGAGCCGAGGCGTTCGTGATAGGGCGTGGTGAAAGAGAGATCGGCGTTAATACTGTCTTTCAATACCTCCTCTGCGGGCTCGGTGTAGGAGATTTCTTCCTCTTCCGTGCCTGCCGCCGTGGCCTCAATGTAATAAAGTTCCACGTTGCGCACGCACAGTTGGTTCTTTACCATAGTGGCGTGGAAAGCGAAATAGGCTTCGCCGTCCTCGTTGGGTACGAACTGGCTGGTTTCGTAGTCGCCCCAACCGTTCTGCTCAACGCCCGTATGCGTATATACCACCTGCGTTTGCGCTGCTACCGTGGCGGCATTGCCCACCGTTACTTCCATATTGGCAGGGTAGCCTACATTGGTCTTGATTTGGTATTTCAGGATGTAGCGCTTGCCTTTCTCCACGTTGGCGACAGGCGTGATGAGCCAGTCGTCGGCGGTGGCGGCGTAGGACATGTAAGCCGAGCCGTAGTCGTATGCCCACACTGCACCCTTGTTGTCGTTGTTGATAACGGTCCATTCGGCAAAAGCCGCCTTGGTGCTCAAAGAGAAAGATTTGAGTTTCACGGGGTCGCCGAGCACGTCCTCGAGGTTGAGTGTCTTGTCGGCGCGGGCGGAGATTTGCGTGTCGTTGCGGAAGGCGATGCCGAAACGCGTCTGGCCGCTTGCGGCGGCAGGCGTGATTTCGTAAGAAGCCTCCACGCCCGGCGTGATGTCCTCGATGGTTGTGAGTTGCTGCTCGTCCTGATATACGTTTGCGGTGAGTTTTCCTTGAAGGAGCGCGCCCTCGGTGTCGCGGTTTGGGGCGATCCATTTGAGTTTCACCTTGCCCGTTGCGCCGTTGTGGGACGCCGTGAAGGCGGAGGCAATTTGCGGGCACTGCTTGTTGGTGAGCGTCACTTTGACGGCTTTAATCGAAATAAGGCCGTTGCCGGCTGTTGAGGTGAGTTTGAAACCGAGATAGAAAGTGCCCGACATCGGCGCAACGAAGTGGCACTTGCGCGTCACGGTACCGGCGTGCACGTTGATGGTTTCCTCGGCACGGAGCTGCGTGAGGTTGTCCAGCGTTGGGGTAGTAGAGAGATAGAGTTGGAGCTGGTCGGCACCGAATGCGCCGCGCTGCGCCACGGTGTACTCGATGACGTAGTCGCTGCTGTTTTTAAGTGTAAACTCGGGCGTGAAAACCCAGTCCTCGGCGGGCGTAGTTGTGGCAAGTCCGTTGTAGACCATTCCCTTGAGGTTTTCCTGCGTGCCCCAAGTGTTGCCGTCGCTGTTGCCGTCGATAACGGTCCAGCCGGCATCGGTCGTGCCTTCGCGGAAATCTTCCCAAAGCACGTCTTTAGACGACTGCGCACAGACTGGCAGCATCAGCAGCCAGCCTAAGACGAAAAGCGTAAAGTTTCTCATGTTGGTTGTTGTAGTTGATAAATATTTGTGTTGAACTGACAAAAGGTTATAGCATGGCTTGAACTTGTTTGTTCAAAATGTTTTTGACAAATGCATTGATAGACAAACCGGCGGTTTGTGCCAGTCGCGCTAATTGGTAGTGCGTTTCAGGAGAAATGCGGATATTGATAGACCCGTTATAACTCTTGCGCGGTTTGATATTGTGCTCCTCGCAATGGGTAAGGTAGTCATCGATAGCACCCATGAAATCTTCTTTCAGTTCTGCCACCGTGTTGCCTTCGTAGGTAATCATTGTATCTTTGGGCAAATCCAAGACCTCTCCGTAGAGGCAGTTATCTTCGTCACTGATTTCTACGCTTCCGATATATCCTTTGTATTTCAATCTATTCATAATGATTCGTTTTTAATAAGGAAACTCAATGCTTGTTTTATGACATAGGTTTTCACGATATTCCCAGGGTGAGGTTTGTGGGCAGTATACGAAATTTCCCCTTTAAAAAAAATAGTGCGGGAACCGCTGGTCTTGCCTTTATTATCTATCTCGTAGCCTAAAATAGAGAAGAGTCTCACAAATTCATCCCATGTAAAATCTTTTGGATTGCTTTTAAAGCGTGCGATTAACTTTTCTTTTGTCCCCATAAATGGGTTTATCTTTTATGTTCGTGCCGCAAATGTACTGATTTTCTTTCAATTTTCCACGTTTCATATAAGAAAGGCGGCATTTTGCACCAGTAAACAGTACAAATAATAAAGAAATAAGCCCCACAATTTTATGCGAGGCTTATTATTGGCGTTAGGAAACGCCTTAGAAGGAGGGTGCTGTTACTACACCTTGATTTCAACTTCCACGCCGCAGGGCAATTCGAGTTTCATCAGGGCATCAACGGTCTTAGACGTTGAGCTGTAGATGTCGATGAGGCGCTTGTAGGTTGAGATTTCAAACTGCTCGCGGCTCTTCTTGTTTACGAACGTACTGCGGTTAACGGTGATGATGCGCTTGCGGGTGGGGAGGGGGATAGGACCGCTCACGATAGCGCCCGTAGCCTTCACGTTTTTCACGATCTTCTCAGCCGACTTTTCGACGAGCGTGTGATCGTAGCTTTTCAGCTTGATGCGAATTTTTTGACTCATTGTATTGTTTGTTATTGATATTAGGCTTGCGGGTAGCAGGCTAAGAGTCATTCGTTAGCCTGCCCCCTTACAAACTATTTTTATTTAATGAGATCTACGCGACCCTTAACTTCTTCGAGCACAGCCTTGGCGATGCTGCTGGAAACGGGAGCGTGGTGGTCGTACTGCATGGAGCTGGTGGCACGGCCGGAAGTGATGGTACGCAGAGCGGTTACGTAGCCGAACATTTCTGCCAGGGGCACCATTGCTTTCACGATACGTGCACCGCTGCGGCTGCTTTCCATGCCTTCCACCTGACCGCGACGCTTGTTCAAGTCGCCAATCACGTCACCCATGTTTTCTTCGGGCGTTACAACTTCGAGCTTCATAATCGGCTCCATAAGCACGGGGCCAGCCTGTGCGCAAGCGTTCTTGTAAGCCTGGAGGGCTGCGATTTCAAACGAGAGCTGGTCGGAGTCAACGGGGTGGAACGAACCATCGAGGAGTTCTACCTTGAGGCTGTCGAGGGGATAGCCGCCGAGCACACCGCTCTTCATGGCGTTCTCAAAGCCCTTCTGAACAGAGGGGATGAATTCCTTAGGAATGTTACCGCCAGTCACCTTGTTCACGAATTGCAGGCCGCCTTCCTTGAAGTCTTCGTCTACGGGACCTACGTTTACGATGATATCGGCAAACTTACCGCGACCACCGGACTGCTTCTTGTAGACCTCGCGGAGGTTGACAGTCTTCGTGATGGCTTCCTTATAGTTAACCTGAGGCTTACCCTGGTTACATTCAACCTTGAACTCGCGCTTCAGACGGTCGATAATGATATCGAGGTGCAACTCACCCATACCCGAGATAACGGTCTGACCGCTCTGCTCGTCGGTACGAACGGTGAAGGTGGGGTCTTCTTCGGCGAGCTTGGCAAGACCGTTGGAGAGCTTGTCGAGGTCTTTCTGCGTCTTGGGCTCAACGGCGATACCGATAACGGGATCGGGGAAGTCCATAGATTCGAGAATGATGGGTGCATCTTCGTCGGCAAGCGTGTCGCCGGTGCGGATATCCTTGAAACCTACGCCTGCGCCGATGTCGCCTGCGCCGATTACCTCAACGGGGTTCTGGTGGTTGGAGTGCATCTGGAAGAGGCGGCTTACGCGTTCCTTCTTGCCAGAGCGTACGTTGTAAACGTAAGAACCGGCTTCCACCTTACCCGAGTAAACGCGGAAGAAGGTGAGACGGCCTACGTACGGGTCGGTAGCAATCTTAAACGCCAAAGCGGCGGTCTTCTCGTCTTCGCTGGGCTTGCGGTCTTCCTCTTCGCCCGTCTCGGGGTTCGTACCCTTGATGTTGGGCGTGTCAAGCGGAGAGGGGAGGAACATGCAGACGTAGTCGAGCAGCGTCTGCACACCCTTGTTCTTGAACGAAGAACCGCAGGTCATAGGAACGATGTCGAGCGCGAGCGTACCCTTACGGATAGCGGCGATGATTTCTTCTTCCGTGAGGCTGTCGGGATCTTCGAAATATTTCTCCATGAGGCTTTCGTCCTGCTCTGCAGCGAGTTCGATCATCTTGCCGCGCCATTCCTCGCATTCTGCGAGCATGTCGGCGGGAATTTCTTCGATGTCGTATTCTGCGCCCATCGTCTCATCGTGCCAAAGAATAGCCTTCATCTTGATGAGGTCAACGATGCCCTTGAACTTTTCTTCTGCACCGATAGGTACGGCAACGACGCAAGGCGTTGCGCCGAGCACGTCCTTCATCTGGCGCACCACTTCGAAGAAGTCGGCGCCGGAGCGGTCCATCTTGTTCACGTAACCGATACGGGGTACGTTGTATTTGTCAGCCTGACGCCAAACCGTTTCACTCTGAGGTTCTACGCCGCCCACTGCGCAGTAGGTGGCAACAGCGCCGTCGAGCACGCGGAGCGAACGTTCTACCTCAGCGGTGAAGTCCACGTGTCCCGGAGTGTCAATAAGGTTGAACTTATACTTATTGCCGTTCCAAGTCCAATAGGCGGTAGTGGCGGCAGAAGTAATGGTGATACCGCGCTCCTGTTCTTGCGCCATCCAGTCCATGGTTGCGCCGCCGTCGTGCACTTCACCGATTTTGTGCGTCTTACCCGTGTAGAAAAGGATACGCTCCGACGTGGTGGTCTTACCGGCGTCGATGTGCGCCATAATACCGATGTTACGGGTCAGGTGTAAGTCTTGCTTTGCCATTGTCTTAGTCTACGGATTAAAATCTGAAGTGAGCGAAAGCACGGTTAGCCTCGGCCATACGGTGCATATCTTCTTTTCTCTTGAAGGCGCCGCCCTGTTCGTTGTAAGCGTCCATGATTTCGGCAGCGAGCTTGTCGGCCATGGTTTTGCCGCCGCGCTTGCGTGCGTAACCGATCATGTTCTTCATTGAAACTGACTCCTTGCGGTCGGGGCGGATTTCCGTAGGAACTTGGAACGTGGCACCGCCGATACGACGGCTCTTTACTTCGACCTGCGGCGTAATCTTGTCGAGGGCTGCCTTCCAAATTTCGAGGGCGGTCTTTTCTTGATCCTTCATCTTCTCGCCTACGATGTTGAGGGCGTTGTAGAAGATTTCGTAAGAAATGTTTTTCTTACCGTCGTACATCAGGTGGTTCACAAACTTGGAAACCTTGACGTCGCCGAAGACGGGATCCGGGAGGATCTGTCTTTTCTTAGGTTTTGCTTTTCTCATTGCTGTTGTTAGTTTTGATTTGTTTAGGCTGCTGTTAAGTTCTTCAATTCCCCTTCGGGAGATTTACTCAACCTCGAGCAAACCAATTCTTTCTTTTTAAATAAAGATGAGTGCGCCCGGCTTATTTCTTAGCTGCTTTGGGACGCTTGGCGCCGTACTTGGAGCGACGCTGCGTGCGGTTGGCCACGCCGGCGGTATCAAGCGTACCGCGAACGATGTGGTAGCGCACACCCGGAAGGTCTTTGACACGGCCGCCGCGAACGAGCACGATGCTGTGTTCCTGCAAGTTGTGGCCTTCGCCAGGGATGTAGGAGTTCACTTCCTTAGAGTTAGTCAGACGCACACGGGCAACCTTACGCATTGCCGAGTTAGGTTTCTTAGGCGTGGTGGTGTAAACACGCACACAGACGCCACGACGCTGGGGGCAAGAGTCGAGCGCCGGAGATTTGCTCTTGTCGGCGGCTACGCTTCTGCCTTTTCTTACCAATTGCTGAATTGTAGGCATTTGTTTGATTTTTAATTTGTTATTATTGTATTTTCGTTATTTTCGTAGGAGAGAAAAGTGTACAATGCACCTTTCGGGCGGCAAAGTTACAAAGTTTTTTCCTTTCTAACAAGGGCAAATCGCGCTTTTCTTATAAGATGATGGGCAAAAAGGGCGGAGAAAAAAGCAGAGAAAAGGGAGAATAATAACAGAAGAAAGACCAAAAAGGTATGTTCTTCTTGGTCTTTCTGACAATTTGTATCACTATGTTAGGCTGTTTCCTGCTTAATGCCGGTAGGTGCGTTTGCTGCTAAATTCCTTTGCCTGCTTGAGGCGTAGGGTTATAGCAGATTGCTGCGGAGCGGGGAGCGTGGCAGCAGGGGCGGCGAGGCGTGCCGGCAGGGCTTCGATGCCGATTTCCGAAACGGGACGGGCGTTGGCTTTGTCGAAGGTTACGAGCAGGCGTTTCAGCACGCCGTCAATGCCGTTAGCATCGGCTGCAAAATAGAGGAAGGTGCAGGTGGTCCAATCTGCAACAAACGTCTTGCTCTCTACGTTTATGAAGCCGGATTGCAGCGCAGCGTTTTTGGTGGCTTCATCGGGATAGAGCGTTTCGTCGGTGAGGTCGCCCTTTGCCAGTGCTATCGCCCAGGAGGTTGCCGTTTCGTTGGGCGTGAGCCGCGTCTGTACCAAAACCTTGCCTTGATAGCCGGCATAGGTTTCGGGATCTGCTTCATAGAGCGCATCGCCGTCGAAATAGCGATAACTGAGGCTGACGGCGGCATCGGAGGGCAGTTCGGTCTGCGTGACGAAGCGCTTTTTGGTCACGGCTCCGGCGGCAGAGCCGTCGGGGTTCATGGCGTATACATATATATAATATGGTGTCTCGGGCGTCAGTCCCGACTCTTCAAGCGCGATGTCGCCTGCAAAGGTTACCTTCTGCACGAGCTCTGCCATGTTCATACCCGTAGAGGCAGCATAGTCCGCCACTTCTTGCTGCACCTGTGCCGTCAGTGCATAGTCGCCCGAGAAGTTTGCCACGGCCACGATGCCCATCCAATAGCGCACGGAGGGGTCGGAGGGCGTTACCAGCACCGTCAGAGCGTCGGACGTGAGGTTCTCACAGCCCACAGTAAAGGTGCAGTCGGCAGGGTCACCGCCGGGCAGGGTGGAGAAAGTTGTGGTAGCGGCTTTGCCGTAGCATTTTCCTTCATCGTCCACCGCAATAGCATAGAATACGAACTCCGTTCCTGCGGGCAGGCCCGTGAGTTGGTCGCTGTCAGCACCCTGCGAAAGAGTGTTGCCGAGGATTTGCTCCATCGTGAGGGTAGGATAGCGCCCCTTGAGATATTCGATATAGGAGGTAACGATTTCTTCCACGCCGCCAGAAAGCGCATCGTATTGCTCGCGCGTGCAAACGTCGTAATAGTAGCGCACCGCATTGTCGTCTGGCGTGACGCTGAGCGTTGCGGAGGCGATGCCGATGTCGCTCACCGCGAGCTGGAACTTGGGCGAGGGCTTCTCGGCGGGGATAAAGGTGAGGCAGTCCACGTCGGCGCAATTATACTCCAACGTCTCGCCGCTCTTCATGTGCAGGCGCATGGTTTGCGCCGTCATGGCCTGCGTGCCGAGCAGCAGGGCGAGCGCAATGCCTAAGATGTATTTTTCTAAAAACTTCATGTGATTTTCTTGTTAAATCTCAACCTTAAAATGCCAGCATCGAGCGCACGCGCATGCCGCTGTTCTTACGATAGTCGGCAATGAAGCCGGCTTTGAAGGCGCGTTTGTCGAAATTGAAATAGTAAGCCCACGTGGAAAGTCCGTAGGAGTCTACCTTCTCCGTGCTTGTCCAATATTCTGCGTCGTCGTTATAAAGCGGCGTTGCGAGGCTTTCGCTGAGGGCGGCAAAGGAGTTTTCAAGGCAGGCGCGGCCAGAGTTGTCTTCGTCGAAATAGGCGCGGTCGTAAATATACTTGAACTGGTATGCCGAGGGCAGGAACCAGCCGCTGCTCTGTGCGGGAGCGGGACAGGCCGCTTCGTATGCCACGATGGCGTAGTAAGCTGCGGGGTAATTGTCATCCTCGCCCGTGAGGCCGCCTTTCTTTGCTGCGGCATTGGCTACAATGGAACGCGAGTTGGTGTATCCGAGGAAGTCGGTGGTGGTAGTGGAGCAGCCCATGCCCTCGTCGTTTGAGTTGTATGCGCTCCACCAAACGGTATGCTGTTCTCCGTCGAAACACGTGGCGTCGTTGAGTGCCACCACATAACCGTGGAACTCGCCGAGCGGCGTGGTGCCGTCCTTTTGCTTGTAGTAAGCGGCGTGGTCGCCGAAGTCGGTGGCTTCGCCCACGTAGAACACGATGCCTATCGGCGTGCCTTCGGCTTTGAGCGCGGTGCTCCAGGTGCCGTCGGCGTAATAGAAGTCGCCGATGCGCGGTGCTGCGGGTTGTTCGGGCGTTGCTGTTTCGTGGAACACGAGGCTGTCTACCTCGCTGATGTTGTATTCTACGGTTTCGCCGCTTTTCTTATGAATGGTGAACGACTGCGCCGCCATCTGGCCGCAGGCAAAGAGTGCGGCGACGGCAAGGGCTGCAAATTTCGAAGTAAAATATTTCATATGAATGGTTTTTAGAATTAGTGTTTGAGAATTTTGAACGATTTGCCGTTTGAGAGGGCGATGATGTAAGCGCCTGCGGGCAGGCCTTGCAGGTTGAAAGTCACGGAGCCTGCGGCATCGGCTTTGGCTTTCAGAACGTTGCGCCCAGCTGTATCACAGAGGGTTGCCGTGCTGCCGGTGGCCAGTCCACCCACTGTGGCTTCGCCGCCGAGGAATGCCAATCGGCATTCGTTTTCACGGACAGTCTGGATGCCGGAAAGGTTGTGCGTTTCAAATACAAACTTCTTGACGCTCCGATACTCGTAGGCATCGTCGACGTTTGTCGACTTCACATAAAGTTTCTCGGCATCGAACGTCACCTTCGGGCTCGTTTCGAGCACGTAGCTTTGCGCCGTACCGTCGGCAAACTGGATAACGAGCACGTTGAAGTCTTCTGCGTGCGCCGTTACGCCTCCGAAAAGGCACAGCATTGCCCAAAGGGCAAACCGCTGCAGGCGTGTGCTTCTTTTTGTGTTGAATAAAGGTTTTTTCTGTTTCATATTGTTTGAAAAGTTGTGTTTTTGCTTGCAAAATTATATATTTCCGCCTAACCGGGCGGTATCTTGTAAGAAAAATGTCCGTTCGGAGCATTTTCGGCGCACTATTGGGCAATGTTTAATAAATGAAATCGCCGTTACTCTTTCTGCGCAGCGCGTGCATTTCCGGTCGCAAGACTTCCAATCAAGCGGCAGATTTGATACATATGGTTAGCAAAAACCGGGTTGCAATGACAAAAATGTCAATTAATTGTTTGATTATTTGCTGATTTTGTGCCTCAAGCGTAGTTTTTTTGTTACTTTTGCAGCGTTCAACTTAGACTTTTAGCAGTTTCCTTTACCAGGCAATTCATTACTATCTCATCAACTCAATAACAAATTAATTCTTTAAGGTTATGTTCAACTTAAAATCTTTCGTTTTAAACAGACGTTTTCTCGCCAAGCCAAAGCGAGTAAACTCTCTTTGGTCTTTTGGCTTATCAAAAACGTTCTTATTGATTTGCCTTCTTGTTATAACGGGGGGGGTAAATCTTAGAGTTTCAGCTCAGGACATCACGGCCAAACCGCTTGGGGCAGGTGATGCCATTAAGACAGACGGCACGAAGTATGCCTTACAATTGAGTTACTCTGATAATATAACCAATAATAGGAAGAATCCTTTTCTTGCTAATGGTGGTTATAAGTCTAATAATATTCCTTATATCACATTAGGCGTTACCTCTTCAAACTACATATCGGATATTGCAAATATTATTAAAGACCTTGAAGGGGCTGGTAAACCTTATCTGTTTACTTTTGAGAAGCAATCGGGTGGTACCATTGTTGTAAAGAATTATAATGATGATACATATTGGGGATTTCCCTCAACTTCAATTTATCGTCCTTCCCCTGTTGAAGAAGCAAAAGCCAAAGCGTTTACTTGTGAGTATAACACTACTAGATCTGCTTTTATAATAAAATTCGATGGGCAAAACTTGAATGTTGAAAGTGTGTATTCTGCGTTTTTAAACGCAGACCCAACTAAGTATCGGAGCAATACGGGTTATTACCGCATCTACGAAATCATTGAACCGAAGGCCGACCAAGTAAACTACAAATATTATGATGCTGCTGGCACAGCCTTAAATGAAACCGCTTATTCCGTTGAGATAAAGACTGGCGGAACTATTGAAAACCTTGCCAATATACCGAATTATGTAGATGCCACCTTCTATACCAATGAAGGCTTGACGGAGGAGGTCGCTGATATTACCGCCACCCCTGTTGCCGGCACAACTTACTACGTTAAGACGCGCTACAAGAGCGGCATGCCCTTTGTGCTCGGCGGCACTTATTTTGCGCTCGGCAATGGCAGCAACTATCTTTACAACCACGGCAAGACTTCAGGCAACGACCAATACGCCATTAAGATGAGCGGCGACTGGTACAACGGCTTTGTCGTTCAGGACTCTTCCGACAAATATCTTTCTGATGCCGACGGCACGTTTAGCGGAACGGTCGACAGCAAACTGCAAATCGAACTGACGGGCGATAATTATTTCTTGAAATCCGTCAGCACGCGTAACTATATCAGCCTTTCTGCCGATGCAGTCGCTTATGTGGCCGATATAGCTTCAGCAACTCCCCTTTCCAATCTTTCCGAAACGAAAGCCGGCGAAATTCTCGCCGCCTATCCTGCCGCACGCTACGTGGGAACTTATTCGAGCACGCAGACTGGCGTGGCTTTCGACGATATAGTGAAAGGCAATGGCAAGATTGTGCGCGAGGCTTCCAAATATTATTTTGTTGAGCAGGCTTCCAATACGGACTATTTGCTCTCTTCTGTCAACTCAAGCCAAGAACTTATTGCCGGTACAACCGTTTATGCCGTAAGCGGCAGCAACGGCGGCGACAACTTCGCCGCGCTGTGGTCGTTCTATAACAACGTACTTACCAACATCAACGCGAACAAAGGACTTAGCCCGCAGGCAGAGTTAGGTGCGGGCACGACTGCAACGGTGGGCGCTTCCTCCGTGTCTTACTCTAACCCGCAGAACATTCAAGCCTACACGATTTCCCTCTCAGGCGATGGCAAATATAATTATTTGAAGCAGAACGGCAACGAAACGATAGAGGCATCGACTGCCGCGCCGGGCGAAGAGGGCTATTGGTATCTGCGCGAAGCCGAGACGTTTACCATTAAGATGAACGCCGTAGGCGGCCAGTCGTATGCCACGGTCTACGCGCCCGTTGCCCTCACCAAGCCCGCAGGCGAAACCGCTAAGCTCTACACCGCCGCGTTCAGCACAGACAAGAAGAGCCTCGTGCTCACCGAAATAACCAGCGAGGTGATAGCCAAAGAAACGCCCATCGTGCTCATCAGCAAGAGCGCAGCGGCTTCCGCCAAGCTCGCCCTTAGCTATGCGGCCGGCGAGGCGCAAGTCTCCGACATGGAGGGCTGCATCTTGAAGCAACTGTTCGATGCCGATGCCAACCGCAAAGACTATCGCACCCTCGGGCGCAATGGCCAAGGCGAGGTGGGTTTCTTCGTACCCTCTGCCAGCGTGACCAATATTCCCGCCAACCGCGCATATCTCAATATCCCCGAGGGCAGCACGCTTTCCGACTTGACCAACAACCTTGTGCTTCGTTTTGAAGACGGCACCGAAACCGGCATTGCGCCCTCCTCGCTTTTCGGCACGCAGGAGCAGCAGCCCGCCGTTATCTTCGACCTCAGCGGTCGCCGCGTACAGCAGGCTGCCAAGGGCGGCATCTATATAATGAACGGCAAAAAGATTTACGTGAAATAATCGCCGCGCCGCTTTTATCACACAATCGTTTTATTACACTATTCATATCAAAACATGCACAGTATGAAAAAGCAATATATCAGCCCCTCTGCCATAGTTATGGATTTGCACCTCGAAAGTTCAGTAGCCCAGATGCTCGTGGGCAGCCGCGAGGGAAGCACTTCGCAGACGCAGACCGAAGACGAGGCCTGGACGCAGAAGAAGCAGGACAACTTCTATTGCGATTGGATGCCTGATGGCTACGATTCTTCACAAAGTTATTAAAAAGCATAAGGTAGCGGGTGCGTCAACGGCGCACCCGCTTTTCTTCTCAATGCAGCATAGACAAGAAAACGAGTAAATAATAGTCCTGCAAACGAATTTGCTTATAAGATAGTGGCGTAAGGATATTATTTTTCATAACTTTGCAGCACTTATCGACCAAAAGACATACAATATTAAATTATACGTGGTGCTGCCACAAGGCGGGCAGAGGCCTGCCGAAAGGCGCACACGGCAGGCGGGAGTCTGCTATTAATATACCTTTCAATGAGAAACATATTTATCCTTATCCTGTTTTGCCTGCTTTCCGTCCCTGCGGCAAAGGGGCAGAGCGAACTTGTGGTGCAGTTCTCCGACGGTAGCACCACGGTCTACGCCCTCTCGCAGCAGCCCGTAGTGGCTTTCGAGGGCGCGAACCTCGTGATAACGGCAGGCGAGGCCGAAGCCACGTTTGCAAGAACGGAGGTTTCGCAGTTTTTCTTCCGTCCCGTGGGCACCGGCATTGGCAAATTATCTTCCGGCGCCCCTGAACGCCGCGTGCGCTTCGCCGCCCCCGACCTCATCGCCGTTTCGGGCATCGCCGAGGGTGATGCGCTGCGCTTGGTGACCGTAGACGGGCGCACGGCAGCGGCAACCATTGACCGCGCGGCGGGCATTGCCAACATCTCCCTCGCGGGCTTACCCACAGGCGTTTATATTCTGAAAATCAATCAAACTAACACAATAAAAATTTTTAAGAAGTAAACAAGTTTATAAGTAAACGAGTAAACAAGTAAAAAAAATGAAGCATTTTACCTCTTTCTTTCTCTCGCTCCTGATGTTGCTGCCGCTCACGGTCGCCGCTCAGGGCATTGCGCTCCGTAAGGCTGCGCCGCAAAAGAGCATCGCCGGCACGCTGGCGGTGGAAACGCCCCAAACGCTGGAACTCTCGTATGTGCCGGCGGCTTATTACACGCCCGACGAAACGCTGGCCGACTATTACTTCCTCGCTTCCTCCGTGCCCGCCACGGTGAAGAGCGGCGAAGTGAAGATGAGCCGCGAGGGCTGGCTGCTCTATGCCGACCTGTATGCCGAACCTACCGACCCGGCACGCCTGCCCGTAGGTACTTACACTTCGGGCGACGGCACGGCGGCCATGACCTACGATGCCAGCTATTCTTACCTCGAATACCGCAACGCGGAGGGCGTGATTGAAGCCACGTGCCTGCTCTCGGGCGACATCGCCGTGAGCAAGGACGACGACGGCCGCTACATCATCGACACTAAGGCTGTCCACGCAGGCAAGACGTTTGACGTGCATTTCTTCGCCACGCTCTCCTTTGCCAACATCACCACCACGCCCGACAATCTGCCGCAGCTGGCCCGCGACGTGCGCACCACCTTCACCGGCGCGCTCGGCATCTATATGGGCAACCTCTACCAGTCGAACACGGGCAACATGCTTCTCAACCTCTACGACGGTGCTTACGACAGCGAGACGGGTGCGCAGAGCGGCCAGGGGCATTGCCTGCAGCTCTGTCTGTACAATAAACTTTTCGCCGACTCGAAGGAGGCCACCGTCGTGGCAGGCACGTACGTGATGGGCCGCAGTTTCAAGCGCGAGACATGGTATCCCGGCATCGAATTGGAATACAACGGCATGACGGGCATACTTGGCACGTTCGTGCAATACGTCGACGCCGAGGGCAACTATGCTTACAGTTATTGCGCCGACGGCAAGGTGGAAATTGCCGAAACCGACGGCAAGTACAGCATCACCGTGGACCTGATCACGAAAGACGGCTACGTGGTGACGGGTACGTTTGAGGGCGATATCCCCGTTATGGACCAGTCGGACGACCAGCCCGACGCGCACATCTCCACGCTTACGGAGGACTACGAGCTGACGCTCGACCAAGTCGCCGTATCGCGCATTTGGCATCAGGACAATACTAACGGCTGCGGCCTCTTCCTTGCCGACATCGGTTCGCCTTCCGGGCGCGACCAAAGCATTGTGGACAACGGTGGCGATATCTTCCGCATCGCCTTCCTTACCGCCCCCGATTGCACGGCTGTGCCCGAAGGCGTGTACACCGTGATGCCCAACCGCGAGGCTTCTTCCTTCCAGCCTTATTGCCTCGACCGCGGCCACTTTGAAAACGGCGGCGACCTGACAGGCACGCGCTGGTTCCACTTCAAGGAAGGCTCTTATCTCGTGGCCGACGGCTTGGCTCCGGCTTACGACGGCACGGTGGCATTCAGCCGCAACGCCGACAACACGGTGACCTACAACATCGACGTGATAGACGATGCCGGCTTCCGCATCACGGGCGTTTGGAGCGGTCCCATCGAGGAACTCGAAGAGGGCATCGCGAAGGTTACTCTGCCCGGTGCGGCCGTGAGCTTCATGGACAACGAAACGATCCGCATCAACGGCGCGGCTGCGACCGATGCCGTGCAGGTATTTGCCGCCGACGGCACGCTCATCGCCTCCGGCGCGGGCCTGCGCTCCGTGAGTCTGCAAGGCAGCCCCAAGGGCGTTTACCTCGTCAAGGTTGGCAAGGGCCAGACGATTAAGTTGTTGAAGAAATAATGAAAAATATAATCCTTTTCCTCCTGTTCTGCCTGCCGCTCGGCGCATGGGCACAGGAAATCATGACCGTCCATAAGACCGACGGCTCGACGGTGGATTTCTACGTGGACGAGGTGCAGCGCGTCACGTTTGCCACGCGCGAACTGGTGAACCAGTACGACCTCAACGGCACGCTCACCGACGTGACGTCCGTGCTCGAATGGCACGACGGCGACAGCCTCATCTACATGCTCAATGCCACGGGCGAGGGCACTCTCCAGCCCAGTGCTCCCGTTGCCGTGCGCATCGCCACAGCCGATTTCGGCAAGCAGCTCGCGTATGAGGGTGGCGAAGCCGCCGCGCCTTTCAGCATCATCATAGGAGGCCACCGCGCCGTGCTGGAACATGCCGTCGTGAAAGTCGCGAAGGACAAGCTCGGCAAGACGCTCACGCTTACCATTGAAGCCAAGATGGCAGGCGGTGGCAGCCTCTACGCCATGTATCGCGGCAGTTTCTCGGTAGACTATGCAGCCAATCAGAGTTGCAGCTATCGCCCTGCGGAGGGTGCAGAGGAAATCAGCGGCACGATGTCGTCGCTCCTGCGCTGCGCCGCTGCCACGGGCACTTCCGTAAGCTTCGGCTTGGGCGATGCTTCGGCGGCTACGGCAGCCGGTATGCGCGCGGGCAGGTTTGGCGTGGTCTTCACGCTTTCCGCCAGTCGCGTCTACTCGGGCGAGATCGACTTGGCAGCCAATCCTTCGGCCTATCAACTGAAAGTATACGACTACCTTCTGCGCACCACCACCGAAGCCGCTTCCTCCACCACGGGCACTATCAGCACGTTGCGACTGGGAGACAATATATATATATGTATCGACGTGACCCTCGAAGGCGGGCTGCACGTGGCGGCATCTTACAAGGGCGCGGCGACCGACGTGGAAAGCCTCGACGAGATGTGGCCGCAGGCAGGCGACACCAACAGCCTGCAAGTCATCGAAGCCGACGGATCGACCGTGCGCACCGACGTGCCCATTGTGGCTCTGCAACGCCGCGATGGCACGGACGGCATGACATATTTCTATTTCATGAAAAATGAGACGGACGACCCCGAAGACTATTATGTCACCCCTATGCTGAAAGTGCGTACCGACCTTATCGGCACGGGCGAAATAAGTCTTGCGGAAACGGAGGCCAACACTTGGGCGGTGAAGTTCCAAGGTTTCCAGCTCTCGTCTGCCGACAACGAATACATGAACCGCATCGACAACGGCACGCTCTCTGTCACACCCAACGCCGCAGGCGATGAAGTAGAAGTTAGGCTGTTCCTGCGCAACAGCTACCGCACGCCGTGGGGCGGCGACACGCCTTCCGGCACAATGGACTACCTGAAACTCTATTGGAAAGGCAATACCAGCGCATATACAGGAAGTAAATAATGATTTGAAGTAAACAAGTACATCTCCATTAATGAAAAAGACTATCATATCGCTGCTGCTCGGCATTACCGCCGGCACGGCATTGGCACAAAAACTCTCGCCTGCAACCGAAGTGTACCTGATGCAAAAGGAGCAGGCGCGGCAAAGAATCACAGCCGCCAACCCGCAGGCGCAGACGGCGACAGACGACACGGTGAAAGCCTTCCTGCGCATTTCAAGCGATGAGGCCATCGGCCGCCTCGAAGCACTGGGCATTCGCCCCGTGCGCCTCACCGACGACGTGCTCACCGCCGCCATTCCCCTCGGCATGGTGCGTCAAGTGGCAGAAATCAGTGAAATCACACGCATAGAAAAGGGCGACGACGTGCGCCCGCTCATGAACGAGGCACGCCGCAAGACGGGCGTTTCGCAGGTCCACAAGACCACCGACCCCGTGCTGCCGCAACAGTATCTCGGCAAAGACGTGGTGGTGGGCATCGTGGACAATGGCTTTGAGTACGGCCACGCCGCTTTCTACGGCATCGGAGGCTCGCCCTACCGCGTGAAGCGCGTTTGGGACCAGTCGTTCAACTCCGGGCGCGGTCCCGCCGCCTTCGGCTACGGCACGGAATACGTGACGCAGGAGGAAATCCTCAGCGCACGATACGACATGACCCATTCCTACCACGGCATGCACGTGGCAGGCATTGCCGCCGGCGGCGACAACGGTGCGGTGTACTACGGCGTTGCGCCGGGCAGCGACATCGTGCTCGTATCGTATGCCAGCTCCGCCACCGACGTGGCCAATGGCGTGCGCTACATCATGGACTATGCCAAATCCGTGGGCAAGCCTTGCGTCATCAACATGAGCGTGGGCATACACAACGGGCCGCACGACGGCACGTCGATTACCGACAAGGTGTTTGAATCGCTCTCCGGCGCGGGCAACATCATCGTCGGCGCGGTGGGCAACGAGGGCGATACCGCCCTCCACGCCTCGAAGCAATTTGCCGAGAACGACACGGTGCTCAAAACCTTCATCACGCTCAACTCTTCCAAGGCAGCCCTCGTAGATGCGTGGGGCGACGTAGGAGCCGACTTCCGCGTGGTAGGGCTTGTGGTGGACGAACTGAAAGGCAAAATCCTTGCCCACACCGACACGGTAAGCACTAAGGAACTGACGACCAAGAACTTTAAGTTCACCATGGCGGAGTGCGGCATGGACGCCACCGTCACCATATCCTGCCAGCGCGGTGAATACAACAACCGCCCGAACGCCTACATCGGCTTCACCGTAACCGGCCTTGGCACCAACCGACGCATGGGCTTGGCCATTATCGGTAAGAGCGGTGAGAAGGTAGATCTTTGGAACGCCTCCTACACCGAGTTCAGCGCAGCCGGTAAGGCAGGCTGGACGGAGGGCGACACGCATTCCACCTGCTCCGAACTGGGCGGCACGGGACGCGGCATCATCTCCGTGGGCTGCTGGCAGACGAAAAATGAATACACCACGCTCGGCGGCGTGCCCATGGAACTGAACCTCGGCACGGAGAACGGTTCGGTAAGTTCGTTCAGCAGCCAAGGCCCCACGCTCGACGGACGCATGAAACCCGAAATCGTGGCACCGGGCATGTGCATCGTTTCGGCCATTTCCTCTTACTATGACTATTTCGAGGCCTCAGAGTGTGCCGGACGCTCCAAAAAGGGCGACAACTATTATTATTATGCCGCCAACGGCGGTACTTCGATGGCCGCGCCGTTCATCACGGGCACCATCGCCCTCTGGCTCGAAGCCAATCCGCAACTCTCGCCCGAGGACATCCGTGGCATCTTCTCCCGCACGGCTCAAAACGATGAGTTCACGGTGGCCGCCAAGCCCGGCGGAGCAGGCTACGGCAAAATTGACGCCTATGCCGGTCTCGTAGACATTCTCGGCCTCACGGGCATCAACAGCCCCGTGCTCACCGACCGCACCGCCGACGGTTCTACCGCCCGTTACGCTGAAATCACAGCCGACCG
>SAMEA3663092__coassemble_308_pt1 | contig 16424 bp, 16 predicted proteins | sample SAMEA3663092__metabat2_low_PE_014 | metagenome-assembled genome bin SAMEA3663092 (sample SAMEA3663092) | pig gut metagenome | biome: pig gut; feature: pig-associated habitat; material: faeces | place: France | collected 2012
CCCACGAACTCAAAGAATTATAAATCAGTAGGGGCGTTTTGCAAAACGCCCGCCGTGTGCAAAACGCCCCTACTACTAACCAATAAAAACAAAACATTACAACTATGGCAAAGATAAAAGGCGTATGCCACAACTACGAAGGTTGCGACATGGCCAGCGAAAAAGTAGTTCAGGAAGTTGAGAAATCCAACTTCGTGTGTCAGGAATGCGGCAAGCCGCTCTATCCAGTGAAACAACAGACGCAGCCTTGGTGGAAAAAGCACCAGCGCGAACTGACGCTCGGCGCAGGCGTGCTCATCATCGGCGGCGGCATCACCGGCGGTATCCTCGCTTTCAGCGGCGACAAGGAAGAACCTGCGAAAGAGCCCGCAAAAGTGGATACGACGCAGGTAGATACCACAAAGGTAGACTCCCCCGTAGTGGTCCAGCCCCCAGTAGTAGATCCTCCGGTAGAAAGACCGCAGGGAGGTGTTAAGCAGCCCGGTGGTGGCGGTGGCGTCAAGCAGCCCGTCAGCGGCGATCCCGCTCCTTCTACAAGCAAGAACCTCGGCTATGGCAAGTACGAGGGAGCGATGAAGAACGGACAGCCCCACGGCAGGGGCATCATCTATTACAACACCCGCCATCAGGTTGTGCCTTCTAAGGACATCTATGCCGAAAGCGGCGACTACGTGGACGGCTCGTTCCGCGACGGCAAACTCGTGTCGGGACAACTGCACCGAAAAGATGGTAACCAAGAATTTGTTCAGCGTTAAAACGCTGCTCTGCACCCTTTGCGCCCTGTTCCTGCTTTCGCCGCAGGCAGGGGCAAAGAGCGCGATAACGGAAAAGGACATGCCCGCCGACAGCCTTGCGCCCGCAAGTCTCGGCAGCGTGGCCTTTGCCACAGAACGCCTGCGCTCCATGGCGGAGCAGTGTCGCCTCGACGGCGCAAGTCTTTCCGCCATACCCGTTAGCGGAAAAGACTCCATGACGTTCGTCTACCGCGGACGCCCCCTTACGGTGAAGAAAAACGCCCTCGGCGACATCTCCCACATCGGTTATTGGTGCTTCCCGCAAGCCTTGAGAGACTTCAACCCCTCGCCTGTTTACGACTTCCTGGAACGCTACGCCCTCGAACTCGACCTTGCGGGGCAGACGCGCGACATCAAAATCTATCGTGACCAGATGACGGCAAAGGGCGACTGGAATGCGCTCACCGCCGCCGGCGATATCAACGACTTCTCGCTGCGTAAGGAAGGGCTGAAAAAGTATTACTTCAACTTCAAGCGCGGCGGGCGCAGCCTGCAACTGGCATTTGCCTGCGACTGCCAACTCCTTATGGGCTGCGATGCCATTGAGTTGGAACGCAACTTCGTGCGCGACATAAAGCGCACCGCGCCCAACCTCAAACTGCTCGACCTGCCGCAACCCGAAAGCGCGACCGACTCTACAAAACAGCAAGCCAACTATCGCGTGCTGGGCGGCAAGGAATATCTCAGCCCCTCTATCCACAACAGCATCTATCTGCGCCTCGAAAAGGCAGGCGGCAAAAAGACTTATGCGCTGATTGCCGACACAATGAAACTTGTGCAGTCGGTGGGCAACATGCTCCTTACGGGCATTAGCAAGAACCACGTGAACGTAGCGCTTAAAGTAGACAAATACGGCTACGCCTGCGACTCTCTGCTCTTGCCGCTCGCCTCGCTGGTCACCTTCCTCCAGCAGGAAGGCTGTGAGCTTTACTTTGGCGTGAAAGAGCGCAAGGGCGACGACGTGCTCTGCTCCGTGTTTGCCCTGCAACGCGACTACGGCTACAACCACGTTATCTCCTTCCGCGTGCCCAAGCGCACGCTGGTGCAGGGCGGCATCATCGAGGCACGCGCCTTCTGCTACGTGCCGCTGCACAATGTGACCGAAAAATTTCTTAACTTAACACCTTCGAGATAGACCATGAAAAAGCACATTTCCCTTTTCCTTACCTTCATTCTGATGGCTTGCCTGTCTGCCGGAGCGCAGGAAAATCAGGCAGAACTGAAAAGCAAGGTGAACGAAATCAAGAAAAGCCCAGATTATATCTATGCCGAAACGACGCGCGAAACGGCGGAAGAAGCAAAAAGCGCGGCCGAGGAACAGCTATACAATAATATAAATATATGGGTGGCGCAGGAAAAGAAACTGCGCGGCGCCAAGCAGGTAATCGTGGCAGAGGCAAAGGCTGACTATGAAGAGTATCAGTTGCAACGCGGTAATCTGGTGCGTGCTTTCCTCTATGTGAAGAAATCTGACATCATCGCTTGCGACAACGTCCGGGTGCTTGATGTCAATCCTCTTAAAGAAGATGAGGCCAAAGAAGACGAGGCGCAGCAACCTGCCGACCCGCAGCCTTCGCTCGAAGATGCCATAGACGGCACTGTTCCCGAACAGAAAACAGCAGAAGAGCCGCAGCCTGTCGCCGCTGATCCGCAACCCGCTACACCGGCGGTTGAAATCAGCCCGCTTGTGAAGGAGCTGGCTAACATTGCCACTATTCAGGCTTTCGGTGCGCGCATCAAAGAACTTAAAGCGCAGGGAAAGGTAGGCGTTTACGGCAAATACAAGGAACTGTCCGACCCCGACAACTGCCTGCTCGTGGTTTACAACCGACAAGGCACTATTGAGGCCGTGCTCACCGCCGGCGCACAGCGTTACAATGCCACGACGGCCCTGCCCGACGCAATCGCCAACTATCCCGGCTGCGCCGCCATCGGATTTACTTTGAAATAACAGTAAAAAAATCTACTCAAAAATATGAAAAGGAAATTCATACATCTCATCTTGGCTTTTGCCGCCAGTTGCATGAGCCTCTTTGCGCAAGGCGTCACCGTTACGCTGACCACCGATACGGGTATGAGCCGTCCCGCCGGCATATCGACAGCAGAGCAGAACCTCGGCATCGTGCTTTCGGAAATCAATGCCGCTTGCAGCGCCGACCGCACTCTGCAAACCAAGGATTTGCCCATGGATCAGTTTGCCATTGAGTCGCTCACGATGCTTTGGGCTAACCTGAAGTTTTACTGCGATGACAGCGAAGTGGTAGAGCGCCTGTGGGTGTTCGAGGGCAACCGCTGCATGCAGGTCAATCACATTCCCCTGATGATTAAGAACCCTGAGAAGCCCGGCACGGAGGTGTATCAGGAAGCCGTCGTGGAGTTTGACCTCCAAGGCAAAATCACCGACTTCCGCTTCGCCATCGACGCGCAGACTGCCGAAAGCATGGAAAACTGCGGCGAGACGGCAACGAAGGAGCAGCAGATGCAAATCCTCCAATTCGTGGAACGCTTCCGCACCGCCTACAACACAAAGGACCTCGCCTTTATGAAGCAGGTGTTCAGCGACGACGCACTCATCATCACGGGTAAGGTGGTCACCACGCGCAGCACCGATATGCAGCCCGTGAGCAAGGTGAGCTACACCAAGCAGACCAAGCAGCAGTATATGAACAACCTCGCCATTTGCTTCAAGCGCAACAAGTGGATCGACGTGAAGTTCAGCAACATCGGCGAGAACGGCGAGCAGGGCGGCTGCGCCGGAATCACTAAGACTGTCAAGAACGGCAAGGAATTCTTCGGCGTTCGCCTGCGTCAGGAATGGCGTTCCGCCAACTACTCCGACGAGGGCTACGTGTTCCTGCTTTGGGAGTTCCCCGAAAACGGCTCGCCCATTATCCACGTGCGTACTTGGCAGCCCGAGTGGGTAGGCGGCGAGAAACTTGCTGAAGAAGACATCTTCTCGCTCAGCGATTTCGAGGAAGCCCTCGGAAGCATGTAGTAACCCGTACACAATATATAATATATATATGTATAGAATAGCATCATTCTTCTTTCTGCTCTTTGTCAGCCTCACGGCACTGGCGCAAAGCGGCGAAACGTTTTTCAACAAGCGTCTCGCCAGCCTCGATCGCGCCGATGCCGCCCAGTTGCAAGGCAAGGGCGGAGTGCTCATACAGTCGCCCCACAACGACTTAATCATCGACCTTTCCACGAAAGCCAAGACACCTTTCACGGTGCAGGGTCCCGTGAGCGCGGGAGCCGGCGTTTACGAATATTACGTATTGGCAGACATCTCCAAGCAGAAAGAAGTCTACGTGATATGCTCTCGCAAGGGCGACCCGCAAAAGACGGAGTTTAAGAAGAACCTTGTGAAAGACAAGTTCCTTGGCTATCGTGTTGAGGCGGTGGAAAATCCCATTCGCTTCGAAGACATCTCAGCGCGCGGTGAAGTCTATGCCGATGCCTCCGGTGCGATGATAGAGTTTCGCACGCCGCTCACAGGCGTATCCGTGGAATGCCCCAAGGGATTGAAATGCACCATGTCGCGCGACAAACTCGACAGCGATGCTTCCATCAACGTGATTCGCGTGGTCATTCCCGTAAAGGACTTGACTGCTGCGCGCACCGACTGGGAGCAGAAGCAAGCGGCGTACGACCAACTCAACGAAAAGTGCAGTGCGGCAGATTACACGCCCACTGAAGCCGAGTTTCAGCAACTTGACCAGCTTAAAGAGGCCGCCGCAGCCGCCGAGGACGCTTTCGAGGCCCTGTCAACGGTCACCGTATCTGCCGACGGCACGAATACGCTCGCTTTCGACATTTCCGATTTCGGTCCCCGCGTGAAGCGCGTCTATTCCGTTGTGTCCACCACTACGAAAGAGTTTGGCAGCGAATACCAAAACCTGCTCAACCAAGGCATGACCGCCTTCAAGAGCCGCAAATACGCCACCGCCGAAGATTTCTATAAGAAAGCCGCTGCCGCCAAGGGCATCTCTGACAGCGAAAAAGCATCGGCAGAAGAGATGGCGGGACAGATGGCTACGTATAAAGAACTTATGAAGCGCGTGCAGACCGTGGTGTCGATGCTCAACGACTCCATCAAGCACCAGAAGCAGACGGGGCAGTCGGCACGCTACTCTTTCTTAAGCAATGCCTATAAAACCGCCATCAGCAACATGAAGCAGCTCCATGACGCGACGGGCGACGAGTGGTTCAAGAAATATATCGATAAATATAGCCGGCAACTGGACGACCTTAAAATCGTGATTGAGGGAAAGGTTACGTATGTCGATGCAAAGAAATACACGGAAGAGCCGGCGGCGAACTGTCGCGTCTATGCCTCCACTTTACAGATGCATGACGCCGGTGCGCCCGAAACGGTTTGCGACGCGCAGGGTAATTTCCACATCGAACTCAAGCCCGACACCTATGACTCCTTGATTTTCGAGGGAGGAAAGCCCGGCAAACTCCAGCGGAAGGTTCAGACAATCTATGGCGACCGCCACCAAACGCTCAATGTACGAATTGGTAAATAATATCCTTGTACCTATAAATAAATAATCATCAAAATGAAGAACTTTATCAAAATCTCCGTGTGCATCCTTGCACTTGCAGTAGCCATGCCCGCTATGGCTCAAAAGAAAAAGGGCGGCGACAAAGAAAAGAAAGAAAAGAAAGAAATCGTATGGCCCGGCGGCACTAAGCCCGCAGCTACCGGCAACGCATCGATTGACAAGTACATCAATACGTGCGACACGATGATTAACAAGCTTAAGTACATCGGCGAAAGCGTAACCTTCTATCACGTGGCCACTATCCGCGTCACCAACGCCGACGGCACCGTAACCGAGAAGCGCGCCGTGGTAGATGAGAACGGCACAATCCGCAGCAAGAACCTTGCGCTCAAGCAAACCTTGGAACTCATCAAGACCTGCACCGAACTCACCGTGTCGAGTGCCAACCTCGCACTCCTCACGGCAACCTATACAACATCCCTGCCCAGCCTCGGCCTGAACGGCATCAAGTATGGCAAATATGCCAAAATCGGCGGACAGCTCACCGGCCGTTGCACCACTGAAATGGTAGACCTCATGAAGCGTCTGCGCCAGCAGGGCAAGGAAATCCGTGCGTTTAAGAAATCGTTCAGCGAAGCCGGCGAACTTTCCGATCCCTCTATGGACATTTCCAATATCGACGGCATCGACTTCAGCGCCACGCCCGTCGTTGAAAAGTCGAACGAAGACTTCGAGCGCGAACTTGCCGAAGCTGCACAGGTAGACCAAGATAATAGCGGCGACGTAGACGATAGCCTCTTCGACGAGGCATAATTTCCCAAGCCGATACCCGCCGCAAAGAAAAAGAAGCGCCTGTTGCCCCTAAAAAATGGAGCGACAGGCCTTTTTCATATAAGAAAAGTGCCCGCGCCTCGAAAAAAATAAGTAATTTTGCGCGGTTTATTTATCAGAATACCACTTTTTTACACTTTATAAAAACAACATTTAGATGAACGTGATTACCAAAACCGTGTCTCTGCCCGATGGACGCACCATCAGCATCGAGACAGGCAAGCTTGCCAAACAAGCCGATGGAGCCGTTATGCTGCGCATGAACAACACCATGCTCCTGGCCACTGTTTGCGGTGCAAAGGACGCTGTTCCCGGAACGGACTTCATGCCTTTGCAATGTGACTACAAAGAAAAGTATTCGGCCGCCGGCCGTTTCCCCGGCGGTTTCACCAAGCGTGAGGGCCGCGCCTCCGACTACGAAATCCTTACCTCGCGCCTCGTCGACCGCGCCCTGCGCCCCCTGTTCCCCTCCGACTATCATGCAGAAGTGTTCGTGAACATCACGCTCTTCTCGGCCGACGGCGTGGACATGCCCGATGCACTCGCCGGCTTCGCCGCCTCCGCCGCACTCGCCTGCTCCGACATTCCCTTTGAAGGACCTATCTCGGAGTGCCGCGTGGCTCGCATCGACGGCGAATATGTCATCAACCCCACCTTCGAGCAACTCGAAAAGGCCGACATGGACCTCATGGTCGGCGCAACGGAAGAAAACATCATGATGGTGGAAGGCGAAATGGACGAAGTGCCCGAAAGCGCACTCCTCGAAGCCCTCAAAGCCGCCCACGAGGCCATCAAGCCCATGTGCCGCCTGCAAAAAGAACTTTCTAAAGAACTCGGCACCGACGTGAAGCGCGAATATTGCCACGAGGTGAACGATGAGGAACTGCGCCAGCAGGTGAAGGATACTTGCTATCAGCCTTGCTACGAAGTGACGAAGCAGGGACTCGAGAAGCACGCACGCATGGACGCTTTCGAGGCTATCCGCGAAAACTTCAAGGAAACCTATGCCGCCGCCCACGCCGACCTCACGCCCGAGGAACTCGAAGAGAAGAATGGTCTGATTGACAAATACTACCACGATGTAGAGAAGGACGCCATGCGCCGCTGCATTCTCGACGAAGGCATCCGCCTCGACGGCCGCAAGACCACGGATATCCGTCCCATCTGGTGCGAGGTTAATCCCCTGCCCGGCCCTCACGGTTCTTCTATCTTCACGCGCGGCGAAACGCAGAGCCTCTCTACTTGCACGCTCGGCACGAAGCTCGACGAGAAGATGGTGGACGACGTGCTCGACAAGAGCTACATGCGCTTCCTCCTGCACTACAACTTCCCGCCCTTCTCCACCGGCGAGGCAAAGGCACAGCGCGGCGTTGGCCGCCGCGAAATAGGCCACGGACACCTCGCCTGGCGCGGTCTCAAAGGCCAGCTCCCCAAGGACTTCCCCTACACCGTGCGCATCGTGAGCGATATCCTCGAGTCCAACGGCTCCAGCTCTATGGCTACCGTCTGCGCCGGCACGCTCGCCCTCATGGACGCCGGTGTGCCCATCAAGGCTCCCGTGAGCGGTATCGCCATGGGCTTGATTAAAAACCCCGGTGAAGACAAATACGCCGTGCTCTCCGATATCCTCGGCGATGAGGACCACCTCGGCGATATGGACTTCAAGACCACGGGTACGCTCAAAGGCCTCACCGCCACGCAGATGGACATCAAGTGCGACGGCCTCTCTTACGAAATTCTCGAAAAGGCACTTGCACAGGCCAAGGCCGGTCGCGAGCATATCCTCGGTGAGATGATGAAGACCATTTCCGAGCCGCGTGCCGACTATAAGCCCCACGTGCCCCGCATCGTCGCCTTCGAAATTCCCAAGGAGTTCATCGGTGCCGTTATTGGCCCGGGCGGCAAGATTATCCAGGGCATGCAGGAAGACACCGGCGCAACCATCACCATTGACGAAGAAGACGGCGTGGGCAAGGTGCAAGTATCGGCTCCCAACAAAGAGAGCATCGATGCCGCCGTTGCCAAAATCCGTGCCATCGTGGCCATTCCCGAAGTGGGCGAGGTTTACGACGCAAAAGTTGTGAGCATCATGCCCTACGGCTGCTTCGTAGAGTTCATGCCCGGCAAGGAAGGCCTGCTTCACATCAGCGAGATTGCCTGGAAGCGCCTCGAAAACGTTGAGGAAGCCGGCATTCACGAAGGCGACACCATTCAGGTGAAACTTCTTGAAATTGACGAGAAGACCGGCAAGTTCCGCCTTTCCCATCGCGTGCTCGAAGAGAAGCCCGAGGGCTGGGAAGATCGTCCCGCACGCCGTCCCCGCCGCGAGGGCGATAACCGCGAACGCCGCGCACCCCGCCGCGAAGAACGTGAATAAAATGTAAACAATTATCATCAACAAGAGGATGCGCCGCGAAATCATGAGAGTTTCTGCGACACATCCTCTTTTTTTACCCGATAAATCATGAGAATCGTAGATTTGGGAGCAAGTAGCTCCGTGATCAACTGCTTCATGGCGCAGCTGCGCGATGTGAACACGCAGACCAACCGCACGCTCTTCCGCGGCAACCTGCGCCGCATTGCCCACGCCATGGCCTACGAGGTGAGTCGCACGCTCGACTATTCGGTCAAAAACATTCAGACACCCCTTGCCGTCAAGGAAGTGCCGACTTACGACGACCGTATCGTGGTGGGCACCGTGCTGCGTGCCGGTCTGGCGTTCCACGAGGGTTTCCTCGACGTGTTCGACGGTGCCGATGCCGCCTTCCTTTCCGCCTATCGCGAAGAGGGCAAGGCCGACGACATAAAGATACACATCGAATATATTGCCGCGCCGCATCTCGACGGCAGCACCTTCTTGCTCGTCGACCCCATGCTCGCCACGGGCGGCAGCCTTGAACTGGCTTATCAGGCCTTCCTTTCCAAGGGCAAGCCTGCCAAGCTCCACATCTGCTGTGTCATAGCCTCCCGCCAGGGCATAGAGCGGTTGCAGCATGCCTTCCCCGGCGACGACGTTACCCTTTGGGTGGCCGCCATTGACCCCCAACTCAACGACCGCGCCTACATCGTGCCCGGTCTTGGCGATGCCGGCGACCTCTCCTTCGGAGAGAAACAGTAGGGGCGTTCTGCAAAACGCCCGCCTGTATGCACGAAACGGTGCATTATTAGAAACGTTTTTTTTGCAACAATAAAACCCTCCTACACGATGTGTGCAGGAGGGTTTGTAGTTATATCAGTATTGTCTTTAATGCTTGACGCCGCGCTGTGCTAAGCATTCTCCTTTTGCAAGGCCTCGGCAATCTGATTTTCGATTTCCTCGCAAAGTTCGGGATTATCCTTAATGATTTTCTTCACGGCATCGCGACCCTGTCCGAGACGGCTCTCGCCGTAACTGAACCATGAGCCGCTTTTCTTGATAATGCCGTATTGTACGCCGAGGTCAACCACTTCGCCCGCCTTCGAGATGCCTTCGCCGAAGGTGATTTCAAACTCCGCCTTGCGGAACGGAGGCGCCACCTTGTTCTTCACTACCTTCACGCGCACCTGGTTGCCGATGGGGGTGTCGCCGTCCTTGAGCGTCGTGACGCGGCGAATGTCGAGGCGCACGCTCGAATAGAATTTCAAGGCGTTGCCGCCTGTGGTCGTTTCGGGGTTGCCAAACATCACGCCGATCTTCTCGCGCAGCTGGTTGATGAAGATGCAGCAAGTGTTGGTCTTGCTGATTGTTGCGGTGAGTTTGCGCAGTGCCTGGCTCATCAAGCGGGCTTGCAGGCCCACGCGGTTGTCGCCCATGTCGCCTTCAATTTCCGCCTTAGGCGTGAGGGCCGCCACAGAGTCGACAATCAGGATGTCAATGGCAGAGGAACGGATAAGCTGGTCGGCGATTTCAAGTGCCTGTTCGCCGTTGTCGGGCTGCGAAATAATAAGTTCATTGACATTCACCCCGAGTTTTTCGGCATAGAAGCGGTCGAAAGCGTGCTCAGCGTCGATGAATGCGGCCACGCCCCCTGCCTTCTGTGCCTCTGCAATGGCATGGATGGCGAGGGTGGTCTTACCCGACGATTCGGGACCGTAGATTTCGATGATGCGTCCGCGCGGATAACCGCCCACCCCGAGCGCGGCGTTGAGGGCAAGGCTGCCCGTAGGGATAATGTCGACGTTCTCGATGCCGATGTCGCCCATTTTCATTACAGAGCCCTTGCCGAAGTCTTTTTCGATTTTTGCCATGGCGGCCTGCAAGGCTTTGAGTTTCTCGGCTGCTGTAGGATTCGTGTTCTCGTCCATATATGTATATATTTAGTTACTTGTTAGTTGCTTTTTAGAGGGTTATCCCAATATTTGCGAGGCGTGGTTTCTCGTGTCGATTTCCTTCGGCGCGAAGATGCGTTCGATGCGTCCGTCCTCGCCGATGAGGAACGTGGTGCGGAACGTGCCCATATAGGTGCGGCCGCACATCTTCTTTTCTCCCCACACGCCGAAAGCGGCGACCCACTCCTTTTCGGTATCAGCAATCAGATGGAAGGGCAGGTTTTGCTTGGCGATAAAGTTGCGGTGCGAGCGTTCGGAGTCAGTGCTTACACCCAGCACTTCGTATCCCCGTGCTTTCAGGGCTTCGTAGTTGTCGCGCAGGCTGCATGCCTCTGCCGTGCAGCCCGGAGTGCTGTCTTTGGGGTAGAAGTAGAGCGCGAGTTTTTTCCCTTTGAAGTCGCCGAGTTTCACCTCGTTGCCATTTTCATCGGTGCCCGAGAGGTTGGGCACAAAATCTCCAATGTTCATAATAATGTCTTTATGTAGGTTATCTTTTCCCGTTGATTTTCGAAAGGCAAACTTACGCAAAAATCTTTGGATAATGCCCTTTTCTCGTCAGAAACACATCGTTCCCCTCAAAAAAACGCCCCGCCCTGTTTGTTAAAAAAGCAAACGGCTGCGCCGCTCCCTGCGCAGAGCGTTGATTTTGCGTTTGCATTCATTAAGGCGATGCGGCGCGAAAGTTTAGGGATAAACAAATCAATGGCACATTCTCATGGTTTTTCAATCAAAAGCAACAATTCTGGTTGATTTATGATGAATTCTCTTAAAATTTTTGCGGGATGGTATGTTAATATTATATTTATAATTATATTTGCGGGGAATTAAGGGCAAATGCTGTGAAATGTTCGGCGTGTTGCCGTTTAGTTTATTTCTTAACCCAAATTATTTCTAACAATCTAAAAATTAATTCTTATGTTGAAAGACATGTTTTCGTTCAACGGTCGCATGCGCCGTATTCACTACTTTCTGTACGGTCTTGCCGGCGGTTTGATTTTCTCTGTGGCTTACCTGATTGTTGCTTTCGCATTTGGAGCCATGTTCGATTCTTTTGCAGTATCGCTTGTCTTGCTGATTCCCTGCTATATCGCGTATGTGTGGTTTACTTTAGCCATTGGGGTAAAGCGCCTGCACGACATCGACAAAAGCGGTTGGTATCTTCTTATCCTGTTGATTCCTATTGTCAACTTTTTTTGGGCATTGTATATGCTTTTCGCCGACGGTACGGTTGGTCCCAACCGATTTGGCGCAGACCCCAAGAACCGCGTTGGCGCAAATGCGTAAAATGCCTATTCGATAGCGGTGTCATTGCAGCACCGCTGCTAAACTGTCGCTGCCGATTTCATCAGCCAAATGTGCAAAGAGGGCTTGCTCGCTTTGCTATGGGATAAAAAAAGCACTTGCATGGAAATTGCAAGTGCTTTTTTGTTTGTGGACCAGCTAGGGCTTGAACCTAGGACCTCCAGATTATGAGCCGCAAATATCGATTTTCATGATTTTCTATGGCATGTAACTATATTGATTTTCAACGATTTATGTTTTTGTGATTTTCACAGAATCTTATAAAAACACCCCTAACTGAAATAAAATGTTTACGCATTGTTTACGCAGACATGATTTTTGCCTATTTGTCCACATTTATAAAACCCACAGACTACTTGTTTTTACTTATTTATTCGTGGAATAATAGCCAAATCTTTGTTTTATTTGCTCTGTTTACGCATTGTTTACGCAAAATCGAGAATAAATGGCTGTATATCAATGTATTTCGATGGTTGTTTACATTTGCATTTACTCTTCAGACGGCACTTTTGTTGAAAAATCGCATTTTTGAGATAAAACCTTCAGACAATTCATTGGTAAGGTCTCGCAAAAGCATCCAGACTACTCTTTGTTTACGCAAGATTTTCCACAATGTGATGTTTGTGGTATTGGGTGAAGATTTTTCAACTTGACTTATACATTCTGGATGCTCTTTTTCGTTGATGTTTTGCCTTGATTGAATGTACGAGTTCATAGTATTCGCTCGGACTCAGTTGTTCTTTTTTCACCAAAGGCTGAAACACATTGAGTTTCCCTAATGTCCGCAATACTCTCAGCAGCAAATTAAACGAGCCAATCTCTCCTTTCTCAATTTTCTTCAGAGAGGAAAGAGAGATTTGCCGCATCAGCCAAGCTTTGTCGAGTGATATTCTGCTTCAGTCTAGCTGCTTTCAAGTTACCACTTATTCTATTAAAGATAATGGTATCTGCAAGCATGTAAATGTCATCCATAATAGTTTATTATTGAACTTTTGTGCTGCAAATATACGAATAATAGTGTGATAATAAATGTTATATTGAAACACCAATGTATAGCTTCAAGAAGTAAAAACTCACGCAATTATTTTTGCGTGAGTAATGTTATTCCTTAGCTTTTTCTTGTTAAGAATAAACCGATAGATTCATGCTTCTATAATATTGCCTTTGTTTGTTATCAGGAAGGCCCTGCGACAATCCAAGCATGCATATTGCTCAGTGATGACGGGTTCCGATTCCTGTTGGGTATGCCCAAAGACTTGATAGACATTGGGCAATCGCTCTCTCATGTATTGGTGGTCCGTTTCATCCGTCCACACTGGTGAGGGATATCTAGCATAGCCCCAACGTGAAGCGGAAACATCCATCAAGCCATTGAAAACAAAATCGAAAAGACTCTCTTCTGTCATCAGTTTGTCATTGAGGGACTTGCAGATGTTATGCACATCATTGACGTTAACCTTAGGCATCCTGTACCTTAGCCAACCCAAATCGACCCCGGCATGAGTGAAGAGGAAATCCTTCTCTTCTGTCCTTACCGTCATTGCCAGTTTGAACAAAGACAGATTTTCACTGAAGATTTGATGAATCTCATCATAGTGTTCTTTGTCTTTACGGCTGCTATTCATATCCTTGTCAAAGTAGTGGATGTCGTGATTACTCAAAAGCAGAGTAACCCTTTCCATGTTGGCTTTCTTGAAGTCAAGGATTTCCTTGAAATTCGCAAGAGCCTCACTTGGAAGGATGCCCTCATAATGTGTATATGGGTCCAGATAGTCTCCCAGGAAAATCACAGGCAAGTCAGGATACTTTCTTGTGGATGAAATCCAGAACAAACGCCCATGTATGTCTGGTATTATTAACAATATCGGGTTGTTATCTTTTTGTTTCATGTTCTTAACTTTTTATAGTTCAACGTACTTACCTGCATCAAATCCGTTCGAAAGATGTTCGTCATAGAATACATATCCCATTTGGTTGCTGAAGATTTTCGTCTTGCCAATGGTAGCATCTATATTGGTATGGGAATGACCATATATCCATACATCAATACGACTGCTGGCTATGAAATCGCCCAACTCCGTAGCGAAGGCACTATTGATGAGCGAATCCAGATGCTGTGGTGCCACCACCTGCCGTGTAGGCAAGTGATGAGTAACCACAACAATTTTCTCAGCCGTACTCTCCACTACGCTCTTCCTGACGAAATCCAAGCAGAACTGATGCAGTTGGTTATATTCGTTCACTTGAATGAGCTTCCCTTTGTATTTGGTCTGACGAAAATCATTCAGCCCCTTCCACACGAAATACTCATCCTGTGGGGAAATGTTCGACCACAACGTACTTAGGATGAAGTCTGTGTTATCAATCCGAACTACTTGATTCTGATAGATGCCTACATTGTCTTTGAGCATCCATTTCCATTGCAAACCTCGTTCCATCACGTCACAAAACTGGTAATACTCGTGGTTGCCAGGCACTATCAGAACCTGACGGTAGTTGGCTGATGCCCATTTCCAAAATTTACTGAGTGGAGCAACCGTATTGTTCAGGTAGAACGTATCACCTGCCAATACGAGCACGTCTCCTGTTACAGGAAACTCATTATGCTTTATGTACCTGCTGTTCTCTGCGAATTCCATGTGCAGGTCACTCATGTATTGTATCTTCATTGTTCTGTAGTTTTTAATCAACCATAAAAGAAAACCACACGTATCATGTCGGAGCTATAATAGCTGTAAATTTCATGGATGATGAAATAGATCTTATTCAACTCTGACACAACGCTAAGGTAGTCTTCCAAATAATCATCGTATGTTGCTCTTGGAGTCTGATAGTAATCGCCCTCTTCGATTTCTTCATTTTTTCCGTTATCTTTCCTCATTGAGGCCAGCATTTTTACGATCAACTGCATTTTACGATCATGAAAGGCATCTGCGAGATTAGAATATATTTGTTCTCCGCACTTATCGACAAATGCTTCTAATTCTGCTAGTGAGAAACAATACCAGTAAACAGGAAGGCTAAATCCTGCTACATATGCTCTTGCGTCATCACTCAACTCACCAGGTGAGATTGAATGACTTATGTCATCCTTTGAGAAAAGCGAAGCTGATGAGTAAAAGCCGGACGATGCTCTTTGGAGGAAACATAACTGCTTCTTCAATTTTAATTCTCCGATGATTGTGTCTGGCTTACCATATGTATCCTCTTCGTGTTTATTCCATACAGGTAAAGCCTTCCATTTGTTGTCCTTGTCAAGGACCTCTATAAATCTATGTGCATATACTCCCATATCATTCTCTTTTTATAGATTTAACTTTTTGTTCTGTTCTTTTCTTTCATCAATTTGCTTGTCAATGAATCTCTTTACTAGCCCAAATGATACTGGTGTAAAGTCGTTGTTGTCCACCCCTACATCATATTGGGTTGGATATAGATACTGAAGCCTCTCTGCATCATTTCCTGTGTTATTCTTTCGGGTATGGACATGACCGAATAGCTGCCATACTTCCTTATATCCACCTTCAAAACAAAGGAAAGGATAGTGACAGAGGTATATTCTCTGCTTGCCGACTTCGATGTGTATAGAGTCAACAAGCAAGTGCAATATTACGAATAATGTTTGTAGAACTCTTTAATTGGAGTTGAAAAATTGAGTTTTTCTCTTGGCCTCCTGTTGATTTTCTTCTGTACTTTAGTTATGTAATTGTCTGTAATCATACTGATGTCCGTAGCTTTTGGGATGTACTGCCTTATGAGTTTGTTGGTGTTTTCCACAGCCCCTTTTTGTCATGATGAATATGAATCAGTAAAGTAGACGGGCACTCCTCCGAGCTGTCTGCTTATCCATTGGTGCTCTGCAAATTCACTTCCGTTGTCCGTTGTTATGGTCAGCAGTTTGTCTCCTTTATATGGCATCAGCAGCCTCCACACGGTTTTAGCCACCGGCATGGCTTTCTTCCCATGCTTGAGTTTCGCCAAGAGCAGGAAGTTGGTGCTTCTCTCTATCATGGTCAGTATGGCGTGGTTATCCTTGTCCACGATGAGATCCATTTCCCAGTCTCCGAAGCGTTTGCCGTCTGCCTCTGCCGGCCGCTCGTGGATACTGACGCGGTTTCGTATATTGGTTGCCTTTGTCTCTTTCTTCTTCCGGGCTTTCCGGGCATATTTCATTTTGTGGCGGCAGTTCCTTGCGAGTTCGCCGGTTTCATCCTCACGTATGAACCTATAGATGGTTTCGTGGAATATGTGTATACCCTCCTTTGCCAAGAAGCCTGAAATCTGTTTGGGAGACCACTGCTCGTCCTTAATCAGCTATTCCACCCGCCAGCGCACCTCGGGCCTAACGGCGCGGTTGCCCGGAGTGCGGTGCTTCTTGCGCGTTGCACTCTCGTCTGCTTGTATCCAAAGGTATTTGCCATTTTTGGTGGCTTGGCGCCTAAGTTCGCGGCAGACTGTCGATTCCGATACATTGATGACCTGAGCAATGGCCTTGTTCGTTTCATGCTTTTGTTTTCCCAGATAGATTGCGTATCTTTGCTCACGGGTTAGATGTTTGTACATAGACAATACAAAGTTAACTAATCCTTGGGGAGGCAGTGGCTTCCCCTTTTTCTTTTTTGCATTGCCTGTAAACTCTATTGCTATGCGTCCCCTCCCTCGCCTTCGGAGCGTAGCG
>SAMEA3663092__coassemble_344_pt1 | contig 15377 bp, 9 predicted proteins | sample SAMEA3663092__metabat2_low_PE_014 | metagenome-assembled genome bin SAMEA3663092 (sample SAMEA3663092) | pig gut metagenome | biome: pig gut; feature: pig-associated habitat; material: faeces | place: France | collected 2012
CCGAACACGCGGCAACGCCCTCCCTCGCTCTGCGCAAAGAGCAGCGAGGGAAGCGTCAGCAACACGGCCGAGAGCCAAAGCCGAAAGGCGGAATTTATGTTTTTGAGATAATAAGAAAACATCTTTTAGAATGGCATTTCCTCGGGCGGCGGCACGGGGAAGGGGTCTTCGCTGGCGGGCGGCGCGGCGTTGATTTTCGAGCCGATGGCCTCCTCTGCGCCGGCGGCGGGAATATAGTTGTCGTCCTCGGGATTTTCAAATCGGGCAAACTTTCCTTTGAAGCGCAGGCGCACGTCGCCCACCGAGCCGTTGCGGTGCTTGGCGATGATGATTTCAGCCATGCCGCGCAAGTCGCGCCCCTTTTCGTCGGTGTAGAGATGATAATATTCGGGGCGGTGGATAAAGAGCACCATGTCGGCGTCTTGCTCGATGGCGCCCGATTCGCGCAGGTCGGACAGTTGCGGACGCTTGCCTTCCAAGCCATCACGCCCCTCCACGCCACGGTTCAGCTGCGAGAGGGCCAGGATAGGGATGTTCAGTTCCTTGGCAAGGCCTTTGAGCGAGCGGCTAATCTTGGAAACTTCCTCCTGGCGGCTGCCAAACTGCATGCCCGAGGCGTTCATAAGCTGCAAATAGTCGATCATAATGAGCTTCACGCCGTGCTCGCGCACGAGGCGGCGGGCTTTCGTACGCAACTCGAAGACCGAGAGCGACGGCGTGTCGTCCACGAAGAGCGGTTTGCCGATGAGGTCTTTCACCTTATAGTCCAGCTGCCCCCACTCGTAGGGCGCGAGCTGTCCGCTCTTGATCTTCTCGCCCTCAATCTCGCACACGTTCACAATCATGCGGTTAACCAGCTGCACGTTCGCCATTTCGAGCGAGAAGAAGGCCATAGGAATGTTTTGGTCCACGGCGATATTCTTCGCCATGCTCAGCGCGAAGGCGGTCTTACCCATTGCGGGGCGTGCGGCGAGGATAACGAGGTCGGAGTTTTGCCAGCCGGAGGTTATCTTGTCCAACTCGTGGAAGCCGCTGGCGATGCCGCTCAGGCCGTCGCCGTGCGAGGCCGCCTTTTGCAGCATGTCGTAGGCTTCCTTGATGACGGGGTCGATTTGCGTGTAGTCCTTTTTAAGGTTCTTCTGCGAAATCTCGAACAGTCCGCCCTCGGCTTCCTGCATGAGCTTGTCGATGTCCTGCGTCACGTCGAACGCCTTTTCTTCAATGTCGCTCGTGTAGGAGATGAGGGCGCGTGCCGTGGCTTTCTGCGCGATGATGTTGGCGTGATACTCGATGTGGGCCGACGAAAGCACCATGCCGCTCAGCGCGGTGATGTAAGGCGCGCCGCCGGCTTCCTCAATCTTGCCCATGCGCTGCAGCTTATCCGTGACGGTAAGGATATCCATGGGCTGGTTCTCGATGTTGAGGCTTTGGATTGCTTCGTAAATGATTTGGTGGCGCGGGTCGTAGAAGCTTTGCGGCTGCAAAATCTCATTGACGCGGAAATAGGCGTCGCGCTCTATGAGCAGGGCGCCGATAACGGCCTTTTCGAGGTCTACAGCCTGCGGTTGCAGGCGGCCTTCCGTTTCGGGCGCGGGCTTGCTGCGCCGCGAGCTTTTGCTGGAATTATATGGAGGCATATATTATTATATGTGTATTCTGTTGTAAAAAATATTTTCTTCCTTTAACCGGATGAGACAAAAACAATCAAAACCGCTTGTCCTGTATGGGCCTTACGGCTTGCCTTATCGGATAAACCCCGAGTCTGAAAGTCTTTCGACTTTCGTCTCGTGCTTTCTCCGCTAAGGCTGCGGTCGGTTCCCGCCCGCCCACACAGGACAAGCAAAAAACAGAAAAAAGTAAAGCATTTCGTCCTTACTATTTACAGTAAAAAGCAATCGTCCACTTTTTTCTGTTTTTTGCTTGCGTCGTTTGAAGCGGTCGGACATCGACCGCAGCCGCAGGGATTAATGGCGAGCGAAAGCTCTGCTTTCATGCTCGGCGTTAAGCCTGGCGGCGTGCCCTTGGGCTTCAAACGATGCAAGCGGTTTTTATGGTTTTTGTCAAAACTTATAACATATTCAACCCATAGGTTATTTATTCCCCCGCCTGCCTTTCGTAGCAGCCCATATCGGGAGCTTCGTCGGCGAGGCGGTTTTTGCCTAGGCGGTCTTCGGGATAGGTGAGCGCGGAAAGTTCAGCGTTGGCCTTGTTGAGCGCGCGCGAGGTGGGCGAAAGGTTGAATTTGTAAATCAGTTGGGCATCGTCGAAAGCAGGCTCGAAGCCGGCGGCGCGGTCGGCAGAGGTGCGCCCTTCGCCGTCCCAAAGGCAATCCACAAGCCGCTCGTCTGCGTAAGGCGGCGTATTGATTAGGCAGTTGAAGAAGCGGTACTCGAAAGCGTCCTCCGTGTAAGCCGAGTGGTTGCCCATGATATCGTCGTCCTTATTACCCGTGACGATGCAGTTGATAAAGTCGAGGCGTTCGAGCGGCGTGCGTTGCTCTCCGAGATAGTTGGAGAAGTCGAGCGCCACGCCGTAGCCGCCCGTAAAGGGGTAGAAGCGGGCGATGGTGCAGTGGGCAAACGTGTTGTCGCCGCCGTGCAGCTCCACGCAGTTGCCGCCGGCGTTGGTGATTTGGCAGTTGCCCACGTAGATGTTTGCCATCGTGGCGGTGAGGCAGTTGTTCGTGGCGTTGTGCAGGATAGAGTTTTCCATCACGAGTTTCTCGCGCGTCAGGTCGCCCGCTTCGAGCGTCAGTCCCGTCTTGGAACTGTGCAGGTCGAGGTAGTTGATGTAATTGCCGTAGCTTTGCGCTTTCAGCGTCACGCCGCCCCATTGTCCGGGAACGCGGTCATAGGGCTGCCCCTCAAACATATTCTCGAAGCGGTCGCCGCGCATCACTACGGGCTTGTCCAGCGTGCCGAGCACGAGCAGCGTGCCGTAGACGATGAGCCGCGCCTCGCCGTGAAAGTAAAGCCTTGCGCCGGCAGGCAGCGTGAGTGTCGCGCCCTCTGCCACTACGAGGCTGTCCTTGATGCGGTAGGGGCGGGCGGCATCGAGCGTGCGGTCTTCCGTAATCGGTGTGCTCGGCAGATTGATGACCGACTGCCCCGTAGCGGTGAGCTTCACCTTTTGCACTGCGCCGCCACCCGTCTGGAACACGAGGCGGTCCTCATGGCGCACCGGCTCGTCAGTGTCGAGTTGCGGCGGGTTGGCAAAAAGGTAAATCATGATGCTGTCCTTACCCATCACTTCAAAGTCCGTTGCGCTGCCGCCCGCGAGCGGCGTGCCGTCTACATTCACCTTGAAAGCCGTGCCTGCGCCGCCTTCGAGGTATACGCTCGGCAGGGCAATGGTCTTATCGGTGGGGTTGTAGGCAGTGAGGCGCACCGTTCCCGTAGGCATTCCGCTCACAATGGTGTCGAACGCCACGGAGTCTGCCGAGAAGTAAAGGCGGTCGTCGGGCGATGTGGACACGTCCTCGTCCGAAAGGCACGAGGCGAGGGAGCAGAGCAGCAGGGACAATAATATAATAATGGGTAGTGGGCGCATAGAGCGTTGTAAAAGCCGGGGCGCATTGCCTGCGCCCTTTCTCGGTACGCAGGCAACGCGCTTCCGTTGCAGTTTTATTTATTAGGAATATTTACAAGAATGTCGAGCAGATGATCCCAAACCATTTGCACTGTGGGGATAAGCAGACGCTCGTCGGGCGAATGCACGCCGCGCAGCGTGGGTCCGAAGCTCACCATGTCGAGGTGGGGATATTTCTCGCTGAACAGGCCGCACTCCAAGCCGGCATGTATGGCGAGGATTTTCGGCTCCTTGCCAAACAGGCGCTTGTAGCTTTCCTCGGCAATCTTCACGATGACGCTGTTGGGGTTCATCTTCCAGCCAGGATAGCCCTCGTTGGTCTCCACCTCTGCGCCGCCGAGGCGGAAGGCCGCGCGGATTACTTCGGCCATGTACTCGCACGCGCTGCCTACGCTGCTGCGCTGGCTCGTGGTTACCTCCACGATGTCGTCGAGCTTGTGTATGCTCGCAAGGTTAGAAGACGTTTCAACCAGCCAGTCCAAGTCTTGGCTCATCGCGAACACGCCGTTGTGCACGGCTTGCAGCGAGAGCAGCATGGCCTGCGCCGTCTTGCGGTCGATGGCCTTGGCAGCGGCGGGCTGGCTTTCGAGGTAAAACTCCATTTCCTTTTCCGTTACGGAATATTCCTCCGCAGCCTGCGCCGCCAGCACGTTGAGGTCGATGCGCATCTGCTCTTTCTCGGCAAACGGCACTGCGCACACGGCGTAGCCCTCCCGGGGAATGGCGTTGTGCAGGCCGCCGCTCTGAATGTCTACGAGGCGCAGGTCGGTCTTTTCAAATTCCGCCATGAGATAGCGCACAAGCAGTTTGTTGGCGTTGGCGCGTTTCTTGTTGATGTCGTCGCCCGAGTGTCCGCCTGTCAGCCCTTTCACGCCGACTTTGAAGCAGAAATAGCCTTCGGGCACGCTCTCTTCTTCAAATTTGAAGCGGGCCGTGGTGCGCACGCCGCCGGCACAGCTCACGAACATCTGCCCCTCGTCTTCCGAGTCGAGGTTGATGAGGAAGTCGCCTGTCATAAAGCCCGGCTGCAAGCCCATTGCGCCCGTCAGGCCCGTTTCCTCGTCGCGCGTGAAGAGGCACTCGATGGGGCCGTGCTTGATGTCGCTCGATTTGAGGATGGCCATTTGCATGGCCACGCCGATGCCGTCGTCTGCGCCGAGAGTAGTGCCGCGTGCCTTCATCCAGTCGCCGTCCACGTAGGTTTGGATGGCGTCGTTGTCGAAGTCAAACTCCACGTTGGCGTTCTTCTCGCACACCATGTCGAAATGGCTTTGCAGCACCACGGTCTTCATCTGCTCGCAGTCCGGCGTGGCGGGCTTCTTGATGAGCACGTTGCCCACGGCATCGACGAGCGTTTCCAGCCCGAGGCTTTCGCCGAAGGCTTTGAGGAAGTCTATCATCTTTTCTTCCCTCTTTGAGGGGCGAGGCACTTTGTTCACCTCTGCGAAGCAGTCGAACACGACGGCCGGCTGCAAATTTTCTTTTCCGTTCATAGTTGTTTATTTTCTTGTTCTTGGTTTATAGTTTCGGTTTCTGTTTCTTGTTCAATCGGTTCGCTGTCAATTATTTCCTTATCCAGTTCCAGCATCTTGTTCGACCTTTTCCTCGATACGGCATACCACCAAACGAAGCACGCCGCCAAGGGCACAAGGAAATATATGGCAACTCCTCTAATTGGCGTGAGGAATCTGTAATACCAAAAGTAATAGGCAAGGAAATGATAAGTGAGAAAAATAAATGCGGGTTCTATGAATGCAGATTTCCGCGCATGAGGGTAGGCCTCTCCGTCGAACTTGTAATGCGCGTAATGGTAGCCGGCGGACATGCCGCAAAGCATATACATCGGCATAAGGAATACCGCCAAATAGAAAAGCATCAGCAGGAAAAATTCCAAGGTTATGCCATAATCCGTTATGCTAATACCCAGATGCACCATGCTTTCCATCAAGCCGAAACCAAGACCCTGTGTCGCGCCGACCATTACGTAGTCGTAACGATATTTCATGGCAAAGTTCTCTTTCTCCAATAAATTCTTGGGAGCGATAGTCGACACGCCGCAATAAAGCATTGGCACAAATATGATGGTAAACAACGCATAGCGGGAGAGGAGCTCCATGGAGGTGAAAGTGCGCTGCGCCGTCGATGTTCCCATGATGAGCCAATTAATCACAGAAAAACATAGCATACACACACCCCCTACAAAGCAAAACCCGGCATACAAGCCTGTCGACATCGGGGAAAAGGTTTCTTTCCTCGGTGAGCGGTGGGAGATATACCACAGCAGGATAATTGGAATGATTAATGCCGGAAGGACTCTTATGTCTACACTTTTGCTCATAGTTTTCGCAGTTGTACTGAATAATTATAACGCTTTTTCTTCTTAATTATTGTACCTTTTCTATATTATATTTGTACGCGCGCGGGGGAAAGTTGATGCCGCGAGGCTGAATTGGTTATATCTTCATACTGACTTGCACCGAAATATCGTTTTTCCACGCCGAGGCTATGCGGTCGGGGCCGCTGCTTTGTTCCGAGCGGTTGAAATAGCGCAGGGAGGAAAGGCGCAGGGCGAGGGAGAGCCACGGGGCAGGACGGTAGGCGGCGAGGGCAGTCCACTTCATGCCGTGGTAATAGAAGGAGGAAAAGGCGGCGGCGTGGGGCAGCTGCGGGTCATAGGCATAGACGGCGGAGTCGAAGCCGTCGGTGAAGAACACCGCGCCGAACCCACCCACGCGCCAATGCTTTCCCGCAGCATACGCCCCGCGCAAGTAGCACAGCCAGCCAAAGGTGGCCGCCTCCGTCTGGCTCGCCGCAAGCGTGAGGTCGGCACCGCCGCGCACCTGCAACGTATTGTCGGTGTAGCCTGCTTGCAGGCGGGCGCGGTGCTTCTGTACATATTCCATGTAGGGCTTGTATCCCGAAATGTCGTATTGCCGTGCCTTGAAACGGTAACGCGCCAGCAACTGCCAGTGCTTGCGGAACGCCCATTCGCCCTGCGCTTGCAGTTCCAAGCCGTTGGAGGCTTGCGAGGCGCGATATACGGGGTGGGGGAAGCGAAACAGGTCGATGTAGGCGGTATAAAGCCCCCGGCGGCCGGCGCGAAAGGCGGCGGAGAGCATCAGTCCCGTCTCGTTGGTCAAAGATGAGGCTTGCTGCAACGTCTGTCCGAGAAAACTGAAATAGCCGGGGCTGAAATGCCTGATGTCTGCTTGCAGCGACCAGTCTTTCGGGTGGGCGAAGCGCACGATGTTGCGCGTGGCGATATGCGCGTTCTGATCCAGCGCCGTTTCTCCCAGAATAAGCCAACGCCCGAGGCGTGCGGCATAGTCGAGCGAGGCGTTGCCGCAGGTCGTTCCCCGGAATGCGTCTGCCGTGTAAGTACGCAGTTCGGGGCTGTAAAGCAGGGCAAAGTGCGTCATTGCGCCGTTGAGGCTCGCTTGGAAGCGGTTGCTTCTGAAACCCACGCTGCCGCCCGCGCTCACCGTGCGCAGATTGCGCTTGCGCTCCATTTCTCGGAGCGTGCGGTGCAGGCCGGTGGTGAGGATGCTGCCCACCGTGTCGCCCTCGAGCCTTGCATCGAGGCGGCGCAGGGAGGCAAAGGCTGTGGCATGCCAATGCCCGTGCTGATAGCTTAGTCCCGCGCCGCGCAGGTAGCGGCATTCTTCGGTCGAGGTGTGCGGGCGCAAGTTGTGCGGCAGGGTAGGCTCACTGCCTGCCAGCATGGAGCGCGAGGCATAAAGCGCGTTGCCGGCTGCGAGTCCCAGTCCGAACCGCGCTTCATAGTCGCCGAGGTAGCAAGTCAGCCCTTTGATGCCGCCTATCTCGGCATAGCCCGACAGGTAGTCGTAGGGGCGGTTGCCCAAGCGGGCGAACGGCTCGCCGCCGTCCTTGTCGGCGGTCAGTCCGAGGCGCAGCAGTCCTTTGGCCTCATAGCGGTAGCGCAGCACATTGCGCATATTGTTGCCCCAATACACAGAGTTGGGGTTTTTGTCATATTGCGCCCGGTCGATAGGTTTGTATGCGTCGCGCTTATATAGCGGCACGTCCAGGCGGGTTTCGAGCGAGTGCTTGCCGTCTTTAAGCCGCTGCCACAGGGAGCGTGGCTTGGCGGCAGGCGGTGCGCAGGCGGCGAAGAGGTGGAAGAAGTGGCGCGTGTCGAAATGCCAGCCCGGCACAAACATCAGTTCGCCCAGCGAGCGCAGTCCGCCTTTTCGTTCGCGATAGGCGAGGAGGGAGTCGGCTTGCGCTTCTGTCACGAAAGGGAGAAGCAGGAGTTCCGAGCGCGTGGCGGCGTTCACGTCGAGCGGTGCGCGGTGCAGTTCCTCAAACAGCGCAATCTGCTCCTCCGTTTCTGCCTCTTCGCCCTCGCCGTTCAGGTAGTTGTCGATGAAGTCCGCCCATGTGAGGCTATCGCCGTCCGCGATGTTTTGAGCAAAAATACTGCCGCCCGGGATATTGGGCGGCAGTATAACGAGTATCGCCAATATTGTGATAATGATATTACGCATGGCGCGGTTGTGATGCGAATGAGTTTTTTATTTGCCCACGAATTTCACGAATTTACACGAATTATTTTGCATTGTGTCTTAATGGCGACCTGTTCGGTCGCACGAATTTTCACGAATGCAAACTCATTAATTCGGCGAGTCCTTTCTTTATTTTCCCAAGTTAAGCGAGCCTGAGCCTATCATCTGTCCGTCGGCAAAGATGTGGGCGGTGTAGCGTCCGGCGCCAAGGAACTCGCTGACGGGCACGTACATCGTGACGCGCATCTCCTGCCCCGTGTATTCCACGTTCTTTGCGGCGGAATATTCGATGTTCTTGTTTTCGTAGGCAAAGGTGCCGCCGGGATTTACCACCTGCTGGTTGGGCTTCATCATGCGCACATAAACCATGCGGTTGCCGGCTTCGGCGGTTACGTTACGGGTAATGGTGAAGGAAACGCTGAAGCGGCGTATGTCCTTGCTCTTGCGAGCCGCCTTGCCGTTGTTTTTGAGCGGTTCGATGCTCACGGCTGTGGCGTTGAGCTGTGCGGCGATGGCCACCTTCTCCGAAAGTCCCGCGTTGCGCTCGTTCAGGCCCGTTATCTCGTTTTTGGAGCGCGCGGCATCGGCGAGGGCGGCGTCGCGCTCGCCCATGAGGGCTTGGTTGAGCTGTTGCAGCGAGTCAACCTGGCGGATATAGTCTTTGAGCACCTCGCGCACGGTGGCGAGTTCCTTTTTCAGTCGGAGGATTTCGGCCGCGCTGGCGTTCTTCACGTTTTTCAGTTCTTTGAGCAGGCTTTCTGCGCGGCGCTGCTCCGCGTCAAGGCGTGCCACGAGGCTATCGTCGCGGATTGTTTTCTTCATCTCGCCATATTGCAGCGCAAACTCGGCGTACTGGTTTTCCATTTCCTGTTTGTCGAGTTCGGCAAGCTGGCGCAGTTCTTCAAGTTCTTTCTCTTTGTCTGCCAGTTTCTTGGAGTCGGAATTGCAGCCCGTGAGCAGCGTGCCGAGCCCCAGCGCGGCGAGGCAAAGCGCGGGTAATAGGCGGAGGTGTTTCATTATGATTATGCGATTATTGTTCAATAGAATTTTCTGCCTCATATTCGGCGCGTGCATCTTCGTAGAAAGCGGCAATAGAGGCATTCATGTAAGGCGCGAGCCACAGGAAACCGATACCGAAGGTCAGAATGCTGAGAATGCCCCAGCCGATAAAGCTCAGGGAGAGGCAGAAGAGTTTCCAGCGGCGGCCTTGCATGATTTCGCAGCTGCGGGTGATGGCTTGCCTGGCGGTAAGTTCCGGCTCGTCCATAATAATATATGGCGTAAGGGCATAAGAAAATGCCTTGATGATGCCCGGAATGATGAGCAGCAAAGCCCAGAGGAACGTGAAGAGGTTTACGAGGAAAAGGGCGCAGAAAACGCGTGTGTAGCGGCCGCCACGGAAACCGTCGAAGAGATTTTCAAGGTCCACGCTTTCTTCACGATGGTTGCGCAAGAGACTCACCGTCAATCCCCAACTGAGCGGCAGGGCAAGCAGAGAAAGGATATTGGAGATATTAGAAAATGATAGCGATGCCAGCACATTCTCGGGCGAAAGTATTTCAAGAAGACTGCCGATGTATCCCGGAATTTGCAGCAGCACCTGGATAACATAAAAAAGGAACGTCATGAGCACGAATGTGCCCCATTTGCCTTCCAGCCGCTCGCGGGCTTGGGCGCGGAGTTCTGAATTGAGTTGCATGATAAAGGGAGTTTGTGGGTTTCAGACAAAGAATATTATCAAAATCCTTATTCAATAATTGTGATCCACCCGTGGCGGTCGGGCTCAATGCCGTATTGAATGTTGCGGAGCGTGTTGTAGAGTTTCGTGGAAACGGGACCGGGCTTGCCGTCCTTAGCAATCACGTAGCTATTGCCGTTTTCGAGGTCGTCAATCTTGCCGATGGGGCTGATAACGGCGGCCGTGCCGCACGCGCCTGCCTCTTCGAACGTGGCAAGTTCTTCTTCGGGAATAGGGCGACACTCAACCTGCAGACCCAAATCGAGGGCGATTTGCTGCAAACTCTTATTGGTAATTGAGGGCAGGATTGAGGAAGACTTCGGCGTGATGTACTTGCCGTCTTTGATGCCGAAGAAATTGGCTGCGCCGCATTCGTCGATATATTTCTTCTCTTTCGCGTCGAGGTAGAACTCGCAGGCGTAGCCATTGTCGTGCGCCAGCTTGTTGGCGCGGAGGCTCGCGGCGTAGTTGCCGCCCACCTTGAAGCGTCCCGTGCCGAGCGGTGCGGCGCGGTCGTATTCGCGCACGATGACATAGTTGTTCGTAGAAAATCCGCCCTTGAAATAGGGGCCTACGGGCGTTACGAACATCAGCAGCAGGTATTCGTTGGCCGGCCTTACGCCCACCTGTGGGCCTGTGCCGATGAGGAGGGGACGGATGTAGAGCGCGGCGCCCGTTTCGTAGGGCGGAATGAAGCGTTCGTTGAGGAGAATGACGCGGCGCACCATTTCGCAGAACTTGTCCGTCGGCATTTCGGCCATTAGGATGCCTTGCGCCGTGTGCTGCATGCGTGCTGCGTTTTCCTCGATGCGGAAAGCGCGTATTTTGCCGTCGGGGCAGCGGTAGGCTTTCAGGCCTTCGAAGGCCTCCTGCCCGTAGTGCAGGCAAGTGGCTGCCATGTGCAAGTTGATGTATTCGGAGGAAGACGTTTCGATTTCGCCCCATGCGCCGTTGCGGTAGTAGCAACGCACGTTGTAGTCGGTGGGGAGGTAGCCGAAGGGCAGATTTGCCCAGTCGATATTAGGTTGTTGCATTGTATTATTTGGTTGAAAAGTTGTTGCAGTGCGCGGCAAAACGCCACTTTCTGCGCAGCAAAGTTACGTATTTATTATATGGTGGGTTCTATAAATGAGTAAAATCTTATTAGTTTTTTGCTTGATTTGCTGTTGGTAGACTAAGTATAATCTATCTATAAACCCCTTAATGGAATGAGTATAAGTTTTTATACAAAAACAGTAAAAACCGCTTGCTTCGTTTGAAGCCCAAGGGCTACGCCGCTGGGCTTAATGCCGAACTTGAAAGCCTCACGGCTTTCGCTCGTCCTTAATTCCAGCGTCTGCGGTCGGTGCCCGCCCGCTTCAAACGAAGCAAGCAAAAAACAGGAAAAAGTGATGCATTAGTTCCTTTAATTTTTACAAGAAAAGCAGATGCCCACTTTTTTCTGTTTTTTGCTTGTCCTGTGTGGGCGGGCGGGAACCGACCGCAGCCTAATTGGGTAAAGCGCGAGACGAAAGTCGACAGACTTTCAGGCTCGCGCTTTATCCAATTAGGCGAGCCGGTAGGCTCACACAGGACAAGCGGTTTTTATTGTTTTTGTTTATATCATCCAACACGTTGTTTTTATTTCCTGTTCAGCCAATAGAGCCGCCGCGGCTCACTCATCTTCTCGATGGCATAGCGGAGCGCGGTGCGGGGCAGGGCGCGGTAGTGCGTTTCAAGGTAGCATTCAAGCACGTCCTCGTTTTTCTTCCATATTTCGCGCAGCATCCAGCCCACGGCCTTATGGATTAGGTCGTGCTTATGACCAATTAGGGCAGAGGCTATGCGCAGAGCGTCGTCAAACTGTCCGCAGCGAATGAGCATCCAGTTGGTCACCATGGCCACGCGCTGCTTCCAAAGGTTCGCGTCGGCGGCGAGGCGGTCGAGCAGACTGCGGTCGGGCATGGTGCCGTCGGGGAGGGGAAAGAGCAGATAGATACCGAGGATTTTCGGGCACGACATATCCACGAGGTCCCAATTGTTCGCGCTTTCGAGATGTGCAAGATAGAAGTCGGCGATTGCTTTCCGCCTTTCGGCAAATGCGGTGCGGGGCAGGCGGCGCGAGGGCGTGGCGGCTTTCATCTCCTCCACGAGGAGCAGCAGGCCGCAGAGTCGCACTTCGTGCCACGGCGAGGCGAGGAGTTTCTCTATTTCCGTCAGCGGCGTTTTGAGGCGTGCCATGTTCACCACGCTCCTCGTTTGCGGGCATTTGATGCCGAGAAATTGGTCGCCGTGGCCATATTCTCCTTTCCCTGTCTTGAAGAACTTCATCAATATTTCCCTTTGCTTCTTGTCGGCAAAGAGCATCAGAGCCTCCGTGATGTCGGCTGCGTTGTAGGTGTTGGGCATAAGTTGAATTAGGATAAGTAGGGACGTATTGCTTACGCACGTAATTTAATCATAGATAAATAAGCGTTGGCTGAATATGAAAACAACCACGTAGTATTTCAATTGACTATTTTTCTTGCCCACGAATTTCACGAATTTACACGAAACATTTTCAATGAATTAAATGGCGACCTGGTCGGTCGCACTAATCACACGAATGCAATGCTTGAATTCGTGAAAATTCGTGCGACCGAGCAGGTCGCCTTTAATACACAGGACATAGATTCGTGTAAATTCGTGAAATTCGTGGGCAAAAAATAATTTGCAATAAGTTCATTCAATCGGTTTGTTGGTGGGAGCGCATTCCGATGCCGCAATCAGTTCCTTGTAGATGTCGCTGCCTTCCAACAGTGTCCTGTTGCCTATCATGAAGAAGGCGCGGCGAGCGCGGGTGATGGCCACGTTGAGCTTGCGGTCGATGTCGGCGGCGCCTATGCGCTGCACCGATGAAAGCACGTCCAGTTGATACGGGCGCGAAATCGTTGTGGAGAAAATGATGAAATCGCGCTGGCTGCCCTGATAACATTCCACTGTGTCCACAGTAATTTGCTCCGCTCCGCGTATGCCCGCTTGCTGCAAACGCGAGCGCACGCAGGCTATTTGGCTGCGGAAGGGCACGATGATGCCCACGCTTTCGGCAGGCTCGATCTCGCGGCCGTTTCTGCCGTAGAGCGCGATGAGTGCCAGCACCAGCCGCGCCACCATATCGGCCTCTGCCTCGTTTGCCTTATTGTTTTGCGGCGGCGCGTCGGGCACGATATCAATAAACCCGAGGCGCGTGCTTGCGGCAAACTGCTCCAAGGGGTTTGCGCCCGGCGCGGGCAGTGCGGTCTCCTTTTGATGGGGTAGGGGCACGGGACGCAACTCGCCGCCGTAGAACTTGCGGTTCACGAAGTCGGCTATGTCGGGGTGCATGCGCCCTTGTCGGTTGAGCAGTCCCACAAACCGCCCGTCGCCGCTGCGCGTTTGCAGGCGGTGCAGCCGTTCAAAGAGGCTGTCGGCCGTGTCGAGCAATCCGATGTCATTGAGTTGCGGGTCGCGCACCGCAGTTTGCGCCTCCGGCGAAAGCACCACGGCGGGCAGTTGCTTGTGGTCGCCGATAAAGACAAACTTCCCGATGGCGCTTTCCCCCTTTTCCGTCTTGGCACACAGCAGCCCGAGGGCCTGCGGTTCCAATATCTGCGATGCCTCGTCGAAGAGGGCGCAGTCAAACTGCTTGATGCGGAAGAGTTGCGGCGTGCCCGTCAGCGTGGTGAGCGTACCTATATATATATATGTATGGTCGAGCAGCGAGCTTACGGCGCGGCGGTTGGCGGCCGAGGCGGCAAGGTTGGAGAAGAGGCGGGGACGATAAGGCTCGGCGCAGGTCTGCTCCGCCCCGATGCGGATATAGGCGGCTTCGGGATAGACTTTCGCCACATTTTCCAGCATCCCGCAAATCTCGTCCACGGCGCGGTTTGTGTAGGCCGTGAGCAAAAGGTTGCCGTGGCGCAAGAGACCGCGGCGGCGGTCCTCGATAAATTCTTCCACCAAGGCACGCAGTGCCACGTTCGTCTTGCCCGTGCCCGGCGGGCCTACGAGCAGGAAATAGTCCTTTGCCTGCCGCGCGCGCAGCAGCACGTCGGCGAGATGGGGAGGATACGTGCCGTGAAGACCTACTGCCTTATCGGCTTCGGGTGTCCGCTCTCCGAGCAGCAGGGCCCGCCGATGCTCCGGCGCGGTGAGCAGGGAAAAGAGGTTGCGATAGGCTTGCGAGAAAGGAGTGTCGGAATAGTCGTGCTCCATTCGGAACCGGCTGTCCGGGGCAAAGAGCGCGGCGGGCTGCTCATAGGGCAGGCGCATCGTGAGCCGGTCGCCGCCGATGCTTTCGATGTAGCCTCGATAGAGTTGGCGCGTGGTGGCATTCGGTGTGCCCGCACCCCCTTCTTCGTAAAACAGCACCATCTCGCCCGGCGAAAAGTTGGCGCAGCCGCCGTCCACGCCTTCGGGCAGGCGCATCGCGATGCTTTCCACGCGCCCCGCCGCCTCCATCGGTTCGGGACGCAGACCGGCGAGCATATCTCCCGAGAGGCTTTTGGCTGCCTCGTCCACGCGCCACAACGCCGCAAAGGAGCGGTTGGAGTCCGGGCGATGGTCGTCCGTCTTTGCGCGAAACTGCTCGCGGGCAAGGAAGGTGAGGAAACGGTCAAAATATTTTTTCGCCACGCCTCCCCGTTCCTGAATGGGGCGCACGATGTCGAGGATTTGAGGACGGAGATATTGGTGGTAAAACTTATTGTCGAGACCGCGCTCATTGATATGCTCTTCGGTCAGAAGGCTCAGCACGTCGTCCACATGCCCTTCTCGCAGGGCGCGTTCCAAGGCCATGATGCCGTTGCGCAGCATGATGCTGTCGCTCACCGCAGCGCCCGCCACGCGCTCGTTGAAGAGCATCGGGTAGCGCGTGTAGAGGAGAAATGCCTCCGTGTTGTTCCACGACAGGCGGAAGTTGCGCCGCAGCATCTCGCTATATAGCGTCATCTGCAACTTATGCTCCGCCCTCGGGCGTTGCGGACGGCCGGAAAACTCCTCGGCCTTGCCCGATTTCACTTCCACAAGCAGGCGCATATCTTTGGACATCACGTCGAAGCGTCCGCGCAGCCCCAGTTCGGGACAGAGAAATGATGCCTCCACCAGCATGTCCTCGCGCCGCTGCCCCGTCTTGTCGGTGCAGAGACGGTTGCCCACGGTGGAGAACACGTTGGAAAACTGCTCTTTAAGGTTTTGGAAATAACCGGGTGCGAGTTCTTTCTCGAGCGCGGCGTAACTGAGTGCCGATTCTGCGAAATGCTGGCTCGCGGCGCGGCGATAGATGCTTTCGAGCCGCGCGGCATCGTCGGCCGCGCCGTCGTAGCGCAACGCTTCTGCCATAAACTGGTTCGTGGCATTACCCAAGAGAATGGGCAGCGATACGGGCGGCGGCGCGAAGCGCGAGAGCAGGAAGCCCAGCGGCGAGTTGCCGTAAGGGCGCAGGCACGCGGCGAGGGCGGTGACGTCGATGAGATAGTCGGGTTCGAGCACAATCTCGCCGGCGACCAGTTTGCCGTCCGCGCCCTCCC
>SAMEA3663092__coassemble_348_pt1 | contig 15263 bp, 10 predicted proteins | sample SAMEA3663092__metabat2_low_PE_014 | metagenome-assembled genome bin SAMEA3663092 (sample SAMEA3663092) | pig gut metagenome | biome: pig gut; feature: pig-associated habitat; material: faeces | place: France | collected 2012
GCGGTTTTTATGGTTTTTGTCAAAATCAATAACTAATTCCTTGCTAACGCGTGCGCCGCGGTGCACGGGGTATTTGTATTTGAAAAGCACGAAATCTTCTGCAAAATTACTACTTTTGCAATTCCCATACGTGATAATAGGCTTTTTTAAGTATGGGAAGAAGGCGTGCCGCGTCTTTTTTCCGTAACTTCGCCTTTGAATTTAGAAAATACCGCAATGACAAACGGCAGACTGCTTTGGGTGGACGACGAAATTGATTTGCTCCGCGCCCACATCTTGTTCCTCGAAAAGAAAGGCTATGACGTTTCCACCGCTTCCAACGGATCGGACGCGCTCGAACTGTGCGAGAAAGAAGATTTCGACCTCATATTTCTCGATGAAAACATGCCCGGCCTCAGTGGCCTCGAAACGCTCTCACAGCTGAAAGAGCGCGGGGTGAATACGCCCGTGGTGATGGTGACGAAAAACGAGGAGGAAAATATTATGGACCAGGCCATCGGCGCGAAAATAGCCGACTACCTCATCAAGCCCGTCAACCCCAACCAAATCCTGCTGAGCATCAAGAAAAACATACACCGCCGCGAAATCGTGCAGGAAGCCACGCAGACGGGCTACCGGCAGGAGTTTTCCAAAATCGATCTCCAAATGTCGGAAAACCTTGATGCGGAGGGCTGGAAAGAACTCTATAAAAAGTTGGTGTACTGGGAGTTGGAGCTTTCTCAGACCGACGGCGCGATGAACGAGATGCTGCAAATGCAGAAAGCCGATGCCAACAGAAATTTCGCCAAGTTCATCGCAAAGAACTACGCCGCATGGATTGCCGCCCCCGACAGCCGCCCCATACTCAGCCCCGACGTGATGAAGCGCCGCGTCTTCCCCTTGCTCTCCTCGGGCAAAAAGGTTTTTTTGCTGGTGCTCGATAACTTCCGCTTTGACCAGTGGCGCGTGCTGAGCCAAGAACTGGCAGATGACTTCGACATCGACGAAGATGTCTACTTCAGCATTTTGCCTACCGCCACGCAATACGCCCGCAATGCCATCTTCTCGGGACTGATGCCCCTGCAAATCAAGGAAATGTACCCCGCGCTTTGGGTAGACGAGGAGGAAGAAGAGGGCAAGAACCTGCACGAAGAGGCACTGCTGCGCGAGCAACTGGCGCGCTTCAGGCGCAAGGAAACTTTCACCTACCACAAACTAAACGACTCAGTCGCCGCCGACCGTCTGCTGGCGCAGATGAACGAGCTGACGCAGTCGCCGCTGAATGTGTTGGTGGTAAACTTCATCGACATACTCTCCCACGCCCGCACCGAGTCGAAAATGGTGCGCGAGCTGGCTGCCAACGAGGCGGCCTACCGCAGCATCACTCTTTCCTGGTTCAAGCATACGCCCATCAAGGAACTCTTCGACCGCCTCGCGTGCCTCGACTACGAAATTCTCATCACAACCGACCACGGCAGCATTCGCGTGGACCAGCCGACCAAGGTGGTGGGCGACAAGAACGTGAACACCAACCTGCGCTACAAACTTGGCAAAAATCTCAACTACAACGCCCGCGAGGTGTTTGAGGTGAAGCAACCGCGCAGCATTCAGCTGCCCGCGCCCAACCTTTCCACAACCTATATCTTCGCCACGGGTGCCCGCTTCTTCGCTTATCCCAACAATTATAATTATTACGTGCAGTATTATAAAGACACATTCCAGCACGGCGGCGTTTCTATGGACGAGATGATCGTGCCCCTCGTGTCGCTGCGCCCGAAAAAGAGATAATATTCTGATTCTTCTTTAGTAGACGAGTAGACAAGTAAACGAGTAAACAAGACAAAGATGTCGTGCATACTATATTTTATAAAGGTAACTTGTCTTGTTTATTGGTCTACTCGTTTACTTGTTTACTGAAACCCATATATATAATATTGTATATGCACACCTTTCGTAAATTCCTTTTCCTCCTTCTTATCATGTCCCCATTCCTTGCCAACGCTTCGGCAAAAGATTTTATCAAGCAGCGCGACACGCATTTCTATAAAGGAGATGCGCGGCAGCCTTATTATTTTGTGGGCACCAATCTTTGGTACGCACCGATTTTGGCTTCGGAAGGGCAGGGCGGTGACCTGCCGCGTCTCTGTCGCGAACTGGATTCTCTGAAAAATATCGGGGTGGACAATCTGCGCATCCTTGTAGGGGCTGACGCGGGTTCGGCAAATGTCACGTCGGTCGCGCCCGTGCTGCAATCCAAGCCGGGTGTGCTCAACGATACGCTGCTTGCGGGCTTGGACCGTATGCTCGCGGAACTCGAAAAGCGGGATATGTACGCCGTGCTCTATCTGACTAATTCGTGGGATTGGAGCGGCGGTTTCGGTTACTATCTGCGCGAGACGGGGCACGGCGATTCGCCCGACGCTTCGGGAGAAGGGTGGTCGCACTACGTGGATTATGCCGCCGAGTTCTTTCGCGACCGTCAGGCACAGCAACTGTATTTCGATTTTGTGAAAACAATTGTCGGCCGCACCAATGGCTTTACGGGCAAGGCCTATAAGGACGACGCGCACATCATGGCCTGGCAACTCTGCAACGAGCCGCGCCCCTTTGCCAAAGAACTCGGAGGCGCGTTTGTGAAATGGGTGTCCGAAGCGGCTGCGCTTATCAAAAGCATTGACCCGAACCACCTCGTGTCGACAGGCAGCGAAGGTATCATCGGCTGCAACGTGGACGAGCAACTCTGCGAGCGCGTGCATGCCGACAGGAACATCGACTACATCACCGTGCATATCTGGCCTGCCAACTGGGGTTGGGCGAAGCGCGGCTCGCTGCATTCTTCCTTGCCGCACGTATTTCTGAAAACTGAAGAATATATCTCGGCTCACGACCGTATGGCGCAGAAACTGCAAAAGCCTTTTGTGATTGAAGAGTTCGGCTATCCGCGCGATGCCAATGCCTATTCGCCCGCTGCGACGACCGACAGTCGAAACGCTTTCTACCGTTGCATCTTCCAAGCCCTTACGGAAAGCCGCGCCCAAAACGGCGCACTCGCCGGCTGCAATTTTTGGGGATGGGGCGGCAGCGGACGCGCCAGCGCCGAACGCTGGACCGCCGGAGACGACTTCCTTTGCGACCCGCCGCATGAACCGCAAGGCTGGTACTCCGTCTTTGATACAGACAGCCAGACCATAAATCTTATCCGGCAAACGGCAAATAAATTACACGAGTAAGCATTAAGCAAACATGAAAAACGCACCGCCCGATTAGGCAGTGCGTTTTCTTTTTCTTTATCTTATTCGGAGAAATAACTCTTCGGCAGCGGGCGGCAATTATAGCAGGAGGACATGGCCTCGCCATAAGCCCCGGCAGAACGGAAAGCAATGAGGTCACCGCGCAGGGTAGGGGGCAGGAGTTCGTCGCGGCTGAACACGTCGCTGCTCTCGCAGATAGGCCCAACGACGTCGTAGGGCTGGAGCTCGGCCTCGGGGCGCGTGGCGGCGGTGAGGTTTTCCGTGAAATGGTGCGACCCGTACATGGCGGGGCGGATAAGGTCCGTGAAACCGGCATCGACAATGACGAATTTGCGGCTGCGGCCTTCTTTCACGTAGAGCGTACGGGCGATGAGCGTGCCGCATTGCCCCACGATGCTGCGCCCTAACTCGAAATGCAGTTGGCAACCGGCGGGCAGGCGCAATTCGTGACGGAAAATATTAAAATACTTTTCAAAAGGCGGAAGCGGGTTCTCCTTGGGATGAACATAGTCGATGCCAAGGCCGCCTCCCACGTTGACGCTCGCCGTAACGATGCCTGCGGCTTCGAGTTCGTTGAGCAGATTGTTGATGTAGTGGCAAAGCGTCACGAAGACCTCTAAGTCTTGGATTTGGCTGCCGATGTGGAAATGCAGGCCTGCATATTCTACCGACGGCAACTCTTGTGCGCGGCGAATGGCCGGCAGCAAATCTTCGGGAGCAAGGCCGAATTTGTTCTCGCTAAGGCCGGTGGTGATTTTGGCATGCGTGTGCGCATCGATATTCGGGTTTACGCGGAAAGCCACTCGGGCTGTAACGCCCTCTTTTGCGGCGAGTTCGCTGATGTTTTCGAGTTCGGGGCGGCTCTCCACGTTGAAACATGAAATGCCTGTGCGGAGCGCGGTGACGATCTCCGAATCACTCTTTCCTACGCCGGCAAACACGATTTTCTCGGATGGTATGCCGGCAGCAGCAGCTGCGCTCACTTCGCCGCCCGAAACGCAGTCAGCGCCCAGTCCGGCGGCAGCAATGGTTTGCAGGATGCGGGGGTTGAAATTTGCCTTTACGGCATAGTGTACGTGAAACTCGGGATTGTTTTTCGTGCAACGCTTCACCTCGTCGAGCGTACGGCGCAAAAGGGCGAGGTCGTAATAGTAATACGGCGTTTCAAGGTTATTGAAGTCCATTGTTTTTATGTTTGAAGAAACAAGTTATTGTTGAAAGAAAGGGGCGCATGATTTCGCGCCCCTATTATATATATAAATATTTTGTCATTCTTTTTCGCCGAACAGCTGACGGCTGAGGGCGCAAAGAGCCGCCTTCTTGTCGTCCTTGCTGATAAGGAACGAGATGTTGTGCTCGCTGCCGCCGTAAGAGATCATGCGCACAGGGATTTCTTTGAAGGCTTCGATGATTTCGGAAGCCACGCCGACGCGCTCGCCCGTAAGGTCGCCCACGACGCAAACGATGCACATGTCTTCGTCCACCTCGACCGCGCCGTATTTCTTCAACTCTTCGAGAATGGGCACGATGCGACTCTTGTTGTCGATGCTGAGCGAAACGCCCACCTCCGAGGTCGTCACCATGTCGATGCTCGTATTGTAAGTTTCAAAGATTTCAAACACCTTGCGCAGGAAGCCCGTGGCGAGGAGCATACGTGAGGAAACGATTTTGATGGCAGTGATGTTGTCCTTCGCTGCAACAGCCTTAATCGTGCCACGGCGCATCTCGTTGTTGATAAGCGTTCCCGGTGCTTGCGGGTCCATGGTATTGAGCAGACGCACGGGCACGCCGGCGTAGCGGGCGGGTTGAATGCAGGTTGGGTGCAGGATTTTTGCGCCGAAATAGGCCAGTTCGGCGGCTTCCTCGAAGTTGAGCTGGCGCACAGGCGTGGTGTGTTCCACGATGCGCGGGTCGTTGTTGTGCATGCCGTCGATATCCGTCCATATCTGGATTTCCTCGGCGCCTACCGCCGCGCCAATGAGGCAGGCGGTATAGTCAGAACCGCCGCGCTGCAAGTTGTCGATTTCGCCCTTGCGGTTGCGCGTGATAAAGCCCTGGGTGAGATAGATTTCGTAGCCCGGCTGCTTTTTGAGAATGTCTTTAAGATGCTCTTTGATGTAGTGCAGGTCGGGTTCGCCGTTTTCATCGATCATCATGTAGTCGAGCGCGGGAATGAGCGTGGCTTTGATGCCTTGCTCCTGCAAGTAAGCGATGACCATGTTGGTGCTCATCAGTTCGCCCTGCGCGAGGATTTCTTTTTCGAGCTCGGGCGTATAGTCGCGGCTCACCATCGTGAGCAGGTTGTCGAACGTGCCGAGCAGGAACTGCATCGTGCGCTGTGCGAACTCGGGCTTGGCGTGGAGGTTGCCCACGTGATCTTTGTAGATGTGGCGCAGGCGGTTGATGCAGACGTTTGCCGCCTCGCGGTTGTTCTTTTTAAGATATGAGGCAATCTCGACAAGAGAATTTGTCGTGCCCGACATGGCGGACAGCACCACGATTTTTTGCTTGCCGTCGTTGATGAGGGCGGACACCTCTTTCATTCTTTGCGGCGAGCCAACGGACGTGCCGCCGAATTTAAGGACTTTCATATATAGGGACTTAATTGTTTTTATTTTCTTCTTCCAATTCAATCGGCGCGTTGTATTCGTTGGTCACTTCCTCCAACTTGCCGCCCTCGCAGTTGTAGACGATGCCTGGGAAGAGCTGCAAGAGGTTGAGGTTGTGGGTGATCATCACCACGGCCGTGCCTTTCTGGCGAATGGTTTGCAAGATGCTGACGATGCGCTTGCTGGTCTCGAAGTCGAGGTTGCCAGTCGGTTCGTCGGCTAGTATGATTTCAGGATTATTGAGCAGGGCTCGGGCGATGCAGACGCGCTGCTGCTCGCCGCCGGAAAGTTCGTGGGGAAACTTATGCGCTTTGTCCTCCATTTCCACCAGTTGCAGCACCTCGGAGATACGGGCATCGCGCTCTTTGCGCGGTTTGCCCGTGGCTTTAAGCACAAAGTAGAGATTGTCGTAAACCGTGCGGTCGCGCAGGAGTTGGAAATCCTGGAACACCACTCCGAGGCGGCGGCGAAGGTCGGGCAGATGCTTGCGTTTGAGCCGCAGCAGGTCGTAGCCGAGCACTTCGGCGTGGCGCGTATCGCCGACGTCCTTTTTCTTTTTCGGCGGCAAGGGCAGTTCGCCATAGAGCGTTTTGAGCAGCGAGCTCTTTCCCGCGCCCACGGGGCCTACAATATATATAAAGTCTCCCGCACCTACGCGAAAGTCTGCGCTTTCCACGACGCACAAGTCGTCGTGGCAGATATTGATGCCTTTGAGTTCGATGAGCATATTCCCAAAATAATTTTAATCAAGTTTGAGCACGGCGAGGAAAGCCTTTTGCGGCACTTGCACATTGCCGATTTCCTTCATGCGCTTCTTGCCTCGCTTCTGCTTTTCAAGGAGTTTGCGCTTACGGCTTATGTCGCCGCCGTAGCACTTTGCGGTCACGTCCTTGCGCACCTGCTTCACCGTTTCGCGTGCAATAATTTTCGCGCCGATGGCCGCCTGGATAGCGATGTCGAACTGCTGGCGCGGCAAGAGTTCTTTCAGTTTCTCGCAGATGCGTCTGCCGAAGGTGACGGAATTGTCCACGTGGGTCAGCGTGGAGAGTGCGTCCACGGGTTCGCCGTTCAACAGAATGTCGAGTTTTACAAGTTTGGAAGGACGAAACTCTAAGGGATGGTAGTCGAAAGAAGCATAACCTTTCGACATAGATTTGAGTTTGTCGTAAAAGTCAATGACAATCTCGGCAAGAGGCATATCATAATAAAGTTCCACACGGTCGCCCGACACATACTCCTGCTTCACCAGTTCGCCGCGCTTGCCGAGGCAGAGCGTCATGATGTTGCCGATAAAGTCGGTCTTCGTGATAATCGAGGCGCGAATGTAGGGTTCTTCGATGTGGTCGATTTCCGTGGCCTCGGGCATGCCCGCAGGATTGTGCACCTCCTTTTTGTTGCCGTGCTTGTCGTAGACAAAATAACTTACGTTGGGCACGGTGGTGATGACGTTCATGTTGAACTCGCGGTCGAGGCGCTCCTGCACGATTTCCATGTGCAGCAGGCCGAGGAAGCCGCAACGGAAGCCGAAGCCGAGGGCAACAGAACTTTCGGGCGTAAAGCTCAGCGAGGCGTCGTTGAGTTGGAGTTTCTCGAGACTGGCGCGCAGTTGCTCGAAATCTTCTGTTTCCACGGGGTAAACGCCGGCGAAGACCATCGGCTTCACCTCCTCAAACCCCGCAATGGCTTCCTTGCAGGGACGCTCTACGGTGGTAATAGTGTCGCCCACCTTTACTTCCGTGGCGGTCTTGATGCCGCTCACAATGTAGCCCACGTCGCCGCAGCCGAGCACCTTGCGCGGCGAGAGGTTCATCTTGAGCACGCCCACCTCGTCGGCGGAATATTTCTTTTGCGTATTGACAAACAGCACGTCCTCGCCTTGGCGGATAGAACCGTTCACGATTTTGAAATACGCGATGATGCCTCGGAAGGGATTGAACACGGAGTCGAAAATCAAGGCTTGCAGCGGCGCGTCCTCATCGCCGACGGGGGCGGGAATACGCTCCACTACGGCGCGAAGAATATCGTCAACACCCTGACCCGTACGGCCGGAGGCGCGGATAATCTCCTCGCGCTTGCAACCGAGCAGTTCAATGATTTCATCTTCCACCTCCTCGGGCATAGAGTTCGGCATGTCGCACTTGTTGAGCACGGGGATAATTTCGAGGTCGTGCTCTATGGCCATATATAAATTGGAGATTGTCTGCGCCTGAACGCCCTGCGTGCTGTCTACCACGAGCAGGCAGCCTTCGCAGGCGGCGATACTGCGCGACACCTCGTAGGAAAAGTCTACGTGTCCCGGGGTGTCGATGAGGTTCAGCCTGTAAGTCTCGCCTTCCAGCTGGTAATCCATCTGTATGGCGTGGCTCTTGATGGTTATGCCGCGTTCGCGCTCCAGATCCATATCGTCCAGCATTTGCCCTTCGGTCACTTCGATGGTTTTTGTACGTTCAAGCAGACGGTCTGCCAGTGTGCTTTTGCCGTGGTCGATATGGGCAATGATGCAAAAGTTACGGATATTCTTCATTTATATATATAATGGTGTGGGGAGATTATTGGTGAAAAAGGGTAGGGCGCATAGCATACGCCCGGGAAACATGCAAAAAGATTATTTCTTAAAACTTCTCGGCCTCGTCAAAGCTTACGGCGTGCTGCAAATCTTTTTCGGAGAGCAGGAGTTCCTGCGGATTTGTAATAGGCCAGGCGATGCCGATTTTCGGATCGTCGTAACGAATGGAACATTCGGCCTGCGGCGCATAGATATTGTCCACCTTATAAGTGAAAACGGCCGTGTCGGAAAGTACTTGGAAACCGTGGGCGAAGCCTCTGGGTATAAACAGCTGACGCTTGTTTTCCGCGCTCAGTTCCACCATTACGTACTTGCCGAACGTGGGCGAAGACTTGCGCAAGTCTACTGCCACGTCCACTACCGTGCCTTGCAGCACACGCACGAGCTTAGCCTGCGAAAATTCTCCCTTTTGGAAATGCAGTCCGCGCAGGACGCCGCGCGACGACATGGACTGATTGTCCTGCACAAAGTTCACTTCGTGGCCGATATGCTCATTGAAATCGGACGCACGCCAAGTTTCCATAAAGTAGCCGCGTGCATCGGCAAATACTTTCGGTTCGCACACCCATACGTCGGGTATTTCGGTTTTGATATAATTCATATCCTAATGTTTTTTAGGGAATAAGGAGTTTAATGTTATCGTTTGCCTCGTTGGGCTCTGCGCGGAGCACGCCCGGCTTTGCCTGGTTGGCGGGCAGCTCCATGAGATAGTCGCAGATATTATCTTCGAGATATTTATGGATAGCGCGTTTCAGCGAGCGTGCGCCGTATTTGCTATCGAAGCCCTTGGCCACGAGGAAGCGGCGGGCGGCATCGCTCACTTCGAGCTGCAAGGGCACGTTGTCGAGCCGCTTCTGGAGGGCGCGGATTTCGAGGTCGGCAATTTCGAGGGCGTTTTCGGCTGTGAGGGGGTGGAACATCACGATGTCGTCGAGGCGGTTGAGAAATTCGGGTGCGAACTGCTTGCTCAATGCCTTCATCACGATGCCTTCCGCCTGCTCAGCCGTTGCCTCGTGGCTGCTGTTGAAGCCCACGCCGCTGCCGAAATCTTTGAGCTGGCGCGTGCCGCTGTTGGACGTCATTATAATAATTGTGTTGCGGAAGTCTGCTGTCACGCCGTTGCCGTCAGTCATGCGTCCTTCGTCCATAACCTGCAAGAGCGTGTTGAACACATCGGGGTGCGCTTTCTCGATTTCGTCGAGCAGAACTACGGAGTAGGGGTGGCGGCGCACTTTTTCGGTGAGTTGTCCGCCCTCTTCGTAACCCACGTAACCCGGAGGCGCACCGACGAGACGGCTCACGCTGTATTTTTCGCCGTATTCGCTCATATCCATGCGGATAAGCGCGTCCTTGCTGCCGAACATCCATTCGGCGAGACACTTCACGAGGTGCGTCTTACCCACGCCCGTCGGACCTACAAAGAGGAACGTGCCGATGGGGCGCTCTGCGCCTTTCAGTCCGAGGCGGCTGCGCGTTATGGAGCGCACCACGCGCTCGATGGCCTTATCTTGTGCGATGACCTTGCTGCGCAATGCGTCTTTCATGCCCCGCAGACGGTCTTCCTCGCTACGTGTCACGCGTTCCACGGGCACGCCGCTCATAATGCTCACCACGGCAGCCACTTGGTCCTCGTCCACCACGGAGGGGCTTTGCGATGTTTCAGCCTCCCATTCCTTCACGAGTTCGGCAAGCTGCTTCTCGGCTTCCGCCATCTGGTCGCGCAGATTGGCGGCCTTCTCATAGTCCTGCGCCTGCGCGGCTGCGTTCTTCTGCTGTTTCAGTTCTGCCACCTCGCGCTCTTTCTGCAAGATGTTTTCGGGCGTGCCCGACGACGAGAGATGCACGCGGCTGCCCGCTTCGTCGAGCGCGTCGATAGCCTTGTCGGGCAGGGCGCGGTCGGTGAGGTAGCGGTTGGTGAGGCGCACGCAGGCCGCCAGGGCGGCGTCGGTGTAGTGCACATTGTGGTGCTGCTCGTAGCGGCTGCGCAGGTTGTGCAGGATTTGCAGCGTTTCGTCGGCCGTGGCAGGCTCGAGCTGTATCTTCTGGAAACGGCGTTCCAAGGCACCATCCTTTTCGATGGTTTTGCGGTATTCGTTGATGGTGGTAGCGCCGATGCACTGCACTTCGCCGCGTGCCAGGGCCGGTTTCAGGATATTGGCGGCATCGAGACTGCCCGGCGCAGAACCGGCACCGATAATCGTGTGTATCTCATCGACGAAAAGAATGATTTCATTGTGTTTTTTGAGTTCTTCGATGAGTTTGCGCAGACGTTCTTCAAATTGTCCGCGATACTGCGTGCCGGCCACGATGGCCGCCATGTCGAGCGCCACGATGCGCTTTCCTGCGAGCACGCGTGGGGCTTTGCCACCAGCGATGCGTTGCGCGAGGCCTTCCACGACCGCGCTCTTGCCCACGCCGGGGTCGCCGATGAGAATCGGGTTGTTCTTCTTGCGGCGGCAGAGGATTTGCACCATACGCTCCGTTTCGTGCTCGCGCCCCACCACGGGGTCCAATCCGCCCTTGGCAGCAATGGCGGTGAGGTCCGTTCCGAAATGGTCGATAACGGGTGTATCGGTCTTTTCCTTGGTGCGCGTGCCTGCCGGTTGCTGGTTGCCGGCGGCCTTGCCGGAGGCGACGAAGTCTTCGGGCGGAATGTCGTCGGCATCGTCGTTGTCAATGCCAAACGTGCTTTTGGGCAGTTCCACGCCGAGGCGTTCGCATACGCTTTCATAGGTCATGCCGCCCTTTTCGAGCAGTCGGCCTGCGGCGTTGTGCTTTTCGCGGAGCATGGTCAGGAGGATATGCTCCACGCCGGCGGCTGTCTTACCCGTGCGGCGCGCTTCGAGCGCGGCGAGGCGCACGAGATTGGACGCTTCCTGGTTGAGCGCGGCGCCCTCGACTTTTTTCGGTTCATAGGCGGCCAATGCCTTTTGCATTTCCACGCGGCGGCGCAGGGCGTCCGATGCTTCCAGCAGCAGGGCTTCCGCATTTATTTCCCACGAGGTGAGCAGACGCTTTACTTTTGATGTGGCGAGCATGGCCACGAGCAGGCAGAGCGGCGACACTTCGCGCAGCTGTGCCCGTTGCGCCACGTCGCAACTTATTTCGATAATGTTTTTGAGGTCTTCCGAGATACTAAAACTTTTCATTTCAAATAGTTTTCCTTAAATTTTTGTGACTAATACCTAATATTCTACTTGTAATAATCCGCAGCAGCGGGGGGCGCGTGTACATCGCCCCTGAAAGAGGGGCACATAAACAGCATTGTATACGCGTTTTATATATTATATTGTGCAAAGTTACGCATTTGCACGGAAAGAAAAGCGTGTCGGTGGCGAAAAGTAGGGCTTTCCTTATAAGAAAATGCAGATTTTGCGCGCGGAAAGCGGTTGCGGCGCGGCGCGGAAAGCGCGAAACTTCTTAACTTTGCGGCAAAATTTTACCACAAAGCCTTATTGCTTGAATTTACCGCAAATTTTTGTTGACCACGAATTGCACGAATTTACACGAATTTCTTTGTCCTGCGTATTAAATGGCGACCTGTTCGGTCGCACTAATCACACTAATAATATGAATGAATTCGTGAAAATTCGTGCGACCGAAAAGGTCGCCATTAATTTCATAGAAAAGGTTTCGTGTAAATTCGTGAAATTCGTGGGCAAAAATATAATTGATTAAAAATATTACGTGGTTGTATCTTAATCCAACCAACGCACACCTCTTTGGATTTCCGATGAAATCAGCAGAAATTGTGATGCCGGCAACCCTCGTTGCCTATTTTCTACTCCTTATTTACATCTCGCGCCGCGTGAGCCGCAAGGGCGCGGGCGGCGGCAACGACGATTTCTTTCGCGCCGGACACAGTTCGCCCTGGTGGATGGTGGCCGTTGGCATGGTGGGGGCGAGCATTTCGGGCGTCACGTTCATGTCCGTCCCCGGCTGGGCGGCGGCTACGGGCATGACCTATCTGCAAATGTGCCTTGGATTTATTCCCGGCTACCTGCTCGTGGCGTACGTGCTGCTGCCCGTATATTATAAATTGCGTCTGACGAGCATTTACACCGTCTTGGCCGACCGCCTCGGCAAGCACGCCCACCGCACGGGCGCGGCATTCTTTGTGCTCAGCAAACTCACGGGTGCTGCGGCGCGGCTCTTTCCCGTTTGCCTCGTGCTCGACACCTTCATCACGCGCCCCCTGCTCCGCGCCGCGGGCTTTGCGCTCGGCACCACGCTTACCCTTTGCCTCACCGCCCTTGCCCTTTTGGGCTTGATGTGGGGCTACACGCGGCGCGGCGGCATCAAGGTTCTGGTACGTACTGATATGTTGCAAACAGTCTGCATGTTAGGAGCAACAATCGCCATCTTGTTTGCAGTAATCGGCACGCCGCAAATGGGGTGGGGCACTGTGGCGGAATTATGGCGTGGGAGCGACATGACGCGCGTATTCGACTGGGACTGGAGCCATACCACAAACTTTTGGCGGCAGTTCATAAGCGGTATGTTCATCGTAGTGGTGATGACGGGACTCGACCAGGATATGATGCAAAAGAACCTGACCTGCAAAGACTTGCGCTCGGCGCAAAAAGAAATGTGCCTCTACGGCACGGCCTTCCTGCCCGTAAATTTCCTGTTCCTTTTCTTAGGCGTTCTGCTCTACACGTTCTGCGCCCGCACGGGCATTGCCCTGCCGCAGAGCGGCGACGAACTGCTGACCGCCGTTGTGGCTAGCGGCGCGTTGGGGTGGGGCGTTTGCATCGCCTTTGCCATCGGACTTTCTGCCGCAGCCTTTTCGAGCGCCGACTCGGCACTGACCGCGCTCACTACGACCATTTGCATCGACCTTCTAAGACTGGAAAACCGCCACGGGCTCTCCGCCGCCGAACAAGTAAAAATCCGTCGCCGAGTGCATATCTGCGTGGTTGCCGCCGTGGTGCTCATATTGCTGGCATTTAGACTTGTAGGCGATGCAACCAGCCTAATCAATGCGATCTACGTGATGGCATCTTACACTTACGGCCCTCTGCTCGGCCTCTTTGCTTACAGCCTGTTTGTGAAGCGTACGTCGGTGCGCGACCGCTATGTTCCCGCCGTTTGCATTGCCGCACCGCTAATTTGCCTCGTTTTAGACCTGAACTCCCAGCAATGGTTTGGTTACAAGTTCGGTTATGAATTGCTCTTGCTCAACGGGTTGATAACGTTTGGAGGGCTGCTGGCGTTGAGGAAATAGATATGGTGTTTTACATACCGCCCAGATTTTCCCGATTAAAGCAATTCAAAATTTCTACACACTTTTTTAGATTTGGCGCAACGGGAATAAATGATTAAATTTGCCTTGCAAGCAGGAAGAGCGCGGCGCGGCGCACTTCCTGCTTTTTTCGTGCCCGCAACTATCAGCAAGGTCGTGAAAATTTTAAGCAAGCACGTAAAAATTATCTCCGAGATAGTGAGAATTATCTTATAAGATAGTTTCCGCGCTCTTATAAGATAGTTGCAACGAACTTACGAAATCGTTTTTCTTTTCCGCCTCAAAATTTTTTACAAGTCCGTCAGCGTTATATTTTCCTAAACTTTCAAAATTTCCGAGAAATGGGGAGCGTAAAAATTGCAAATGGGAAAATCACGCTCTGCGCAGAGAATGGAAAGGCGATAACGTTTGTTTACAATTGGGAAAATAGGCGGACGGCTTTTGTTTGGCTAGGCGTGCCTGGAAGGCACTACGGAGCGCAGCGACGGTAACCGGGGACGAAGTCCTCGGCAGGACAATACGAAGACGATGTGCCTGGAAGGCACTACGCCACAGGACATGTTAAATTTCATCCTCCACAAAATTTCCCCAAAATCCAATTCAATTTCAACTATCTGCGCATTTAATTAGAATTGCAATTATGTTTAATAGATAGTTGTTGAATTAAATAAATATAGATTTTATCAAATAGTCGTATATTTGCGGTAAAGATTTGACGATAATACCATAATATGGAAAATAACCCATTGTACTCAAATGTATTTGCAGCGGTACGACTACCAATGGCAATTCTCATAGTGTTATTACACAACAATCCATTGCTTTTGGAGTTTGAAATTTCCTCTTCAATTTATTGGCAGCAATTTCCACTTTACATAATTCTCCATCACATTTTTACAAATGGTATAGCCCGCATTGCTGTGCCGTGTTTCTTCTTTTGCTCGGGTTTCCTTTTTTATAACAAATATAATGCTGATGCTTCCTTGTTTACTTATTGCAAGGGGAAGATCTTTAAATCATTACAGTCGATTTTATTACCTTATATAATATGGAACATTATTTTTATCTTAGTGAAATTTAGTACACAATTGTGTACTTCCCACGACCTGATTGCATCGAAATCTTTTATAGATTACACAGTATTTGATTGGATTGGAATTTTATGGAATCCCGTTGCTGGACAACTTTGGTTTCTGCGTGACATTTTTGTTATCGGACTATTTGGTTTTCCAATTTATTATCTACTGAAAAATCGCGTGACAGGTTTCATAATCATTATGATACTGATTTTTAATTGGTTGTTTGGTTGTACTTTTATACCTGATTTCGTTTCATATTTTGTGTTTTGGAGTTTGGGGGCGTATTTTAATGTGCACCATATTGACTTCTTACATCGTTGCGATAAAACAAAACATATATGTTTGCTGCTTTTTGCGTTGTCTCTGGGAATTGAAATCCATCTGAACCTTTCTAATAATCCTTTCGCAAACTATATGCAGAATTTTGTTGTATTTGTCGGGGTTTTTGCGGTTCTCACATCTATGGGTGCCTATTTGCAAATAAATCACCTGCAAGTGTCGCCCAAAGATATGCTTTCATCAGCGTCGTTCTTT